>Ga0116229_10004864_pt1 | contig 22012 bp, 19 predicted proteins | sample S1TSphgellanicum_3_FD_87313 | JGI IMG/M metagenome (GOLD analysis project Ga0116229, IMG submission 87313) | Host-associated microbial communities from peat moss isolated from Minnesota, USA - S1T2_Fc - Sphagnum magellanicum MG | ecosystem: Host-associated > Plants > Peat moss > Unclassified...
CCGCCGAGCATCTCCATATCGTTTCGCTTGATCGAGAGCTGGTTCGACGCGGGCGGCGGCGCGCGATTACAGGAAATTCACGGGGCGACGACCTGGCCGTCCGCGCGCTGAGGACACCGCTCTGGTTGCGCGTACACCGTTGCGCGGGTAGCCGGTTGACTAGCTACGTTCCCAATGGCCCGGCCGCATGCGCCACCCGTCTCCCTGTCGCACCCAGGCGTGCGCGACCCAATGATAGCCGGGCCGCGGCGGGTGCCATGATCCCGCGACCCATTCGTGCCGTCCTCCAACCCAGCTCCAATAGCCTGGAAACCAAACAAACCCCGGCGAGGGTGCAACACCGACGACTTCCACCTGCGGAGGCGGAGGCGCCACCATCACCACGCCGCCTGCGTCGTGACGCTGATCGGGCTCCACCACACACCCCAAGAGCGCGACGCTCATGGCGACACTCAATGTCAAACCGCTATTGATCCACTTCCATTGATTCATGGCCGCAACCGTGACGTTCTGCAGTCCAGCATAACGCTGTCGGCTACGGAGCACCACCGAACGACGATTTGGACTTGTCAGTCGACACGGTATTTTACCCGCCGCAGTCCTCGGCGCGTCAACCTGACCTCTGCCGTGCCGTTTGAATGGACATGCAAGCAGAGATAGCCGTGTTGCGATTCGGTCTGGGTGCGAAACCCGGAGAACTGCTCGTCGCTGCGGGAGATCCACGGGCCTGGCTCAAGGCGCAGACCTCCGGGAGCGTTGACATATGCTCCGCCACTCCCCTGGCGCGCTCCGACGTGATTTACACGGCGCTGATTGCCGCGCGCGAAGATCGTCGGCTGCGCCGGCAAGCGTCGGCGCAGACGCCTGCCGCGACGCCGGACGCCAACTTGGCTGTCGACGCCAAGGCGGCCAACGCGCTGCGCGAAGTCTATCAACCCCATTACCGCGCCCAGGTGCTGGCGCGCGCGCAGAGTGCGGCGAGCACCGATCGCGGATTTGCCGAGCGTCTGGTGTACTTCTGGTCCAATCATTTTGCCGTGTCGGCCGACAAAGGTGCGGTGTTCGGTCTGGCCGGAACGCTGGAAAACGAAGCCATACGGCCGCACGTCAACGGCCGCTTCGTCGACATGCTGACCGCCGTCGAGCAGCATCCGGCGATGATCGCGTTCCTCGACAACCAATACTCGGTCGGCAAGGATTCCGATCTCGCACAACGCGCGGAGCGCGCCGCCGCATGGCGCTTCGATGCCGCGAAACCGCGGCGGCAGTTCGGCATCAACGAGAATCTGGCCCGGGAGATTCTCGAGTTGCATACCCTGGGAGTGAACGGCGGATATACCCAGGCGGACGTCACGAGCTTCGCGCAGATCATCACCGGCTGGTCGATCGGCGGCGGCAAGGGCCGCCTGGCGGGTGGCGATCCCGGGCAGTTCTATTTCCGCGAAAATTTACACGAGCCCGGCGCGAAGACCTTTCTCGGCAGGACCTACAATCAACCAGGACGGTCTCAGGGAGAAGCGGTGCTGGCCGATCTGGCACGCCACCCATCGACGGCCCGGTTCATCGCAACCAAGCTGGCGCGCCATTTCGTGGCGGATGACCCTCCCGCGCCGGTCGTAGAGCGCCTCGCCAGGGCCTTCCTGAAATCCGATGGCGACCTGCCGCACGTCTATGCAGCGCTCATCGATTCGCCGGAAGCTTGGAGTGCACAGCCCCAAAAGCTGAAATCACCCCAGGACTTCGTTTTCTCCAGCTTGCGCTCACTGGACATGTCGCCGCAGCGTCCGGAAGAAGTGGTGCGCAGCTTCGACCTTCTGGGTCAGCGCCAGTACACCCCCGGCTCGCCCGCAGGCTGGTCGGACACTGCGAAGAACTGGGACGGCTCGGATGCTTTGATGCATCGGGTGCTTTGGGCTTCGCAAATCGCCGCCAGATTCGACTCGAGCAAGGATCCCGTGGATCTGGCCGTCTCAAGCCTCGGCAGCTATGTGCGAGCCGAGACGCTCAGCGCACTGCGGCGCGCGGCCTCCTCGGCGCAAGCCCTCGCACTCTTGTTGATGAGCCCGGAATTCCAACGGAGATAAAAGATGCGACCTTCGAAAACGGCGCTCAGCCGCCGCCGCTTCTTGCTCGGGACCGGCGCCTTGGCGACCGCTGCCGCCATGCCCGCCGTGCTGTTTGCGAATCCAGGCGCGGCGCCCACGAGAACCGGCGCACGCCTGGTGGTGGTGATTTTGCGCGGCGCGCTCGATGGATTGTCGGCCGTGCCGCCTTACGCCGACCCCCACTATGCCGGGTTGCGCGGCGAGCTTGCCATCGGCGCGCCGGGCACTGCGGACGGCGCGCTCACCCTCGACGCCACCTTCGGCCTGCATCCGTCGCTGGGATTTCTACACGAGCGTTACGCCGCGAATGAATTGATCGTGTTTCAGGCGGTGTCCTCTCCCTATCGCGAGCGATCGCACTTCGACGGACAAAATGTCCTGGAGAACGGTCTCGCCAAGCCCATCGGCAGCGCCGACGGCTGGTTGAACCGCGCCATCGCGGCGTTGCCCGGCGACCCTCGCTCCCCCACTCGCGCGGTCGCGGTGAGCCAGAACGTGCCTTTGATCCTGCGCGGCGATTCACCGGTGATGTCGAAATCACCGCAGATCACACCCGACGTCGATGACGATTTACTGGCGCGCTTGCAGGACTTGTACTCGCAGGACGAATGGTTTTCCGCCCGACTGAGCGCGGGTATGCAGACCGAAAAACTGGCGGATGACGCCGCCGACGCGCAAGGGTCGCCGCAGATGGCGGGCGCTACAGGAGCCGATCGGGTTGGTGCAATGGCGCGCATGACGGCCGCCCTGATGCGCAGCGAAGAGGGTCCGCAAGTCGCCGTGTTCGAAGCCACCGGCTGGGATACGCATGCCAATCAAGGCGCTGCCAAGGGCGTTCTTGCGCAACGGCTCGGCGGTCTCGACAAGGCGCTGCGCACGCTGTCGGAGGAGATGGGCCCGCTGTGGTCGCAGACCGCCGTCCTGGTGGTGACGGAATTCGGCCGCACGGCCGCGATGAACGGTACCCGCGGCACGGATCATGGCACGGGTGGCTGCGCTTTTCTCGCGGGCGGCGCCGTGCGCGGCGGCCGCGTGATCACCGACTGGCCGGGCCTATCCCGGACTGCGCTGCTCGAGGGGCGCGACGTGAAGCCGACGCTGGATTTGCGCAGCGTCTTCAAATCGGTTCTCGGCGAGCACCTGCATGTCGATGCCCGGACGCTCGATGTCCGGGTATTTCCAGACAGCAGCGGCGCGCGCCCTCTGCAAGGGCTGATACGCGCCTAGCCTGCCGCCTCAAACTACATGAGGGGTTCGCTGCTGCCCGGGGGCGTCGTCGGCGTCTCCGACTCGCCTGACGGCACCACCGGTGGCGCCGCTACCGGCTCCGGCGCCAACGTCACGACGGGTTTGGGCTTCTTGGGGACCGACTTCTTGGCGACCGGTTTCTTGGCGACCGTCTTCTTTGCGGGCGCTTTTGTCGGTGCGGCCTTGACGGCTTTCTTCTTGACCACCTTCGCCTTGACGGACTTCGACTTTGCTTTTGCCTTGATCGGCGCCTTGGTTTTTTTGGCGACACTTTTCTTGGCGGCGGTTTTCTTGGCCTTGGCCGCCGGACGTTTCTTCGACTTGCTCTTCTTTGCCATGATCAATCATCTCCTGGAGATCCGTTCGAACTCGCTGTGAGAGTAGCCCTGAAAAAGTCTGCTGTCATCTGCGCATGATGCTGGAGTCGGTCACTCGTATTCAGTACGCTGCTTGAAGTGATCCCAAATGTACCCGTTCACCCGCTGAAGGAAGTCTGGCTACGACCGCGACGAGTATTTCGCGAACTGGCTCGGCAACCGATCGGCATCGTGGATTACCTCTTGGCCGCGACACAAGGCATCGGCAACTACCTGATGCTGTATCAGTCCCAGGTCTCGGATACTCACGTGAGCGTCTCGGACATCATCGCCAATTCCTTGCGCATCGGACCCATTGCGGGCATCGCCGGCGCGCTGGTTTTCTCACTCATCTACGGCAGGCTGGGCGCGCGCATCGGCGGCAATTCCACGCGCAACCAGGTCTTTCATGTGCTGGCCTATGGCGGTTTGCCGGTGGCGGCCACCCTGTTGCTGTGGGGATTGGCCTTGTTGCTCGTCGGCGATGCCGCCCTGGGTCAGGCTCCGGCAGCGGATGTCGACGGATTCGTGCTGCTCATCTTGCGTCTGCAGTTCGCTGCGAACCTCTTGCTGCTTTTCTGGAGCGTGGTGCTTCAGGTCATGGGCTTCAGCGAAATTCTCGCCTTGCCGGTACGCAAGGCTTTGGGCCTTTGGGTGCTGGGGCAACTGGTCGGCGTGTTGGTCGCGTTCTTCCTGGCCATACTCATCGCAATTCTGTTCCCGGGCGTGGTACCCAGCCCCCCTTAGGATCTCCTCGGGGCACGGGCCTCCTTAGGGCAGCACGCGCAGCAGAAACTGCCGGATATCGGCAATCTCCGCCGGGCATACCGAATGCGGCATGGGGTATTCGCGCCATTCGACCGCATATCCCAAGCCCTGCAAGAAGTCGCGGGACTTCGCGCCCAAGCTCATGGGAACGACAGGGTCCATCTGGCCATGCGCCATCAAGATCGGTGTCGTGCCATTGGCCGGCACGGCTTCGGCACGGAAGCTGCCCTGGCAGGGCAGGTAACAGGAAAGCGCCATCACCCCGGCAAGCTTTTCCGGCAAGCGCGGTGCCGTGTACAAGGACACGGCGCCCCCCTGGGAGAATCCGGCAAGCACGATGCGTGTCGTCGGGATGGCGCGCGCCACTTCCCGGCTGATCAACTCCCGCACCTGCTCGTCCGTGTCGCGAAAGCCGCGCACATCCTCGGCAGCGTGACGATCCATCCCCTTGATGTCGTACCACGCCCGCATCCGCATGCCGCCATTGATGGTGACGGGGCGCACAGGCGCGTTTGGAAACACGAAACGCCAGGCCCGCATCCCACGCGGCACCAACTCCGGCACGATCGGCTCGAAATCATGTCCGTCGGCGCCGAGCCCGTGCAGCCAGATGATCGCCGCATCCGGATCGGGCGCGGTTTCTACTTCGATGGATTCCAACATAGTGCGTAATGTACAAGACAAACGGGTGCGCCGCGCCTGCAAACATTTGCCGATATGATGAGCGCATGGCCATCACGCTCGAGGATCTGCGCCGCTACGCCATTGCCCGCTCGCTGTTCAAGCCCACGACCTTGGGGAGGGCGATTACCAAGTTAGGGTTCGTGCAGCTCGATCCGATCTGCGCGCCGGCGCGCGCCCAAGACCTCACCCTGCGCCACCGGGTCATCGATTACCGCGCCGGCGATCTCGAACTGCGCTATCCGAAGATGGCGCTGGAGGAGGATTTCTTCGTCAATTTCGGCGTGCTGCCGCGCGCGAACCATGCGCTGATGCATCCGCGAACGTCACGCCACAAATGGTCCCCCACCCGGCACAAACGGGCCGAGGCGGTACTGGCCTATATCGCCGAGCGCGGCAGCGTCCATCCGCGCGAGGTCGATGCGCATTTTGCGCTGGGCAAAACCAAGAATTGGTTCGGCGGCACCTCGAACGTCAGCACGCAACTGCTCGATGCCATGCACTATCGAGGCTTGCTGCGGGTGGCGCGCCGCGAGGGCGGCACGCGGGTGTACGCGGTGCGCGCTGATACACCCGCGGCCGGCAACGCCGAGATCGAAATTCGCATCGACGCACTGGTGGATGTGATCGTTGCGAAATACGCACCACTGCCCGCGGCCACGCTGGGTAATCTGGTACACCGCCTGCGCGCGGCCGCGCCGCAATGGGAAAAACACCGGCGCAGCGCCTTGGCACGCGCCAAAGCGCGGCTCGCAAGTGCCCGCGTCGCGGGCCACCAATGGTACTGGCCGGCCGGCGAATCGCCGCGCTCTCGCCGCTGGCAGCCGGACGCCGAGGTACGGCTCTTGACGCCATTCGATCCGGTCGCCTGGGATCGCCGCCGCTTCGAGATCTTCTGGGGCTGGGCCTATCGCTTCGAGGCCTACACCCCCGCCGCCAAGCGAAAACTCGGCTACTACGCGCTGCCGCTGTTGTGGCATGAACAGATCATTGGCTGGGGAAATCTGTCCGTGCAGGGCGGCCGTCTGCACACCTCCTTCGGCTTCCTCGAGGGTGCCGCCCCGGCCTCTGCCGCCTTTGCGCAAGCCCTGGAGGCGGAACTCGCGCGCATGCGGGCGTTTCTCGGCATCGCGCATTGACAAGCCCTGCATTTTTATGCAGGATGCGCGCAATTTTATGCAACCATCCAATTACACCAGGGCCGAAACCGACACCGGCAGCGCGCCGGCGCGCCGCAGCATGCTCGTGAAGATCATCCGCGAGGGCAACGTGCGGCGGCAAACCGAGCTGGTCGACCTGCTGCGCAAGTCCGGGCATGTCGCAACGCAATCGAGCGTGAGTCGCGATCTGCGCGAGCTGGGCGTGGCCAAGATGGGAGACCGCTACGTGGTCCCCGAGAATGTGCCGGTGAAGAACGACTTTTCCGCCTTGAAGCAATTCGTCAACGCACGCCTCACGGCCGGCACCAATCTCACGGTCCTGAAAACCACGGTCGGCTCCGCGCAGAGCGTTGCCGTCGCCATCGACACGGCGCGCTGGCCCGAAGTCGTCGGGACCATTTCCGGTGATGACACCATCTTCATCGCCACCGCCGGTGCCCAGGCGCAACGCAAACTGAGCGAACGTCTGCTCGCCATCTTCGGACGCTGAACCCCCATGACAAACACTGCAAGGCAGGGCGCCGAGCCCATTCTTTTGGCTTTTTCAGGCGGACTCGATACGTCGTTCTGTGTTCCCTGGCTGAAGGATACCTACGGCCGCCCGGTCGTCACGGTCACCGTCGACACGGGCGGCATCGATGCCGCCGCGGCGAAGTCGCTCAAAGAGCGCTCGGTGCTGCTCGGCGCCGTGGAACATCATCAAATCGACGCACGCCAGGCTTACTTTGACCAGGTGCTCAAATTCCTGATCATGGGCAACGTGCGCCGCGGCAACCTCTACCCGCTCTGTGTCGGCGCGGAACGCGTGCTGCAGGCGCAGACCATCGCGCACATGGCGCTGACCCTGGGCACGAAGATGGTGGCCCACGGGTGCACCGCGGCCGGCAACGACCAGGTGCGCTTCGAAGTGGCGTTGCGCACGCTCGCGCCGCAGCTCGAAATCATTGCGCCGGTTCGTGATCGTGCCTTCAAGCGGCCGGAGCAGCTGAAGTATCTCGAAGAGCATCGCCTGCCCATCCCGCCCTTCGGCGGCGCCTATTCCGTCAACCGCGGACTCTGGGGCGTGACCATCGGCGGCAAGGAAACCTTGACCTCGCTGGGCAGCATTCCCGAGGATGCATGGGTGCTGTCCCCGCATGCCTTCAGCCATCCGCGCGCCGCTGAGCGCCACAGCATCGGCTTCGAGCGCGGCATCCCAGTGAGTTTGGACGGCGTATCGATGTCCGCGGTGGCCGTCATCGAGGCGCTCGAGACCCTGGCGGGACCGTACGGCATCGGCCGCGGCATCCATCTCGGCGACACGGTCATCGGCACCAAGGGCCGGGTGGCATTCGAGGCACCGGCCGCGGAGGTCCTGCTGACGGCGCATCGTGAACTCGAGAAGTTGGTGATGACCGGCAAACAGCAGCGCATCAAGGAATCGGTCGCGCAGCCTTATGGGGATCTGGTGCATGAAGGCCAGCACCTCGATCCGGTATGCCGCGACATCGAGGCACTGCTCGAATCCTCGCAAGCCCGTGTCAGCGGCGAAGTACGCGTGCTGTTGCGGCCGGGTTCGATGTTCGTGGAGGGTGTGACCTCGCCCTACTCGCTGATGGCGGCCTCGAAGGGCGTCTACGGCGAGAGCGCCGGAGAGTGGACCCCCACCGATGCGCTCGGGTACTCGAAGATGCTGGCGTTGACGGGAGTCTTTTACAAACGGGCGGGAGAGAAGTCATGACCGGCATGCGCAGCGTGGTAGTCGATAAGATCGCCTCCGTCACCCAAGCCTGCGGCCTGTCGCACGAGGTGCGCATCGCCTCGGAAATCCCCTGCGAGGAAGGCTTGGTGCTGGTGGTCGAGATCTTGAACAGCAAGGCCAACTACAACACGCTGGAACTCACCAGCGGGCGCATGGCAAAGGTCGTGCGCGGCGACATCGTCGTGGGCGCGCTCGGTCACCGCAAGGCGCTGTTCGGCTACTCCGGCCACATTCCCGAGAAGCTCGTGCCCGGCGATGTGATCCAGATGCTGAATATCGGCGGCGTTCTCGGCGTCTGCGATTCGGCGACACCGGACAAGGGCAAACCGTTCGACTGCAAGGTCCTGGGAACCGTCCTGACCTTCCCCTACCTGGGCGAGCGCATCGGCGTGCCCGCCAAGGTGGGCTACAAGCCTTTGCAATACGATGCGCCGCTGGATACGCGCGGCGTGCCGGTGGTGGCGCTGGCGGGCACCTGCATGGAAGCCGGAAAGACCGCCGCCGCGTCCGCCATCATTGCCCGCATGCGGCATCGTGGCCTGATCGTCGACGCCTTCAAGGCAACCGGCGTCTCGCTGCGGCGCGATATCATGGCGTTCGAGGATTCGGGCGCAAGGCGCACGATGCTGTTCACCGACTTGGGCATCGTCACGACCACCGGCAAGTGCGGTCCCGCCCTCACCCGCACCATGATGACGGAGATGGCCTCCGGCCAGCCCGACGCCATCGTGTTCGAACTCGGCGACGGGCTGCTCGGCACCTACGGCGTGCAGGCGATTCTTCAAGAACCCGACATCAAGCAGGCGCTCACCGCGGTGGTGCTGTCGGCCAACGACCCGGTGGCCGCCTGGGGCGGCGTCAAATTATTGCGCGAGCGCTTCGGCATCGAGCCCTGTGCGGTGACCGGACCGGCCACCGACAACCAGGTGGGCATCGAAATCATCCGTGAACAAATGCAGGTCGAAGCCTTCAACGCCATCAGTGCCCCGGCGCAACTCGGCGACTACATCATTGCTTCGCTCGGGCTGCGCAACGCACGCGATGCCAAGGCAACGGCGGAATGAGCGAGGCCGTACCCGCGATCATCCTCGGCGGCACCGGCTATGTCGCCGGTGAACTGCTGCGGCTGCTCGCCGGTCATCCTCGAATGCAGGTGACCGCCATACTCTCCGACAGCCAGCCAGGTGCGGCGGTGGGCGGCGCGTTCGCGCATTTGCGCGATGCCTATCCGGATTTGAAGTTCTCCGCGCTCGAGGAAGTCGACGCCGCGATCCGGCGCAATCCCTTGACCGCCTTGTTTTCCGCGGCACCGCATGGCGTATCGGCCGGCATCGTCGACCGGCTGCTGCGCGCCGCCGGCGAAGGCGGCACCCGCGTGCACTGCGTCGACATCTCGGCCGACTTTCGTTACGCCAGCGCGGGTGCCTTCGAGTCCGTGTACAAACATGCGCATGGAGCGCCGGCCAGACTCCGCGAATTCACCTGCGCGGTACCTGAGCATCTGCCGCGCTCCCCGACGCCGCACGTTGCACATCCCGGCTGCTTCGCCACGGCAACGTTGCTGGCGAGCGTTCCGCTGCTGGCATTGGGACTCACCGATGCGCGGCTGTTCGTCACCGGCATCACGGGCAGCACCGGCTCCGGGCGCAAGCCGGTCGAGGGTACGCATCACCCGCTCAGGCACAGCGATCTCTACAGCTATGGCGCGCTCAGCCACCGCCACGTGCCGGAGATCACGGCCTGCGCGAAGCAGGCTACCGGTGTCGAGGCGCAGTTCAATTTCGTGCCGCATTCCGGCCCTTTCGCGCGCGGCATCCACGTCACCGTGCAGGCCAGCCTGAAGAAGACGTTGAGCACCGCGCAGGCGCTCGAGGCGCTGCGCGGTTACTACCAGCATTGTCCGTTCGTTCGGGTGTCCGAGACCGCACCCCGGGTGAAGGACGTGGCGACCAGCAACTATTCGCACCTGGGCGCCGTGACCAACGGCGATTCGATCGCCGTGATGTCGGTTCTCGACAATCTCAACAAAGGCGCGGCCGGCGGCGCCATTCAATGGATGAACCGTTTACTGGGCATTCCGGAAACCACCGGACTCACCGCCCCCGCACCCGGTTGGACTTGAGGTAATCATGGCAGCGACGAACATTGCAACGGCCCACGCAAGCCACCTGGCCCAGGTGTTTGCCCAATATCCTGTGGAGATAGCGCACGGCGAGGGGGTATGGCTGCACGCGCGCGACGGGCGCAAGATTCTCGATTTCTACGGCGGCCATGCGGTGGCGGGTTTGGGCTACGCGCATCCACGATGGCTCGCCGCGCTCGAGCGACAGGCGCGCCAGATGGCCTTTCAGACCAATGCCTTGCCGATGGTGATACGCGAGCGCGCCGCCGCGAAACTGGCCAGGTTCGCAGCCTTGGGACTGGAAACGGTGTTCTGGCTCAACAGCGGCGCGGAGGCGAATGAAAACGCGCTCAAGCTCGCGTTCAAGATCACCGGCCGCGGCAAGGCAGTGGCCCTCGAGCAGGGCTGGCATGGCCGCACCGCCGCGGCGGGCGCGGTCACCTGGGGCGCGCAGGAAAAATGGTATGGCTTCCCACGCACTCCGTTCGAGGTCGGCTTTACGCCGCGCGACGACCTGGCCGCCGTGGAACGCAACATCGACAGCGACACCGCCGCGGTGATCGTCGAGCCCGTGCAAGGCGTGGGTGGCGCCTTCCCCATCGGCAAGCCGATGCTTCAGGCCCTGAGGCAACGCTGCGACCAGGTCGGCGCCATTCTGATTTTCGATGAGGTGCAGTGCGGCATGGGCCGGTCGGGAAGCCCCTTTGCCGCGGGCTTCTACGGCGTGACGCCCGACATCGTCACGGCGGCGAAGGCCTTGGGCAACGGCTTTCCGGTATCGGCGATGCTGCTGTCGCGGCGCATCGCCGATTCGCTCAAGTACGATGACATGGGGACCACGTTCGGCGGCGGCCCGATGGCCTGTGCCATCGCGGAAGCGGTGATCGACACCATCGAATCGGAATCCTTGCTGGCCAACGTGCGGCAGGTGTCGAACTACATACGATCGAGCTGCATCGTGGGTCCGGTGACGGGAGTGCAGGGATTGGGATTCTTGCTGGGCCTGAAGACCTCGCGGCCTGCGAAGCAGGTTCAGGCGGCTCTGCTCGAGAAGAACATCCTCGCGGGTACCAGCGCGGACCCGAATATCGTGCGCCTGCTGCCGGCCTACATCATGAACGAAGGGCATGTCGATCAGCTGAGCGACGCGCTCGCGAAGATTCCCGCATGAAACGCTTCCTCGATCTCGCCGACTTCAGCCGCGATGAGGTGCTGGACTTGCTGGCATTGGCGCAAGCGCTGCACGACAAGCCCGACCACCGCGCCCTGGCCGGCAAGGTGCTGGGCTTGGTGTTCTTGAATCCCTCGCTGCGCACCCTGGCATCGTTCCAGTCCGGCATGGCCAAGCTCGGCGGGAGTTCGTTCGTCATCGTGCCGGGCCAGGGCACATGGCAGCTCGAGACGCAGGTCGGCGCCGTCATGAACGGTGCGGCCGCCGAACACATCCGCGAGGGAATACCCGCCCTGGCTTCGTATTGCGACGCCCTCGGGGTGCGCGCCTTTGCCGAGGGCAAGAACCTGGAGGCGGACCTCAACGAAACGCTGTTCGGCAAGATCGACCAGCTCTGCGACAAGCCGCTGATCAACATGGAATCGGCCATGAATCATCCCTGTCAGGCGCTGGCGGACTGGCGCACCCTGGATGAGCTGAACATTCCGCAGCGGGCCAAGTTCGTTTTGAGCTGGGCGTATCACCCCAAGGCGCTGCCGCTCGCCGTACCCTCGGCCGCGTTGCACATGGCCGCCATGCGCGGCATGGAAGTCGTGGTGCTGAGGCCGGATGGTTTCGCGCTGCCCGGGCAGATCATGGACAAGGCACGCGCCGCCGCGGCCGCTGCCGGCGGCTCGGTCACCGAGACCACCGATCGCAGCGCGGCGCTCGCGGATGCAAGCGTGGTCTATGCCAAGGAATGGGGCAGTACGTCGCATTATGGCGATGCCCAGGGGGACGCGAAGCTGCGCGCCGATCTCGCCGACTGGTGCGTCCGCGAACGCTGGTTCGCCGGAGCGAGGCCCGATGCGAAGCTCATGCACTGTCTTCCGGTGCGCCGCAACGTCGCGGTCGCCGACGAAGTTCTCGATGGTCCGCGCGCGGTCGTCAAGCGCGAGGCGCAAAATCGTCTTACCGTGCAGATGGCCGTCCTGCACCGCATGTTGGCCGGTTGACCTCGGCTTTTGATTCAGCGCTTCCGGAGTATCACCCATGATCATGAGCCGACCCGACCCCTCCATCGCCGTGCGCGCATTGCGCAGCGCCGCCCCGTACATACGGATGTACAAGAACAAGGTGTTCATCATCAAGGCCGGCGGCGCCGTGTTCAGCGATGAGGCGTCCACGCGCGGGCTGATCGAACAGGTCGCGATACTGCACCAGGTCGGCATCAAGACGGTGCTGGTGCACGGCGGCGGACCGCAATTGGACAGTCTGCAGGCGACGCTCGGCATCGACACCAAGATGATCAACGGCAGGCGCGTCACCGATCAGAAGTCGATCGACGTGACCTCCATGGCGTTGAACGGCTTGATCAACACACGCATTCTCGCCATTTGCCGGGCACTGGACGTGGAGGCCATCGGGCTGAGCGGCGTCGATGCCGGGCTGATTCGCGCGCACAAGCGCAAACCCGTGCCCGTGTCGCCCGGATCCAGTGAAACCGTCGACTATGGCTTCGTCGGCGACATCGATTCAGTCAATTCATCCGTGCTGGAGAAGCTGCTCGATAACGGACTCATGCCGGTGGTCAGTCCGCTGTCGGCCGATTCGAACGGCACCTTGCTCAACATCAACGCCGACACCGTGGCTGCGGCCATCGGCGGCGCATTGAACGCCGAGAAGCTGGTGCTGTGCACCGGCGCGCAGGGGATTCTCGAACGCATCGAGGATCCGCATTCGGTGATTTCATACACAGACATCGACGGCCTCAAGCAGCTGCGTGAAGCGGGCGCCCTCAAGGACGGCATGCTGCCGAAGGCGGCAGCCATCGAGCACGCCATCTTGAGCGGAGTGCGCCGCGTGCACGTGATCAGCTACAAATCCGCCGACAGCTTGCTGGCGGAAATCTTCACCAACGAGGGCACCGGCACCCTGGTGGTTGCCGACCTCGATGTCCTGAGCGACGCCGAGCAAGTGGCCGCCGGCGCCGACCACCGATGAGCTCGAGGGCAGCTCAAGTATGACGCGGCTCTGGGACAAGGGTGGATCGCTCGATGCGCGCGTGCTCGAATACACCGCGGGCGATGACCATGTGCTCGACAACCGCCTGGTGCCCTACGACATCCGGGCGTCGATCGCCCATGCAGAGATGCTGGGGGCACAGTCGCTGCTCTCGGGCACGGACACGGTCGTCATTTGCGAGGCACTCCGCGTCATCGGCGCGGAGCATGCGCAAGGGCTTTGGCGCGTCACGCTGGATCAGGAAGATTGCCAGACCGCGATCGAAAATTTGCTGACCGCGCGCATCGGCGCCACCGGCGGGCGCCTGCACGCCGGCAGGTCGCGCAACGATCAGGTGCTGGCGGCGCTGCGGCTGTACATGAGCGATGCCGCGCGCGCGCTCGAGGACGGCGCCATCGCCGTCGCCGCGGCGCTCGAGGCGTTGGCCGCGCGCGACGGTGCCGTCGAGTTGCCCGGCTATACGCACATGCAGCAGGCGATGCCCAGCAGCGTCGCACTCTGGGCGGGCGCCTATGCCTCCGAAATACGCGACGATGCCGCGGGACTCGCGCACACCCAGCGGCGCATCAGCAAGAATCCGCTGGGATCGGCCGCCGGTTTCGGCACGCCCAATCTTCAGTTGGATCGAGAAGATACGCGGCGCCGGCTCGAGTTTGCGCAGGTTCATGAACCCGTCACGGCGGTGCAGCTGTCGCGCGGCAAGGCCGAAGCCCAGTTGCTGTTCGAAATCACGCTGCTGACCCAGGACATCGGCAGACTGGCGGCGGATCTCACCCTGTTCTACACCCAGGAATACGGCTTCGTGAGTCTGCCGGAGGCCTTCACCACCGGCTCCTCCATCATGCCGCAAAAGCGCAACCCCGACGTCTTCGAGCTGATGCGCGGCCGCAGCGCCGTGGCACAGGCGGCGCTCGGCGAGGTGCTGGCCATCACCCAAAAGCTGAGCTCGGGTTACCACCGCGATCTGCAGTTGATCAAGCCGCCGTTGTTCCGCGGCATCGACTCCTGCATGCAGACCTTGCACATCCTGCCCGTTGCCCTCGAGGGCGTGCGCTTTCTCCCCGACAACATCCGACTGGACCCCGCCATTCACGCCGCCGCCTCTGCCAATGCACTGGTCGCGGCGCAAGGCATTCCCTTCCGGGAGGCCTACCGGCGCATTGCCGCCACCATCAAGGAACCGAGCAAACCATCGAACAAGGAATCGAACTGACCATGTGGCGCAGCTTGAAGACATTGGATGAGCTCAACGCACCGAGCAGCACGTTGATCGCGCATCTCGGCATCAAGTTCACCGAGATAGGTCCCGACTTTCTGCGCGGCACCATGCCCGTGGACGAACGGACCCACCAGCCTTACGGACTGTTGCACGGCGGTGCGTCGGTGGCCCTGGCAGAGACCTTGGGCAGCATGGCCTCCAGCATGAGCGTGGACGCAGAATTTCAATGCGTGGGCCAGGAAATCAACGCCAATCATGTACGCTCGGCACGCAGCGGACTGGTGACGGGAACCGCCAAAGCCGCGCATCTCGGCGGCCGTACCCATGTGTGGACGATCGACATCGTCAACGAGGCCGGCAAGCTGGTCTGCATCTCCCGCTTGACCGTGGCGGTCATCAAGCGAGGTGCTTTGACGGCGTGACGGCCGAGGTGGCAATCGACAATGAATCTGGCGTATCGTGCGCGCCATGAAATACAACCAACGTTTTCTTGGCGGCTGGACTGCCGTGCTCCGCGGCTGGAGCGCGGTGGGTTTGCTGGTTTGCGTCGCGCCCATCGTGTTCGCCCAAACGCCTGCTCCACCACCACCCAACACGGCGCCGGGCGCCGATCCGGGCCCCGCTCCCTCGATCGATCAGACCAGCTATTTGTTCGGCCTCACGTTCGGCGCGCAGCTGCACAGCGTCGGAATCAGCAACGAACTGTCGAACGAAGCCGTGCAGCGCGGCATCAAGGACGGATTGAACGGCAGACAGCCCACGCAAGCCGAGATGCAGGAACTGCAAAAGTATGCGCGCGGCGTGGCGGAAGCCGCTGCCGCCCGCAATGAAGCCGCCGCGAGCGAATACCTCGCGCGCAACGCCAAGGAAAAAGGCGTCATCACCACCGAATCCGGGCTGCAGTACAAGGTCCTTGTCGCCGGCGACAAGAAGGCACCGCCGATCACTGCCGCGGATCAAGTCACGGTCAATTACCGCGGCAAACTCTTGGACGGCAAGGAATTCGACAGCTCGTACGGTCGCGGCACACCGGCGACGTTTCCGGTCAATGGCGTGATCAAAGGCTGGCAGGAAGCCTTGGTGCTGATGAAGCCCGGTGCGAAGTTTCAGCTCTTCATACCACCGGCGTTGGGCTACGGCGCGCAGCCCAAACCGCAGATTCCGGCCGGGTCATTGTTGATATTCGATGTCGAGCTGATCAGCGCGCAGTCGCCGGGCGCGCCTGCTCCCGCGCCCGCACCTCCACCTGCACCGAAAACCAAGTAAACGTCGACTGCGGTGGGTGATGGGCTTGCCGGGCGGGGTGAGGCGCAGCGGGAAACATAAAGGCAGCAGTTTCCCGCTGCGCCTCACCCCGCCCCGCAGACACAGCACCTCCGTTCGCCCTGATGCTGCGGGACCTAACTCACGGCAGGGGTGACAGACCGCCAGACGGGAACTGACTGTCTTTAAGTTCCCGTCTGGCGGCCTGTCACCCCTACAGCTTGAGTGCATTGGTAAGATCACCCATCGGCGGCGAAGCATGCGCCGCCAACCCCCGATCGCGCACCTTGATGCCGGGCAACACGTTCAGGTCGAAGCGGCGGGTGATCAAACGGAGGATGGATTCCGTATCGTACTGCGTGTGATCCACGGTGCCGCGCCGCGCGTAGGGCGAAATGATGAGCGCGGGAATGCGCGCTCCGGGGCCGAGCAAGTCGCCTTGCGGCGGCGCCACGTGATCCCAGGCACCGCCGAATTCGTCGTAGGTGATCACGATCACCATGTGCTGCCACTGAGGGCCGGCACGCAGCTTGGCCACCAGGGCGGCGATGTGTTCATCGCCCTCCTCCACGGAGGCGTAACCGGCATGTTGATTGACATTGCCCTGCGGCTTGTAGAACGTGACGGCGGGCAAACGGCCCGCGGCCACATCCGCCAGCAGATCGTCGTAGTCCTTCAAGTGCGCGGCGCGCGCCTCAGGGTGCATTTCGGGATCGAAGCGCGTGTAGTAGTTGAACGGTTGGTGATGCGCTTGAAAGTCTGGATTGCCGCCCGGTGTTTCCGGCGCGTAGATCACGGTGCGCTCGCGATCCGCCGCGCGCGCGCCATCGGCGAGCGCCGCTTTCCAGGATCCGGAATACCACGCCCACGCAACGTGCTTGTCATCGAGCATGTCGCCGATCGTCGGCCCGACCTGCGGCGGCATCGTGGTCCGATTTGCCGGATCTGCATAGCGATAGCTCGCATCGCTCGGCGCCGGTCCGTTGCCGCTCGGCTGGTAGGCGGGCTGCATGGTGTTCACGGCATAAAATTTGCCGTCGCCGAAATAATTTCGCGGCGTGATGTTGCCGCTCTTCACGAAGGTCGGCGGCGCATCCAACGCCGAGGCAATGTTTCCCGGTGTCTTCAGGCGCGGCAGATAATTTCCCGCGGCATCTTGTTCGAGGATCGCTATCGAGGGCTTGGCGGGTGCGCTGTCCGCGTCAGGATACTCCGGCGCGCACGCGCAGATCAGATACTGATGATTGAGGAACGATCCGCCGAACGCTCCCTGGAAGAAGTTGTCCGCCAGCACGAACTCCTGCGCCAGTTTATAGAGCGCCGAGCGGCTGTAGTCGTAATGCCCCAGCGCCAATCCGCCGGCGTCGGACCATGCCGCATAACCGTCATTCCTGCCGCCGTCGATCTGCATCTGGTGCTCGAAAAAGCGATGCCAAAGATCGCGGGTTACCGTCGAGGTCGACAGCGTGACGTCCGATTGCGCGCTATAGGCGTGTTCGATGGAGAAGGGTGCGTTGGGCAGTCCGACGCTTTGCTGCTGCGTCACGACCGGAATGAAACCTGCCGCGGTGACCCCACCCCAGGACGGCGGCAACGTCGCGAGAACCTTGCCGTCGCGATCGACCTGTGGCACGTAGGCGGCGGTGGGCCGGCCATCGGCGCCCAGCACTTCGCGAAGGCCTCGGGCACCCGGAAAATTGCCGTACAAATTGTCGAAGGCGCGGTTTTCGGCATAGATCACCACGATGGTGTCGATGTCCTTGCGCAGCGCGCGTGTCGTGCCGGCTTCATCGCCGAGCCGGCCCAGCGTCGCCGGGGGGCTCGAACAGGAGCCGAGCGCGGCGCAGACTGCGAGCGCGCCCAGCATGGTGTTGCATGGAAAATTAGCTGAGCGCGCTCTACGGAAGGCAGTCGTCATGCGCTCAAGTATAAGCGCTGATCGAGACGTGAAACTAGCGGGGCGACGCGTTACAGCCGGGAAACTAAAAGGTCCACAACGCACTCACCGTGAACGCATCCGGGTCGCCGAAAGGAGAGGTGATGCGCTCATATTCGGCCCGCACGGTAAAGCCGAAGGGCAGCTTGGAGCTGACGCCGGCGCCATAGGCGAATTTGGTTTGCGTGACATCGCTGCGCCCGGTTATCACATAGCAACCATTGCCCGACGCGCCACAGGGTTCGAGGGTGTAGTCGTTCACCGTGAGCTTGAGCCGTGCAACGCCGGCCTTCGCGTAGATATCGATGTAAGGGATCGGAATCGGCAGATAGCCCAGCGCGAACAGCACCGGCGCAGTCGGATGCGAATCGTAACCGTATTCAGCAGTGTCGTCATAGCCGTCGTGATGTCCCGGTTGACCGAAATCGATGTACTCCAGTTCGGCCCCTACGAACGATACCGGCCGCACGCCGACGATGGCCTTCCACGCCGTTTGATGGTCGTTGTAATACCCCGGAAGGCCGTAACCCGGGTCATCACTTCTGATCGTGGATTCGCCGACACCGGCGCCCACATACAGGCCGACCGGATTATAAAGCCCGAACGCATCGTCCGCCGCCAACGCAGCCGTCGACGCGCCGCACGCGGCAATCGTTGCCAGTGCGCCGATTGCCTTGATAAACCTGCTCATCTTTCATTCTCCGATACGAAATGTTGCTGTCATGGGACTCGGGCGCGCCAACAGAAGTTCCGGCGAACCCCCAAGGGCACCGCGGGTATACTTGAAATCCATGAAATGTCTGGCCACCTCGTGCTTTATCGTGTACCTCGCCGGGGCTCTGGCAGGTTGTGGGCAAAAAGGTCCCTTGGTCATGCCGGATGCACCGAAGCGCAAGCACACGATACCGACGCTGCCGACTCCGTCTAAACCAAAAAACAGCGGGTCGCCGGCCCCGGCCGAGTCCAGTCCTGCGACAAGTCCCGCACCCGCGGCGACGACGCCCGGCTCGCCGCCCAGCCCTGGCGCCAAGCCTGCGCAGCCCTGATTAGCCAGGCTCCGCAACTTCTCTGATGACCGCTCGCAAGCTCATTCTCGTCGATGGCTCAGGGTACTTGTACCGCGCGTTTCACGCCTTGCCGCCGCTGACCAACTCGCGCGGCGAACCGACGGGCGCGGTGTTGGGTGTTCTCAACATGTTGAACAAGATGATCAAGGAGGAGTCACCGGAACGCATTGCGGTTGTCTTCGATGCACCGGGCCGGACATTTCGCGACGATTTATTCGACCAGTACAAGGCGCACCGTGCGCCGATGCCGGACGACCTCCGATCGCAGGTGCAGCCGTTGTACGACACGGTCGCGGCCATGGGCCTGCCGCTGCTGCGTGTGCCCGGCGTCGAAGCCGATGACGTGATAGGCACGCTCGCCAGGAAGGCGGCTGATGCCGGTTTCAAGGTTTTGATTTCGACCGGCGACAAGGACATGGCGCAGCTCGTGGGTCCGAACATCGAGTTGCTGAACACCATGAGCAATACGCGTCTCGACAGAATGGGTGTCAAGGCCAAGTTCGACGTGTTTCCGGAACAGATCATCGACTACCTGGCCTTGGTCGGCGACAATTCGGACAACATACCCGGCATCACCGGTGTCGGTCCGAAGACGGCAGCCAAATGGCTCAATCAATACCAGCGGGTGGATGAACTGATCGCGCACGCCGCGGACATCGGCGGCAAGGTGGGCGAGAATCTGCGCAATGAGCTGCCCATGCTCGAGCTGTCGCGCAAGCTCGCGACCATCGACACATCGCTCGAGCTGCAATTCACGCCCGAGCAGCTCGCGTGCGGTGCGCCTGATACCGCGCGACTGCGCGAGCTGTATTCACGCTTGGAGCTGCGAACCCTGCTCAAATCGCTGGGCAATGAGCTGCCGGCCGCCCCGGACGCCCCTCCGGGCGCTGCCAGTGAGGCGCTCGCGCCGGATGGCGCCGCGCTCGACGGCAACCCGGCCACGACGTCGGCCAGCACGCCGACGGACGTCGCCACGCCGGCACGCTATCACCAGATTTTGTCACCGGAGAGCTTCGCCGAGTGGTTGGAGAAGCTCGAGGCCGCGCCGCTGATCTCGTTCAATATAGAGACCGACAGTTCCATCTACATGCAAGCGCGCATCGTCGGCTTGGGATTCGCCGTATCGCCGGGCGAAGCGGTCTACCTGCCTTTGGGACACGATTACGCGGGCGCACCGCATCAGCTCGATCGCGACAAGGTCATGGCTGCTCTGAAGCGCATCATGGAGGACGCGACCAAGCCCAAGCTGGGACATCATTTGAAGTATGACGCCCATGTGCTTGCCAACTACGGGATCGCACTCAACGGCCCGCGTTTCGATTGCATGCTGGAATCGTACGTTCTCAACAGCGTCGCCACGCGGCATGACATGGACTCGACTGCCGCAAAATATCTCGGCGTGAAGACCATTCAAGTCGAGGACGTCGCCGGCAAGGGTGCGAAGCGGATCGCCTTCAATCAGATCGACGTGGAGCGCGCGGCCGAATACTCCGCCATGGATGCCGATGTCACGCTGCGCCTCCACCAGTCGCTCTGGCCGCAGCTCGAGGCGCTGCCGCGGCTGCGCGCGGTCTACGAGACCATTGAACAACCCTTGGCACCGGTCTTGTATCGAATGGAGCGCGCCGGCGTGTTGGTGGACCGGGAACTCCTCGGCAAGCAGAGCGCGGAACTGGCCGCGCGCATGCAGGAACTGCAGCAGCAAGCACACGCCGAGGCCGGCGGCGAGTTCAACGTCGACTCGCCGAAGCAGCTGCAGGAAATCTTGTTCGGGAAGCTTGGCATTCCGGTCACCCGCAAGACACCCACCGGCCAGCCATCGACTGCCGAGGATGTGCTGGAGGAGCTGGCCGCGACCTATCCGTTGCCGAAGCTGATTTTGGAATATCGCGGCGTCGCCAAACTCAAATCAACGTACACCGACAAGCTGCCGCTGCAGATCGATGCGGCCAGCGGCCGGATTCACACGACGTATCACCAAGCGGTGGCTGCCACCGGGCGGCTCTCCTCGACCGACCCCAATCTGCAGAACATCCCGATTCGCACGCTCGAGGGACGCCGCATCCGCCAGGCGTTCATCGCCGCGCCGGGGCACTCGCTGATCGCAGCCGACTACTCGCAAATCGAGCTGCGCATCATGGCGCACCTGTCGCGCGACCCGAGCTTGCTGCGCGCGTTCGCGGACGATCTCGATGTCCACCAGGCCACGGCGGCCGACGTGTTCGGTGTTGCGCTCGATCACGTCAGCCCCGATCAACGCCGCTCCGCGAAAGCCATCAACTTCGGTTTGATGTACGGCATGTCCGCGTTCGGCCTCGCGCGTCAACTGGGCATCGGACGCGGCGAGGCGCAAAAATACATGGATCTGTACTTCGAGCGTTATCCGGGGGTGCGGCGCTACATGGAGGAAACGCGGCGCCAGGCGCGCGAGGCGGGATTCGTCGAAACCGTCTTCGGCCGCCGTTTGTACCTGCCTGAAATCCAATCGAGAAACGCGGCGTTGCGTCAGTACGCGGAACGCAGCGCCATCAATGCACCCATGCAGGGCACTGCTGCTGACATAATCAAGCGTGCGATGATCGCGGTGGACGCATGGCTCGAAAGTTCCCACGCGCCGGCCCGGCTCATCATGCAAGTCCATGACGAATTGATCCTGGAGGCCGCAGACGGCGCCGTGCAATCCCTTGTAGGACAATTGCTTACACATATGTCGCACGCCGCCAATTTGGAGGTGCCGCTCAAGGTCGATGTAGGGGTAGGCCGCAACTGGGATGAAGCACATTAGTTGCTGCGCGTGAGCGGAAAGTAGTGCAAAATCTGCCCGACTGATGGATGGTTCGCGAAGGATCTGAACAAGCGAATCTGGCGACTGAAGAAACTTGCGAAGGCGTTTCAAAGGGACTGGAACTTTCGAGCAGCAACCCCATCTAACCCAATGAGCGTTAACGACGCTCCCCGCTCTTCTCCCTGAGCGGGCAAGACCCGGTTTGTCATCCCCATGCCGGGTTGGTCTGCCCCGGTGGCTGCCACAAGCAACCATCGGGGCTTTTTTATGTTCGCTCCAAAATGACGAGCGATTAAACTTCTGCCGCCATCCATCCCTGCATCACCGAGCGTGCCTCATCGATCCCTTGTTTCGCGTGCGCCGAAAACAATTGCGTGGTGACCGCG
>Ga0116229_10004866_pt1 | contig 22004 bp, 19 predicted proteins | sample S1TSphgellanicum_3_FD_87313 | JGI IMG/M metagenome (GOLD analysis project Ga0116229, IMG submission 87313) | Host-associated microbial communities from peat moss isolated from Minnesota, USA - S1T2_Fc - Sphagnum magellanicum MG | ecosystem: Host-associated > Plants > Peat moss > Unclassified...
AAGAAAGAGGATTGGGGTGGGGTGTGTGTGTGTGGTGGGTTGGGGTGGTGGTGGGGGGGGGGTGGGGGGGGGGGGTGGTTGTGTTGGGATGGGGGGGGGGGGGGGGGGGGGGGGGGGGGGGGGGGGAGACATGAGTAATTTCTGTTACTGGAAAATACTTCAAAATTTTAAATAGGTATTTTGCAATTGGGTTCTAGCATGCAGCTCCTGTTCACACTTGGAACAGTTATATAGTCATGTTCACACTTCAGTGGCACAGGCTACACTAGTGTTGATTACAATGTGGACAAGAAATACATTTATCATTGTATTTCTGTCTACATCCACATATATCTACCTACCTACCTAGTAGTCCCAAAGTGCCCTACTTGCCTACTAGTTTCATGTTAACCACTGACATTCCAAGTTAGCCACTAACCTGTGGTTATTTAAACCAGTTACACGGGTAGTTATCCACGTGGGGGGAAGAAGGCAGTGGCAGGGTTTACATGTATGGTTACCGAGGTGCGTTTCAGGGAATGACCAAAGTTGGGTAGGATTGAACTGGAAGACATGGACTCTGTTGCTATTAGGGAGTCTGATGCAAGGCCAATGGATAGATCTGAGTGTATGACTCAAATGAGCATTTTTTTATCTGGAAAAAAATAATAGGCCAACAGATCTTAGTGTACATTGGAATGAGCATTTCTTATCTAGAATAATCTATATTTTTTAATCAAATCATACCCCAATGCTCTTATTGAAACACCCATTTCTACATGAGTTACAAGTGTATTTTGTGTTGTGTATTTGGTTCATGGCACGTCAAGACTTTGTTTAGTATCTTTGGAAGTATCATGAGAATATCATTTTGTATTGAAAGTTTGCATTTTCACTATCAGCATATCATGAATTCTCATGAATTCTAATATGCTTGTTGCTATCAAGCACATGGTGCCATGTGCTCTAACACTCAGTTGGCCAGTTTGTGAGGGTGTTGCTTTCAAGCACAGAGTGCCCCTGTACTCTCTAACCCAGTTGGCCAGTTGGGGCCTGGATCTGCAGACACCCACTTTGCAATTTGCGGTCCTTGAAGGTTTAGTGCAAACAGCAGAAGCATAAGTTGAAGGCATGACCTTGAAATACCCAGTTTTAGGGTGGATGTGCCAAAACCTGGGCACCCGCCTTTGGGTCTCCCTTTCAGGTCTGTCTTTCATACAGAATTTTGGAAAAAAATTTCCCATTGTATTTTGAGGGAACATGTTGTGAAACAGCCTTAAGCTTCGTTGGCATACACTATTGTTCAATAAGTGCAGTGCACTTGCCAGCCAGCCCAGCCTGGCTCAGTTGCCAGTGCACATTTGCGTTCAATAAGTGTGGCACACGCACCAGCCTGTCAAAGTGCATTCCACTCCAACACTCCTTCCTTTTTTCAAAGATCTTCAAGATTCTTTATTAAGGGTAAGGCATCCACATGTTGTTAAGTCCTGAGTGTGTTGGTGCCTTACCCTTCTTTGCACAATAGCTTTGGAAAATTTTCTCTTTGTTGTTTCAGGGCCTCACCTAGCACAGTTGCCCTGTAGGAGGGCATTACAGCATAAGAGCCTGCTGATGGGAGGAAGTAGCCAGATGATTTCTCAGCTTTCATTGCTGCTCTCAATTCCTTCCTTGGCTGCTAGGTAAGGGAACAGCCTGACAGAAAAACACAAGCTCTTGCACCAGCAATATGCATGCAGTCAAGGCCAGATCCACATTTGGGTTAACTCAGAACTCAAGAGCATAACAACAGTACCCTAAGCTTGTTATGATTCACAAGCCATCTTCAAAGATCAGAAAACCAATTGTTGACTCCCAAAGTTCACGACAACTAACTCCCCTTTCAGACATCATTGACAATTGCCTATTTAAGCTTCATGAACAAAATCAGAGTCTGCAACTGCTTATTTGTTCATCCTTTTGAGATAACATTGTTGCTAACCAACCTCTCAAGTTGTTCTTGAATGAACTGGAGCAAAAACTCAGCATTCCTATTTGACTTATGTACACCTACCTGTGCCCACAGACATTGTCGTGCAGATGAGAGGCAACTTTTCACTGAAGAAGTTTGAAATGAATTATCAGTAACTGACCTTCATCTCAGAAAGTCATGAAAAAGAGAACATAACCCCAATTTGCCCAGACAAAGAGAGGACAGCTCTTTTCAGAAGAGGTCAGTGATTCTGAAGCCTCTTCATCAAACTCTAATAGCAAATGTCTGACACCAACATTCCGCCATCATGTACTCTGTTGTGTCTGCTGCGGATATTTATCTCCCCCAAGAACATGTTCCAAATTCCATAACTATATGACACATACAACCTTCAGAAAACCCACAATCTAACATAATCTCTGAATCTGAAGAGAAATCTCTGTAACAAGATTTCATTGAGGATGACAGATGCTTCCATGAAAACAACAGAGTTATATTATTATTTCACATCTTACCACAGATTGCACATTGCTTATGAATTCAATCACATAACAATGTTTACAGGTGGCTCCCTGATTAGATTACTGACCTCAAGCACAATCAGTAAGAATTTCTGAGGAACTGAGCAGACAATGATGTGGCATGAGCTAACCAGAATAATGGCCACTTTCCTGCAGAATGCTCAAGCAGTATAGCAATATATTCACTCTACAGATTCATGAGTTGCTCAATGGATCATTACTGGCCTCTCCCTTTGAGCTTCATCATCCTCAGCTGAAGAAGAAGGGTTGAACTGGATTGTTAATTGGATATTGAGCTGAATATGCCCAGACCAAAACATGACTCATGTCAGTGCATATTCATTCTGTCATCACCCTCCATTAGCTTGCAAAGCAAGCAATAAGCAACTGAATGGAAATTTGTCTTTAATAGCATAAAAGACGGTGAAGTCAATCTTGGGATCATACAATGCACCATCTGCTTCATTTATCTACAAACAATCAACTCACAAATCAAGCTTGAAAGAATCCATAATCCCCATATTTGTCAAACATACATGGAGGAGTGTTGACAGATGTGAATTTCAAAGAGAATTGCAGGCATAATACCCACCAAGGCTTGTCAAAACTGCAATTCAAAGCATCCTCCAAAGATTTATCTGCTCAGTTGCATTTTTTGATTTCACCCATATACATACATATATCTCTGGTCTTTGTGACCACATTCATGCTCTCTACCTTCACTGACATAACCCATAAGAGAAGGAGAACACCAAAATCCTGAAGATGAAATATGAACAAAAAGAGAAAGAGAAAGAGAAAGAAACCAAGCAATGGAAATGACTCAATAAAGGAAGGAGGAATATAAGAGACAGAGAAACAAGATGGAGAATTTTGAGAGAGTAAGTACATTAGAGAGGATAACAGTCAACTTAGAAAAAAATTTGCTACCTTCCATGAACCTACAGAGAGAGATGAGAAAACCAAAAGATTGCAACAGCATGGGAAAGAGATTTGTCAGTTCTTCTTAAGTGATTCAAGAGCTTTATGACTTCTTCAACTTCTCCCAAAGAAGAATCATGCATAAGAAAGATTTATCAGTTCTTGAGTGACTCAAGAGCTTCATGGACTTGTTCAACTACCTCCTATTCCTGAAGAATCTGTGTATAGGAAGAAAGATTTTTCAGTTCTTCAGTGACTCAAGAGCTTCATGACTACATCAACTACTTCCAAAGAATCTAAGAAAGATTTGTCAATTCTTCTTGAGTGATTCAAGAGCTTGATGACTTATTCAGCTACTCCTAAAGAATTGTGTTCAAGAAAGATTTGTGGGTTCTTCATGAGTGATTCAAGAGCTTGAATGACTTCTTCAACTACTCCCCAAGAATTGCATTCAAGAAAAAATTGTGGATTCTTTCTGAGCGATTCCCAAGCTTCGTTACTTCTTCAACTACTCCCAAAGAATTGTGTTCAAGAAAGATTTTTGGGTTCCTCTTGAGTGATTCAAGAGCTTCATTACTTCTTCAACTACTCCAAAAGAAGAATCGTGTTTAAGAATCCAGCTACTTCTCTGCGGGGACATCATCAGCTGCTTCTTGTAACTTGACGACAACACACCGAGGCTCAATTCACCACCAGCAAGATACCTTTCTACAAGGAGCTTAGCCACAATCAATCAGTAAGATTGATTATAGGACCCAAGAAAAAACAAAACTCCACAACAACAGATCACAGCAATCACACTTTGCAGAGGGAAAGCAAAACAGCATACCCATGCGTTGCAAGGCTTCAAACACGTCCAGACAAGAAAGAACCAACCTCTGCAGTTGCAGTCATTTTGTTGCTTGCAAGCTCCTTCCAAATCTCCTTGGCTGCTGCATCCATTGAAGGAGATGCTGTAACCTATTTCTTTGTTCGGTTTCCTTCTCTCACCGCACACTAGCCTACGTTGTTGCTGTAATCCCCCGAAGAACACATCGCAAGTCGAACTGCCATCGCCGGAGCCCACAACGACCACAAATGCTCAAGAGTTTCAATCCCTAACTCAACCAATTTCTTCATTAGGGTTTCACGGCCGCCCTCGACTCCTGTCGCGGTTTGAAACCCTCCCCCCCGGGCTACGACCGTCCGTCGTAATGCACAAGACGCGTGCGGCGGGCATAATCGTCAGCGTCGTCCTCGTCTTATGTGGATAATAAAGTAAATGAAAACGCGCGTTTGGTTTACTGGTTGTGAGCTGCTGTGGATTGCCAATCGCTTCCGAGGATTCTTTTTCGCTTTGATTCTTTTCTTGCGTTGCTTGCGATCTCTCATGGTTGCACTCTTCTCTTCTGTCTCTCTCCCTCGATCTTCCCTGTACTTTCTGTGAAGAACTTTCTGTTCTTTAAGGGTGATACTTGGGAGTTTCTTGCGTCGTTTTGGTCTTCCGGTGCGTTGGTGAAGAGATGTTTCGTGTGCTTGTCGTGTAGCGAACGCAAGAGATGTGGTGAACTAGTCTGGTAGTAGCAGCAGCAGCTTGTGGAAGGACTCTTTCTTCCCACAAGTACTTTCAGGATTTGGCTGCAAGCAAAGAAAGAGATCACGTAGAAGAGAAGAACTAGGAGCGGAAGAGCGGGAGAGCGGATTTTGAGAAGAACTTGGGTAAGATAGATATGGCGTCAGTGCAAAATGGATTGGAGTCATTCCAGTCCGAGGGCAGAAACTGGACGCCGCCGGCTCCCACTTCGAAGCCCGCCACGGGCTTGCACGTCTACAACAGCCTAAGCAGAGAGAAAGTGCCTTTTGTCACCAGAGATGGCTCTAATCAAGGTACTTTTTCGGGAAGAAACAGAATCGTGATCCATCTGCTCCGTCTGTAGATCGTCGTTCCAGAACCAATAGAGAACACAATATCCGAAAAGAAAATATTAGAGTGAAGCTTTTGTACAAATCCTAGACTTTGCGGCAGAAGAAGATCACGACTTGGTTGGGAAGAAGAAGACCTGGCTGACCGTGAAAGGTTTGGTTTGAGGAGCATGATCTCGTCATTCTTGTGAGATCTAGCATCTCTTGAGAAGCTCTGCGGACTCATCCTTTGTTTCGCAACTGACAATGCATGCTGCTGCCATGGCACAGGAGACCTAGCAACCTTCCTTCCTTCCTTGCTTTAATCTTTGCATTTCTTTCCTCATCCTCATCCTCATCCTCATTATGGTCTTATGTGTTGCAGTCACCTGGTACATTTGCGGACCTACTGTCTATGATTCTTCACATCTTGGACATGCAAGGAACTATGTGACATTTGACATCATCCGACGGATCATGGAGGTAAGTGGTTGTTGATCTTCTGTTGACTGTTTGTTTCTGTTGCAAGCAGCATTGTCTAGGTATTTGTTGATCTTTCTCTTGACTATTTGTTTCTGTTGCAAGCAGCATTGTCATTGCCATTTGTTGTAGATCTTTCTTGACTATGTTTTTGTTTTTGTTGCTGCAAGAATTATCGTGTATTGGAATTTTTGAGGATATCATAGAGAGCTGGATTCTTCACGGGATCATATGCAGTGCAGCTTGGAATGTGGAGTGTGTGGTTTTATCATCATTAAATGCCTGGTTGGTTTTCAGGAGTATTTTGGATACAACATCCTCTATGTCATGAATGTTACTGATGTTGATGACAAGATTATCAATCGAGCTCGCCGCAACTACCTTCTTGATCATTTTCGTGCAACTGCAACCGACCCTGACCAGGTAATTCTTGAATTTTCAATCTGCTGATTGATTTGTCTGCTTCACTGATAATCTGTAGCGGATAACTGCTGGCTGGATCTAGTGTCATGCTTTCTCTCAGTGAGACTTTGCAATACTCAGGGAGGTGGGGGAGGTTTTACCACAGGTGACAGTTGAGTTTGAGGAAGCATATGCTAGAGAACATCTCAAGCAAAGAAAGCAGGTGTGTTTGTTGTTCAGTGGAAGAATTTTTTTGCTGAGTCTTTTGTATAACAGCTTAAAAGACTGCATGCTGCTTCCTCATTCTATTGGTGCAGAATCTACCCTAAATCATTCTGTGAGCTTTTTATGGCTTCTGTCTTTGTTCTCAGATGATCATATTCTTAAAGTTTGCTGTCTTGTTTCTCTATCTTTCCTTGTAGGGTTTTTTCTTGTTTTGTCTTCCTTTTTCTTCTTGGGTTTCCTTGGTTTTCTATCCTTTTCTAGGTTTTGTTGAGCTAACCAGCACCATGGCCAAGTCTTCTTCTTTGAGCCTGGTCTTGTGATTGAAACTCAGTACGTTGCATAATGTATGACATGGGCCTCTACCCACTGCCAGGAGCTGATTAAGTCAGTGGGGATCATATGGGTTTCCTTCTTTTGTTGTTCACTGATATGCTGTCAGATCACCTTATTATTTGGCCATATTTCAATTCCTTTCAGGTTGACTTTCTATTTTAGGAGTGGCTCTCTTCTTTTTCAATGCCAGTGATATATTTTTGTATTTCAAATCATTCTAGCCTTTTTATTTCGTCATTTTTCAATTCATGTTGATTTAAATTGCAAGTTTGAGAAGCTCTCTATGCATATGAACATTATGATTATTGACAAGGTATCTCTGCAAGTGTTGTAAAATCATCTCAAACTTTTGGAGTTCTGCAGGTGGAAGTTACAATTGGAGAGCATCAAAGGGCAAGGTCATCGAGACAGCTGGATGAGATAGCAGATGTGAGTTTGAACACTTGTAGTTTTCTCCCAATTTCACATGATACAGCTGACACTCCAGAAGTTTTTGCTCAACAGTTTTGGATGTTACAAGTTTGTTCCCATGAGCACAATTTGCAGTTGTGGACATCGGCATTCAAGTGAATGACCTTGCTAGTTTGCTGGTTTATGCAGTAGCTTGAAATGCTAGAAGATATGAGCTTGGCTCTGAAGAACAGCACCATGGATTACTGCTGATATCAATGTGAACACTAATCTAGCAGATTGAGTATGTGAAGATTTCCTCTAGACTGACGGGTTGTGTTGAATGGCAGAAAGTGAAGCAAGAGGAGCTGAAACTGCAGAAGATTGAAGAAGCCAAGGAGAGGTTTGAGAAGCTCAAAAGGGAAGCCTGTGATTTGGGAGGCAAAGAAGGTGTTGAGAAGCTTCTATCAGGGGGCATTGCAGACATTCTGGCATCTCATCTTGATGTGAAGGGCAAGGCATCAGTAACAGACCATGCTATTTTCCGTTCCCATGCTGCCAGGTAGCCTTGCAGTGCTTGGGATTTGTGAATATGTTATGTGGAATACGTTTCTTTGAGACCCTATGTCTTCCTCAATTCAACCAGTAGTCCAGGTTTGTAATGAGGATCCATGTACTAAGATTGTCCCCAGTGTTTTGGTGATTCAATTAAAGTCTTATAGACATTGTGATTCTTCTGCCGTAATTTTCTGTGAGGACAATGTGTTCTATGTGGCAGTAGAGGCGGGGTGTGGAGGGTGAAATAAAGATTCAGAGATTGTTTGGTTGCAGGTATGAGCGTGAGTTTATGGAGGATATGAAAAGCCTTGGTGTGCGGGTCCCTAAGGTGCTTACTAGAGTCACCGAGTGAGTACCACAACCAGAACAATAGCCAACTTGTCAATACTGGTTGAGATGTGCTGTAGAGTGACTAATGCAGAGTGACAATCATGGTGCAGGTATATTCGTGAGATCATTGAGTATGTGCAAGTCATCCTCGATCATGAGCTTGCCTATGTTGCCAACAACAGTGTGTACTTTGACACAAAAGCCTTCAGGTATGTGATCTTGGTTAATATGGTTAGTATTGTCATTGTTAGGACTGCAAATAGTTTCAAGTGAAATATATGCTTCTTGTAGGGGAAGATCTTATTGAGGTGTTTCACTACATTCTATCAGCACATGGCACTACACAATTGCACATTGAGGAAAGGTTCTATTTATAGATGTGGTATGAAATTGTTCATGTTGGCAGGGATGCAGGTCATACATATGGGAAACTGAATCCTTGGGCTGTAGGGAGCTCTGAGTTGGCATCTGAGAGTGAGTCAAACTTTGAGACCACAGAGAAAAGGAGCAGCTGTGATTTTGCATTGTGGAAGGTGTGTTCCCTCAACTTGTTTTGTCTGAAGTCTTCATAGCTCTGGAGTTATGGTAGGTCACAAATGGGTTTGTGATCAGTGCTATTCTGTATTTTTTGAGTTTAGGTTGTATTTCTAGATAACTCACATCCATCAGATCATGATAAACTTTTTCAAGTAATGCAGAAAAGCAAGGAAGGAGAGCCTGCATGGAATTCTCCTTGGGGAATGGGACGTCCAGGATGGCACATAGAGTGCTCTGCAATGGCCAGTGATATCCTTGGTGACTGTATGGACATCCACTCTGGTGGACAGTAAGTACATTTCCAATTTCCATTGCTTTTGACAATGTGTTGGTGTCAATAGTATGTGACATCCTAAAGCTGTCTTCTTGCTTTCTTGTTGGTTTGCTTTTTTCCTTTTGCAGAGGGGCAAGCGTCTTCTAATCAGGCTGTTTTGGGGTTTCACAGTGACCTTCAGTTCCCACACCATGACAATGAGTTAGCCCAAGCTGAAGCCTACTTCAATTCCTCACAAGTGGGTTTGCTGTCCTGACATTCTTCATTTCTGATTGGATTCCTTCAGTAGTTTCTCTCCTCTATTTGCATTATGCTGATACGAGGTTTCACAATCTTCAATGTTCAATTCTACACTCAGAAAACTAGTAAGGAAACAAATACTTACAGAATGATAGATATAAGGGACATGCTGCTAGAAGCAGCTCCACTTTTGAGTGACTAGGTGGGTTTTGGACCTTTGTGATTGCAGTGGGTAAAATATTTCTTTCACTCAGGCCACCTCTCGATAGATGGCTTGAAGATGTCAAAGTCACTGAAAAACTTCATAACCATTAAAGAGGTTGGTTACATCCATCCCTGCCTTTGTTAGACCTTTTGTACCCCTAGAAGTTAGCAAGCACTTTCTTGTTCATCTAATGCAACTTCTTTGTGCTCCTTTTAGTGCATTAGTTTGGTGTTTATTAGGTGGGACAAGGCAGGGCACATGAGTTTGGAAGGAGATTTCTGTTGTTGGGAGTCCACAGTAACAATGTTGGGAATTGTTGTGGGTGGAATGCTTCTGGCTTTGCAGGCACTGCAGAAGTATACTTCAAGGCAACTTCGTATGTTATTTGTGATTCATGCCTGGGACAAGGTAGACAATCAAGTAGTTTCCTGTCTCCTGCCATCGCTTCAAGAGTCAGTAGCTTTTGTGTAGACAGCTCAAAAATGACTCTGTTTTAGGCCACATCATGTCTGTCTTTTGCAAACCTATTGTTTATAGGTTTTTGGGATTGTTCTGAGGTTACAGTTAGGTGTATCACCTTTTTCCCCTTTACAATCTGTGCAGCCCATAAACTTCAGTGAGGCAGCAGTGAATGAGGCACTTGGAAAGGAAAAGCAGTTCAAGAATTTCTTTTCCAATGTTCAAGTGGAGATGAGACAGGCGGTATGTAAGCTCTTACTTTTGTTCAATTGCAGCATGGGTAGATCTTGCATCCAGAACCTATTTCATGGATGATCTTCCAATGAAGACCTATTGTAAACATGATGTGCTGACAGATGGAGCCCAATTTGGATGCACTACACAGTTGATCGTCCATTGTTGCTTGATGGGCCTCCTCAGCAGGAATATTTTTGTTGTGGTTGGTGCAACAGTTTGTGGTAGGTTGTGACTAAAGGAGCTAGCTTTGTTTTTCTGAGTCTGGCAGGCTTTAGAGGATGACCAAAGGTGGGCTGATGATGAGAAACAACTTCAACGCAGGATAGAAGAAGTGCAGTCTAAGGTACTCATCCTGGGCTCCACCTACTTGTCTTGCTTGTGTGATGTTCTTCATGGGCATTGGAATGATTCCTGTGCAGTGCAAAGACAACTGATGTGGTTAGATATGAGCAGGTGCGAGTGCGACTGGAAGACAACTTTGACACTGCAGGTGCTGTGTCAGAGCTGCTCTTGTTGGTCAAGGATGTGCATTCCTACATTGACAAATGCAATTCCGTATGCTCATTCCCCCCCCCATCTTGTCCCTACCTGCCCTTTGTGCTCTGGTGGCATTTTAAACTTGTAACACATAGAGTCTTATCTCATCATGAAAGTTACATACGCATGACAGGACCTGGGAAGATGTCTAAAGAAATATGAAATAAGCTGTGATTGGTGGACAAAGATGGGACTGATGTTTGAAGTAATCTGTTTGATTCAGATGAGTCTAAAGCCAAGGATCTTTATTATTCAGGACGCAGCTGTCTATATTACGAGGATTCTCTCTATTTTTGGTAAGTTTTTGAATGCTTTTATTGTAAGGCTTGTGCATTGTATTCCTTGCTCTATTTGTTTGGTTTAGGATTTTACGGATCTTAACACCCAGATATGTGGTACCTGAAATGTCTGCTGATGTTGGCTATAAATTCCTCCATAGATGTTGAATAGATAAGGAGTCTCTTAGTCACTGCAGCCAGCAGCTTTGGTGGTTATATGGTCTATGGACATATTGAAGCATGGAGCTCATTTTGTAGGCCATTTAGGAACTGTCTAAGAGGTGCAACTCTTGTCAAATGGTCAATCTTGGTGATGAACAAAGTAGTGATCCTGGAACATTGCAGGCTTATGTGATGCTGGAGGAGGGGATATTGGTTTTGGATCCTCTGCAAGCCAGGGAGTTGCAAGTGCGGCAAGTCTTGAAGTTGTTGTGGTATGCAACAAACCTTGCAAAATTGAGTGTATTTTACTGTATATTACATTTGTCCTTTGGATACATCCTTCAGAACCAGATGCAGGGGCTTTGCACAATGTTGATATGCCATTATTGTTGGCTTGACATTAAATTGTGAATTGGTTTGCTTTTATGGAAGGGTGCTCAAGACTGGGATGTCCAAGCAGACACTAATTCCCAGTTCAAAAAATTTAGATTATGATACTGATAGAAAGGAGGGTAATTTTTTCCTCCCTCATTTGATATGTGGGGTGTTGCAGGCTCCATACTTGGATGCATTTGCTGTTTTTAGGGACCAAGTTAGAACAGCTGCAAGGGAGGGTGCTCCTAAGGTACACTGATCTACTTACAGGCTTTTTGTGTTTCAAACAATGGCGTTAGAGAAAATCCATGATCTCCAGGTCATTTGAAACCAAAATGTTGATGGGTTTAAACTGGCTGGTGATGTTTAGCACCTTGCAGTGAACCTGTCCACTTCCAGTGAATGCAATAACTCTGATCACAAGGATAGCTCTTGAGGAAGAGAGGACTGAGTGTGGGAATATGTCATTTGAACAAAATCTACAGGAGAAGTTACTGGAGCTGGCAGATAGGGTGCGGGATGAAACTATGGTGGATCTTGGGGTGCGGTTTGAGGACAAAGGTGGTAAATCCACCTGGAAGTTGGATGATCCAGAAGTACTCCAAAGGGAGCGTGATGAAAAAATACAGAAGGATAAGGAGAAATTACTGCAGAAAGAAGTTGCACGAAGGGAACTTGAAGAAAGGAAACAGAAGGCTAGGGAGCAAAAGCTGCAAAGAAAACAACAACAACAGAAAGCAGGGTTTGTATCATCCTTTAGCAAAATCTGAAATGGGAAGTCTGGATGACTAAGTGAACTTTTTCCTTTCTTGTGGGATTTCATGTTTTGCATTCAGGGATGGGGAAATTTGATCAAGTCAATGCAGGAAGTCAGCCAAGAATTGCTGATTTGGATGCAGAGGGGTGCAGACAACCATACAAAGTGTTGCTTGAAACTAAAGTGAATGATCTGCTATGTACAATGTTTTGTAGGCAAAAAAATCTGGACAGCTAGGACATGGCAGGTGTACCAATAAAGGAGTTGTCTAAGAGGATGGGAGAGTAGTGCTTTTGATGGTCATCAAGTGCCCACTTACAATGCTGGCGGGAAGAAACTGACTCCTGTTAATGATGAAGGTTTATCTCTCATCCCTGGTTATCTTCCGAACTCCCCAAGAATCACTGCTAGATTGCTTACTACTTTTTCTTCTGCAGTTGTATTGCTGGAACCTGCCTGATTGCTTGAGATTTTTCGTCTTTGGAGGAGTCAGGGGTAAATGAGTTTTTCTCCTTTCTCATTCCATCCTGAAATTTGTGTCTAATTTTTGGATTGGACCAACTTATAGCCAGATTTTATGGAATATATGTGAAAAATCATCATTATGACTTCTGGGTGTGAGTTAGAAACCTGACTGTGAGGCACCAAATGTTCATCTGATGTGCAGTTGGGTGGATGAATTTCATCACACCAGTGGGGGGATTGTTTGCAACTATATTCTATTATTCAACAGCTGCAGAAGACTACTGAAGATGCTTGACCCTACTGGTTCATTGTACATGATGGTGAGCCTCAATCTTCAGCATTTATCAATGATCATGAATTTTTTTGAAGCATTTCACTGGTACAGTTTGGCAGTGTGAAGTCTCCAGACATGGTAGATCCTTTTTGTAGTAAGCTTAAGGGATAAATGTTTTCTGACCTCCTCAAATCATATTATTCACTGAAATTTGAGATCAAGCATTAGTGTGAAACAATTATGCACTTCAATTGTATAAGGAGGGAGAAATGTTTCTTCATTTCTGCAAAGGTTGTTTGTCACCATAAAAAGTGTTATTATTGCATTGGAAACCTTCTCAACATGGCTGATGAAAGCCCATCATTGGAGTCCTCATTGCAGGACTTTATAAAATTAGGTGTTTATGAAGAGTCAACATGCAACCTACACCCAGTAGTAGAACCTCTGTCTTGAATCCTCTGCTTCCATCCACCTCCACTGTGGATGCTCTGCTGCATTTGATTTGTTGCACTCACCTTTGCTTCTGGCAGAAGAAAGAAAGTCCACCTTTTTTTCTTGCACAAGAGAGAATCTGCGTTTGTTTTGTGCAAGATGAACTTGCTTTGTTTGTCATTATTCTCAACTTTCATGCTATTTGTCAAAACTCTTTATGCTTTGTTATAAATGGGCAGAGTGAATGAACACAGCCCTTGGGATGGATAGTGTGGGTGGACAGGAAACACTCTTTCATGGGGTCATTTTCCCTAGCTAGCCACAATGGACAGCTTAGTTTCTTGTTTTCTTACTTGCCTACTCTAGATGAGGGTACAGGTTCCAGAAACCAGTAGCCCTTACCTAAGTACTAACCATTACTTCCCTGCATACTTAAGGCCCACTTTAGATGAGGGTCCAGGGTCCAATTTCTTAGGAACCAATTTGGATTATTTTGAAGTGAAATGATTGAATCCTTGAGTTGGACTGGACCTTAGTCCCTAGCCTGATTCTTGGTTCTATGAATCAGGAGCTCTTCTTTTAGCACTGGTTTTTGGTCCAAACCAATTGGTTTTCCCTCAAAAATAGGTGTCATATCGGTTTAGCTTCAATTTGCCACTTTTTGGTCTTGGAACCTTGGCTTAAGGCCTTGTGACCAATTTAAAAGCTTTTGACCAATAACATTGCTTGAATTCATTTGTACCTGGACCTTGGAACCCCAGTTAAAGTCACCCTAACAACTAACCATTACCTATCCACACTAAGTCATGTGAGGCTCCAAATGGATTGTGTGCTGGGGGCTGTGGTTGACTCTAGCCATTATTGAATTGCAGTAACTGTTTCGTGCTAAGTTATGAGTACTATCTTTGAGTTCTAATTTCTTTCTTCTCCTCAAGTGAAGGTACCCGTTTGTGTATTATATTGTCAGGCTCCAAATGGGTGAGGTGTGTGGAGATTGGACCACTATTGTTGTTGTAGCATTAAAAACTTCTCACCCAACAATTTTTTTTACCTCCTTTACCTATTCAAGTAATTATCCAGATTTGTGTTTTAAGAAGTTATAGCAGTAAGAGTTATTTTCCTTTCTCTGTGCCCTTGAGTAATTATCGAAAATTGGATGAATTTGGTGTTTCAATCACTTTCATGCCATAAAAGGGGAGAAATTACATGTGGCACTCTACACGTTTGGTTTAGATCCTGTCTTGTGTCAACATCCTATAATTTCAAAACCTTAATAATATTATGTGAGTTCAGATCTATATGAATAGGAAAATAACATGTGGCGAATTGTGGTTCATTATTATTGTGTTGTGTGCTTATTATTGATCCAACATAAATTATGGTAATATTATCAATATATATTACTCCTAAAAACACAAAGAAGATACATGTGGCATATTATGCAGGTGTTTCTGGTTGCCGTGTGTTCACACCACATACGTTAAATATATATTCAAAATATATTCAAAATAATTACTGCATTTTATTTAATGACTAAAAATGCTCCATCTTATATAATGGTGACATCCTTTGAGATTATAGTCACAAAAGGCATATTCATTTGCAACTAAGTCACCATAGCAACTATATGTTCGAAGTGGTGTGTCCTATTTGACTAAGTAGTCAAGTAATCATGAGTGTTTTATATGACTAACAACCTATTCATAGATGTAATCATGGATTCATGTTTTTGGCGTAATGCTCATTCCACCTTTGTTCAATGTCACTTGTTGGTGAGGACCAAAGTCCAAGAGAAGAGCAAATGAAACATGATACATTTGTAGCAAAAGGGACGGAGCTCTTAATGAAGATCAACCATTAACAATGTAGATGGAGTTGGACATTGGGTTTAGCTAGACCACACTTATCTTTTTCTAGTAGCATTACCATGGTAAGATCATGCTTACAAACCTATTCAAGAACTATAGTTCCTTCTACAAGCTAAAACACTTTAGCAATCATATCTTTCATTATTGGATACAATTGTTTCTTGGTGGAATCCAAAGTGGTGAATATTCATTCAATTCCATGGATTCTTCCCGGACCCCAAAGCACGCACTTTGCAAACCAGTACCCACATTTATGTGCAGATAGACCTTTAAACAACCAATGTGAATCACAAAAAATTAGTAGGACAAATAAATTGCAGGTTTCTATCATGCAAAAAGACATACAACCAAAAAAAATACAAATACATACATTTGGAAAGAAAAATATTAAGAAATGTTCAAAGAATTATGTCTACTTCATGGCGTGATGAAAAGATCATTATACCAAAAAAGAATGCACAAGTTTCCCTCAAGGACATCCTTTGAACAGGTTAGAAATCCCAAAAATCTCTTCAAGACTTACAATAAATCCTATTTTAAAATCCTCATCAAAAGATAGTCTAATGAAATAACGTTTCAATTTTGATAATATACACTTAAAAAATCAATGATACATTTTTGGGTAATAGTAAATCTAGTAGTGAAATCTGGTAACCAAATCTGGAGATCAAATCCAATACTACAAAAATCAGTAATTACAATTTTAAAATGTTTTTTTAAAAAATTCTATGTCCAAAACTAAGTTAAAGTCTATTCTAGCCTATAATAGAGCGACTAGATGTGAAACTAAATGAAACAAACAAGGAAAGAAAAGCTACACCAATGCATGACTATTTGGTGGTGAACAATGATTTTGAAGGGTTCACTTAACATAAGGAAAATAAAAACAACTTGAGGTTTAAGGAGGCATGGTGAACGAAACTATTTGGTTCATGTGCAAATATGTTTATTGCTCATTGGCAGGAAATTCCTGAGATTTAAGAAGGCATGGTGAACAAACCTATTTGGTTCGGGTGTAAATAGTTATATTGTTCATTGGTAGGAAATTGTGGCTTCACAAAAGATAAAGAAAACTTAGTGCAAGGAATTTGCACATATTGCCAGTTTGATAATTTTGGAATTTGCAATAATGAAGTGATTTTTCTATGACATTTAGCCACTTAACTACACATCATTTATGTAGCAAGTACTTGATTCATTTGTGTCAATATTGATCTATGTTAATGGGATTTTTTGTGGTTTGCCATCAAAGTTTTTTGAAATTTATACTTTTAATATAGGTTTTGATCTAAAGCAACAAGTGTTTACAACAAAGAAAATATAATTTTATGTATGTGTGATTTAAAATTTAAAAAAAATAAATATATACACAAATTGTACAAAGCAGAAAACAAGTGTAAAATATAAATTTGATTCATTCAAGTTTGAAATGAAAACATTTAAAGTTTTGAAATTCTCCCATCTCTTTTCATCCTTCTTGTCCTATTTATATACATGTTAATTTCAAAATAAACAATTTCATTAGACCATTCAAATAATAATTGACTAGTATATACAATAACAATTCAAAAATTTGAAATTTTTTTGTTTGTTACTTATTTGGCCAACTACCTATTGACATGTCACTTGTTAGATTTTGCCACTTGTTAAGTTTTGTCACCTATTAAGTTTTTTCACTTGTTAAGTTGTGTCACTTGTTAAGGTCTATCACCTATTACAAAATTTGGATAACATTTTCCCCCTTTAAAAGTATATTTCATCCTTGAAATAATAGTTCTATATATAATCAACAATCTCAGCTACCTCAACAAGTTTGACGCACTCCTAAGTCACGGGGTGAAACCCACTGGAGGGTTTCACAAAGTCAAGTTGCGGAAATTGTGATTTAACGGCGTGCTCCCGGCTTCTAACTCTAAAAAAAGGGGTAGAGGGTCGAGTTAGGAGCCCAAGGATTAGACTAGGAAGAGGGACTAGTTTAGCTCATGTGAATCTGCATCCAAAAACCAACCACAAGAGGTTAGTTTAGCATTCAGGACACCTTGGGGGGTTGGGACTTGCCACGGGCACTTGGACACACAAGACTCACCACGGCCCGAACTCGGGAGTAAACCACCACCTTACTCCCTATAGTATTCTCTGCAGCTCGTCGCCGAGGCTACATCCAAATGGCACATTTTGTTGGGACTCCCGAAATGGAGTCCCGAAACTGTCCCGACTAGACTCTCGGAACTTTGAACGGCCATAACTCTCGCCTGGGGAGTCTGATCGCAACGAGGTCTGAACCAAAGTTGTAGCCCTCGTCGAGATCTTTTCAAAGCCATGTCGCACTCTCAATTCGGACGTCGGGAAGAGGTCGATTCTCGACTTTTAGTGGTCGGGAGTCAAACTGCTAGTTTGACTCCCGGCCCTTCTTTTGCCCATAACTTGGGCTGCAAATGTCCGAATGGCCAATGCGAGGCCATTTTCAATATCTACGTTTCAAGACCTTTTCCAATGACACCAAGAACACCTCAATGCGAGGTGTTTTGGGCCTTGCTGTCGAGCTCTAAACATTCGGGAGTCCCGGAGGACTCCAAATCTCCAACTTTTCCAAGTGTTGGGCTTCACCCCTACACTTGGCCAAAGTGGGGTTGCGACAAGTTGGTCTATGATTTTTTCAATTGGTTTAGTATTAGTTCCCTTCACATGTTCAACACTAGTTAGGAATTGGGTACCAATTTCTATTACAAACTCCAATTCAACAAGTGTCTTGACAAAGGTTATTGGAAGCATAACAAATACTTCCAATGCATGAACTGTGGTGGAAATCAAAGTGATTTCTAGACCTATAGGTGGGGTCAAGGGTATATTAATAAATAAAAACTCTAATGGTTCTACTCTACTATTGACCATTAGTGAAGGAGTAACAAAATGTTTAGTTGTTACTTCAACAAATATTACAATGTCACAAGTAAATGGAGAGGCATAAATTTTAAACTTGTTTTTCCTTTAATTGGACTTGCTAGTTTGGTGGTTACAATAGGTTGTTCTTTTTTATTAGATTAGAAGGTTGATGATGTTACACATGTTTCCTTTGTGTTGGTTCCCATTTCAACAAATACAAAGGTAGGTTGAAATCTACAAAGGCAATTCGATAAGCTTATAATTCCAACTGATAGATTTGTTCATTGGCATTAACTAGCTCCATTCTCAACTCCATACTCCCCTGGATTTGTTCTTATGTGAATTCTTACACCATTTGCCACCATTCTTTCCATTTGGGATTATTTTTCCCCAAAATTTGATTTTGGACCTTAAGCAAGGTATTATCTAACAACAAATTCCTTCAAATTGTTATGCATTTTGATAGGTAAAGCTTGGATAGGTGTGTTCAATCATGCCTTTATGAATTTTAATTGCCCCTTCTAGTTTTAGATTTGATTACGCAAGGTTTAGGTTTGCTTTCTAGCTCTATGTTAATTAGAACAAGTTGCTCCTTTTACTCTTGGCAAGTCTACACCAAATCAATTATGGTTTTTTCCTACTCCATACTAGATTGCTCCATCTTGTTGTAATTTTTGGTCATTTGTTCATGTTTGTTTTATAATGCTTTCAAGTCATTCCAAGTCTTCCAATTGAACTAGTTAAGGTCATTATATTCTTGTTACAATTTTATTTTTTCTTTGTATTTGCTCCTTTTGAATCACCCTCATGGATAGGTTATGGTTATCAATTTGAGTTTTGGCTAATTGCCCCTTGACAAGAATTAATTCCCTCTTTCAATTTTTCTATAGCTAACTACTAGTTTCTTGCAATTGTTTTTGGGTTTCATCACACTCAACACTCAAGTTGGTGAGTCCTTACAAGATTCTTGTCCAAGTGTTAACATTTTGGGTAGCTTGTTCAAACAAATACTAATCCACATCAAGTTTTATGTAGAATTACTAAAGTTTGAAGTTTCATGAACGACAAAAAATTGTGGGTTTTTTAGATTGGTGGGTTCAACTGTAGGTTGTGTAGGTTGAGCTACTTTTGAAGTAGGTTTTGTAACTTTTACAACTAAAACTATAGGTTTAACTTGTAAGACAACTTGAAGAACTTCAAATACATGTTATGTGTTAATCTAAGTTTCTTCCTTATAATAAACTTGAATCATTTTTGGTTGTGGCTCTTCTTGATATCCATGACCAACTTCTCAATGTGTATCCTCATCATCTTTTGATTTAGCAATTAAAACCCTTGCATAGGTTTGAGTTTTTTTCTTGGGTGGACAAGTAATAGTTTCAAAACTCAACCGTCCCATGGTGTTCGTGGTTTTATACATGTTTTTAACTTGTGCAATTGATGTACATGTAGGGGTGAAGTTATTGTTTTTCAACAACTCATTTAAATTGACCTATTACTAATACAATTTCTTCTTCATCATGGACTTCACATTGGGATTTTGCACATTGAGGAACAATGATTCTCACTAATTTTTCTTGGAAAAGATCTTGAAAGAAAGCTTTTCTAAAATCACTTCTAGTCGGTTGCTAAAACTCCTTTTCCTTTTCTTTGTTTTTTGCTTAGGTACTTCCTATGGCTATTCTGTAACAACAAATTTCAATGAGCACAAATCTTTTGCTCCCTTTTAGAATCTGAAATAGTTATAACTTGTCATTCTAACGATTAATAAATGGTTCAACAAGTACTAGTTCAAAATTTTCATTCTCAATAGGTTCCTCCATAGTCAAGTCGTTAGGTCTAACAAATACATGTATGTGGCAATGTGTTATCATCTATGAACTAGTATGGGTTTGCTTCATTTGATATTTATTAGGATAAGGTTAAGATCAAATTTATCAATAGTAACAAGCAAAATCATTTGATTAGGTAGGCAATATTGTATCCTATAAAGCCTAAATCACCTTATTTGAAATTTAGGAACATGTGTTTAAATAGCCCCTAGAAACCATCATAACATGTAGTCTTTAAAATGGAACTTGGTTTCAAGGTATTGGTTCTATGACTATAATGACCTATTCCATTTGTTAACAACAACTAGATCTTGTGCAATCAATCAAACCTCCTATATATTTTAACTTTGATAGATAGTTAATTAATATTGGACAAGTGTTGGATATATGTTTTCTCCAGGTCCAGATGGCAGCAAAGACTCTGTATGTAATAATGGAAATAATCCATAAACAAGTTGAAAGGGCATGTGATCGGTTCTAACTTTATATGTTGTTTAGTGCTATAATAGTATTGTGGACATGTGTTCATCCTAGTCATTTCGGTTTTCATTAACTAATTTAGCTAGTAAGTTTTTGAAAACCTTGTTAGTAAACTCACCTTGACCATTTCCTTGTGGATAATAAATAGTAAAAATAATATGTTTAAAGATAGAATGATTAGTAAGGTATTTAATAAGATCGTTGATAAAATGGGTACCTTGGTTAGTGACAATGGTCAATGGACATCCAAACTAGGTAATTATGTGTTTCTATAAAAATTTGGTAATCATTGTAACAATGTTTGTGTAGAATGCTTGTGCCTCCACCAACTTTGTTACATAGTTAATGGCTATTAGATTGTACATGTTCCTTAACAATTTGCTAACAAGTTTGATTGGTCCAATGAAATCCAAATCCCATTTTTGAAATGGTCATTTAAGTAAAATGGTAATTAATTTTGCCAAATTTTGCATCAACAGGTTGTTTGTTCGTTGACATTAATCACCTATTTTACAATATTTGTAAACATCTTGATTCAAAATGGGCCACCAATAATTGGCACCTAGGGTCTTTTAGACAATGATGCCAAAGGAAAAATGTCCTCTTACAATTCCTCCATGTAGTTTTTGTAACATTGTGGGTGCCTATTCTAGTTGCAAAATTCATGAACTTGTTATTTTATCCAAATTAATATAACACCCCTTGAAGTACCAAAGGTTTACTTTTTTGGGGTAAATATTATTTTTGTGATAATTAAATTTCTTTGGCATCACTCCCCTTAACATGTATTCATAAACATCTTATAACCACTCATGTTATAATGAGTTTGATCATCATCATTAGTTTGATAAAGTATTCCATCAAGTTCAAAGTTTTTGGATAATTAGATTAAAACATCTACCATTAAGTGAAAAATACTAAGCTTGTACATAATCTTGAAATCATACTCTAAAAACAACAATAACATCTACTTATCACGGATGCCAATGCCATGGGGTTCATTCATTTGAATGTTCATCCGTGATTTGTAATAAACTTATATTTAACTATTAATTTAATTTCTTGTTAAGTTTTAGTTCATTTCTAATTCACTTTCAATTGACTTTTAGTTGATTCTTAATTAAGTCTTAGTTCATTTCTACTTAACTCGTAGTTCACTTCCAATTCATTTTGAGTTCACTTTAATTTAACTTTTAGTTCACCATAAATAACTTTTAGTTCACTTTTAACTAATTTTTAGTTAACTTTCAATTCATTCTTAATTAAAATTTTAGTTCATTCTCAATTGAGTTTTAATTTATTCAGAGTTCACACATGGGTGCACATGGGTGAACATGGGTCACATGTAGATTGGAAGTTTTTTTATAAACATCCTTGAGTTAAGTTCCTAATGGGTATAAATAGAAATGGAATTCCTCATTACTTTTAGTCTATTCAAACTATCATGGGCACAAAAACATTAATATTGTAATTTTTAAAAACCAAAACAAAAACAAGGGCAAGTTTAGTTCCAAGTCCAAATCATGAAAAAAAAAAAAAAAGAGCAAAAGCATGACAAGTGTAAAAAACAATCCAAGAAAATTTAATTACCCAAAAAAAAAAAAAAAAAAAAAGAAAAAAAAAAAAAACCACTAGTTAGGATTGAGAGGGATCTTATGCCTATTATTTGGGAACATGAAATATTTTATGCCTACCATTTAGGAGTTGGAGGGATCTTATG
>Ga0116229_10004869_pt1 | contig 22000 bp, 12 predicted proteins | sample S1TSphgellanicum_3_FD_87313 | JGI IMG/M metagenome (GOLD analysis project Ga0116229, IMG submission 87313) | Host-associated microbial communities from peat moss isolated from Minnesota, USA - S1T2_Fc - Sphagnum magellanicum MG | ecosystem: Host-associated > Plants > Peat moss > Unclassified...
AAAATGCGTCTGCAGTTTTAACAGCCATCGCGACTCATAGTTTGAAGGCGACGGTTGCGATCAGGCCTCCATGGGCCGGTACTGCGCGTTGTAAAGCTCACACGAGGCTCGGAAATCGCAGGCGACGCAGGTGTCCGGGTCGTTGCTGTCGGCGGGCCAAGCCTGGCGGATGTGGTTGCAGGTCCGCTCATCGACGACCCGATCCTCAATGGCGCGCACGACCCTGTCGATCGCTTCGGTCGCTTCGGCCATGGACTGCTGCGTCACTGGGATCACACGAATGGCGCGCCGCAATCTGAACTCTTGGGAGAAGGCGACCCGCCGACCTGGTAACCAGGCGTTCAACTCGTAATAGTCCGCCGTCCCGTTGGCAGGAGCGACGTCGGTTCGGCCCGAGCGGATTTCGCTCTTAAGGCTGGCGACCTCCTTACCGCCGGGCGCCAGTTCGCTGACGTAGATGAGGATACCGGCCGCGACAGGTCGTGCTTCGACCTGCTGCGATCGGAGCCACGCATAGGTCTGGACCTGCCACTCGCCAAGCTGCCAATCGCTTCGGCCGTGGTGATCTACCGGCGGCCGACGTGATCCCTTGTAGTCGATGATGATTTCGTACTCACCGTTGAGGTCGGGCTGCATCTCTAGAATGGCGGCCTTGAGCGCATTGCCGGCTGGCTGGCCATCCAACTGCGCGTGTCCCAGCACATCGATTATGCCCTGCAGAACGTAGCGCGTGGCCCGCTCGACCGCCGCGTCGGCGCCGATGAGCAGCGGCCGCGTACCGATCACCTTGCGTTCGGCGACATCCACGAGCGGAAAAAGATGCGGACCAAGCTGATTAATCGCCGCTTCCGCGCGCTCGTAGGCGGAAACGCGGGCGTCGCGGCTACGCGCAAACTTGCCCTGATGTGCCAGCGCCTGCTCGATCGGCCAGCCGATGACTCTTAGGTCCAAGGGGTGAAGGCCGGCAGCGGGGTCTCCTGGACGTTCCCCCTCCTCCGGCAGCGTGCATGGCAGCGGAAACGGAAGGCCCCCACGAGCCTGCCAAAGCCGGAAGGTACGCTCCATCATCCCGTGGATGAATTCACCGTACCACATCTGTACCGGCCGCGATGGTGGTAGGGCTGAACCGTTGTAATACCGGTAGCTTCGCTGACAGCGGGAAAACGACAATACGTCGCCGGTCAGGCTGTAGTCCGGAACGATACGATCAGGGCGTTTGACGGGCAGTTCCATTCGGCCTCACACGAAGTAGAGTTGGGGCGGTGATACCCGGGTAGGACGATTGCGGCCGACGGGCTGGGGCGATGCGTCGCGCCAAGCCCAACTATCATTTTGACGCCATCCGAGCGCGACGTGCTTGACTGAGGCGTTCCAGCGGATCGCCTTGTCGCAGCCCACCAGCATCAACACAGACTGAGGACGGCTGAAGGCCACATAGTAGAGGCGGATCAGATCCTCGAAACTACGGTCGAGCCCGCTTCGTGCCATGCGCAGGGGTCCAAGTTCCGGTGTGAATGGCGCCAACGCGTCTTCGATCATGGCGGTCGAGGACGGGCCTTCTGGGAAGCGCCGGAAGCGGTTTTTTGGATGGTTGGTCGTGAAGTCAGCCCCGACGTCGATGATGACCAGGGGATATTCGAGGCCTTTCGCCTGGTGGATGGTCATAACGTTCAGCCGTTCGCGCGGCACGCTCGGCATAATATCTTCATCGACGTCGATCACATTCTCCGCAATCGGGGTGATGACGTCGCGCAGGATCGCCTGGAGGCTGCGCCGGCCGTGATCGGTCTCATCGTTGGGGTTTTGCGGCTTGACCAGTTTCGCGCCATAGGCCGAGAACCCTGCCGCCTGGCCAGCTGAGCGAGAGATGGCTTCCAGATAGACCTGCCCCTCCGGATCGTTCTCGAAATATGAAATCCAAGGGACGAGCCCATAGATCACGTCCAAGAACGGCCAGTCTTGGCTGGACGCCTTGGAGGTTGGCTGCCCAAGTACATAGGCCCGCCACTCCGCCATTTCGTCCTCCAGCCGACGCCCGTAGACGGGGGCGGGGCTCGTCGCCAGGAAGGTTCTACCAGCGGTGATCCAGCGGTTCATAAAGAATTTCGCGACAAGGGTAATGGTCATGCCTTCAAACAGCGACCCTCCTGCCCGGTCGGGCGGGTCGATAGTGAGCAGCACTAGGCCCAGTAACTGCTCGACATGCTCGATGTCGCGTAACGACCGGCCGCGGGGATTGAACATCTCCAGTCCCCGGCGACCCAGCGCCGCCCTCAAATGATGGGTAAAGCGCGCTTTCGGTTGATTCCCGAAATAGGGCTTCTGCATCTCAAGGACGCTTGAACCTAGCAAAACTGCGTCGCCCAGGTCGCCGCCAGCAACGGCCGCGCGCAAAGGCTCGCTGAACCGACCATTGGGATCGGTGTAGCCGCCCGCACGAAAGACGTCGTGAAGGAAGCCCGTAAGGTCATCCGCCAATGTTTGGCTGTCTGGCCTGAACATGGCCAGGATCGGCATCTGGGACGGACCCAAATTAGACCGAATAACCGGCTTGGGCGGCTGAATACGCGCGGGTCCGAAGTTCGGGTCCTCGCGTACGAACCCGTTGAAAAACTCTACAATCTCGCTAGTCGAACGATAGTTTTCGACGAGATAGAGCGGTTGCTGAGGCGCGCGCCCAAGACGCGCCTGGCAACGCGCGATGAATGCGCGGAATAACTCGATTGTCGCCCCACGAAATCGATAGAGGCTCTGATCGTCATCGCCGACCACTGTGAACGATGCACCGGTGGCAGCAACCAATTCAAAATAGATCGCCTCCTGTAAGGCGTTTGTGTCCTGATATTCATCGACCAGAACAGCCGACATTTCGCTGAGGAGTGTCGGCACGCACCGCGATCGCAGCCGATCAAGAAGTGCTTCCTCGAGACTCGAGAAGTCCAATAGATTGTTGTCGCGCAGGTGTTTCCGGTAATCCCGCGCCACTTGGGCGATCAACTGATGGGCGAGCGGCTGTCCAGGTGCTCCGAATTCATCGACATCGACGCGATCCTGAACAAAGCGCTCTATGATCGGCACCATGGCCGCTGCGGCTTCGCCGACGGTCTCGGGCGGATCACCATCCATGGTGAAGGCCGACAGGAAAGCGCCAAGCTCGACATCGTTGGCTCGATAGACAGCACCAAGGCCGCCTTTCCTTTGCAAGAGGACGCCCGCCGCGAAGCTCTCAAGGGTGACCAAGGGAGGCTCATCGGCATGGCGATCCGAGCCGAGTGCCTCTTGGCAGATGCTATCGAGCGTGCCGGTGACGACGCGATTTATATCCAAACGGGCGAGAAACGCCCGCTCGGCGTCAGATACGGCCGCATTGGTCGCTGCCTCCAATAATGCCTCGCCCCACTCGATTAGACGGCTGCGAATTTCACGCGCCGCCTTCACCGTAAAGGTCGTGATGACAATCTGTTCGGGTGGCGTGTGGTCAACGAGGATATGTCTAAGCGCGCGGAGCACTAGGACGGTGGTCTTTCCACTGCCCGGTCCCGCAACGATCATCGTAGGAGTGGCGGGGTCGGATCGCAGGCACTCCTGCTGCTCAAGATTTGGGCGCCGGCCAATGCCTGGCGTTCTCCCGACGAGATCGACAAACTCCTCGAAAGTCACCCGCTCCTCCTGCCTGAACCCCAAAACACGGAATTGCCATGTTCGCACACTCATCCCTGAGTCGTGGCAGCGAGGATAGCGGTTGCAGCGAAGACTCAGTAGCGGCTTAAGACATAAGCTGCCCGCACGACGATATCGGTCGTATTGGACTCGGACCGCATCGGATCAATCCAGGATAAAGTTACTTCGAGTCGTGGGAAGCCGCGCCTGCAATCGACTGTTAGACCCTCAAAGCCCCAGCCCACGCTGCCGCCCAAAACTCCAATCGACTCCTCCGCCAGGCGTCATCACGCCTGAGACATGGCGGCCGAGCTGCTGCTCCAGCGCCGGGCGCCAAGGCACGAGCTGAAAGCCAAGGCCATCGTTGATCATGGCGAACCGGCCTGAGGCCAGGGTGATCCGCTGGCGATAGGCGCCGGCGACATGGTCGCCCGGCGATGACGGCGTATGCGAAAGGCCGGTGTCGGCGGCAAGCCGGCGGACCGTTTCATCCATCTCCCGCCGCGCTAGGGTATCGATGAGGTTGCGCGTGAAGATGATCTTCTGGCCCTCCCGCCGCGCCAAGCCCTCTTCGACCAGGTGATCCGCCCGCGCCTCCAGCGCGCGGGCCACCTCGGCGCCAAATCCGCCGCCAAGCTGTGGTGCCTCCTTGCTGATGAGCTGGCGATCCAGCCAGGTCGCCCCCTGAGCTGTGATCTGCCCCTCCAGCGGCAGGTCCGATCGCGTGGCCAGCGAGACCCGCTTCGCTCCCTTCGCATCCTCCCACGCCCGCAACTCGACGATGGTGCCGGGGCTGGCGTCTCCCGTCATGTCGATGTCTGTGAAGCGCAGATGGTGGGTGCGTCCGTCCACGCCCTCGACGATGGCGTAGGCCGTGCCGGCCAGCTCGTCGTGCAGGCCGCGTTCGACCAGGCGGCCCACCACGGAATCAGACACGTTGTCGCCGTGAATAGCGAACCCCGACGAATCGGCGCGGCGATCCCCGCGCGACATCGCCCGGTGCATGGTCTTGATGATGTCGCCGCGGATCGAGAGGTCGCGCAGCGTGTCCTCGATGCCGGGCTTCAAGGTCCAGGTGGCCGGTCCAACCGGGTCTGCGAGCTCCAGCCGCTCCAGGGTCTGGGCGCGGCCGATCAGCAGCCGCCGCTGTTCGGTATCTGGCGCGCCGCTCACGGGGCGCAGATCGATCAAGCCGCCATGGTCGTCGGCGATGGTTCGCAGCTTTCGGTCGAGGCTGGTCCAGCGCTCGGCGCTGACCTCGTTCTGGAGCGCCGCCCGGATCTCGCGTTCGCTGCGGGGGCCGAGCTCCAGGGTGACGCGGTCCTCGGCCCGGCTTCGCAGGCCTTCCTTCACATAGTTGCGGGCGATGACCAGGTCGCCGCCATCGTCGGCGCGCCCGCGCACCAGGACGTGGATGTGGGGATTGTCGGTGTTCCAATGATCGACCGCGACCCAGTCCAGCGAGGTGCCCAGATCGCGCTGGGCGTCGGCCATTAGTTCGCGGGTGAAGGCGCGCAGGTCCTGCATCTCGCCGGCGTCCTCGGGTGAGACGATGAAGCGGAAATGATGCCGGTCGTTTTCGCAGCGCGAGGCGAAGGCGTCGCCATCGGCCTGGTCGCCGCCAGCGTCGAACATCTGCGCCCGCGCGCCGTCTTGGGTGACGCCGTCCCGTTCAAGATAGGCGACATGGCGAGCGATGGGCGCGGCGCGGAGCCTGGCGCCCGTATGGCGCACGATTCGCACCTGGAGGATCACGCGCCGGGTCTGCGGGCCGCGCTTGCCGCCAAGGGCTGCCGCTTGTCCACGACCGAAGCGCGATCCGGTGCGAGACCGGCGCTGGGCGAAACCGTGGCCGGTATGGCCTGACTTCTTCGCAGCCTGGATCACCTGGCTCGTGAAGCTCTTGGCTCGGCCGCCCCTAAGATCCCCGCCGCTCAGCCGGCCGGGCCGAACCCGGAACTCGTCTTCGTCGTAGCTCACGGAACGGCCGATCCGAAGCATTGAGGGGGCGCCATACGCGAAGTGCGCTGTTTGCAAGGGCCTGGCTGGCGAACGGCTGGCACGCCCAATTCAAGAGCTGACAAAAAAGCCGAACCGAACCAACCACATGGACCCGGCGAGCCGGCGGTCCTTTTATCTTGCCATAGCTCCCTCAGGTTTGTGAGCGATTGGTTGTTGCACTCTTGTTCTCCTGTGATGAGGCGGACCATCTGGGCTCCTGGATAGCGTGGGAGTTCATCGGTGGCGTCGAAGCGGTATCAAGAGTGGGCGGCGCGGGGCTGGTGGGCTCAGCACATCGAACAGTGGCGACTGAGCGGCCTGCCGCGCTCGACGTACTGTTCCCAGCACGGCATCAGGCCGAACGTCTTCGCGCGTTGGCTGAAGCAGCTCGGCAGCACTGAAGCCTTGCAGCACAAGGGTTTGCGCAAGCCGAAGCCGCCGCAAAAGCAGCCCAAACCGCCAAAATCGCCGCCGCCTCCTGTCGCCTCCGAAGCCCAAAACAAGGCGATGCAGGCGTTCTGGGCCATGCATGTGGAGGCGCATTTGTGGAGCGGGTTGACCGCTGCGGAATACGCCAGCGCGCATCGCCTGAGCCCCTACTTGCTGCGCGAATGGCGGCGCCGGCTCGACGCTGAGCCGCTGGGGGTCGATTGGCGCGAGCTGGTTCATCCGAGCGCTCGCCCGTATGTGCGGTCAAAGCCTAGTCCTAGTGCTAACGATGCGGAGCCGGAATCGCCCTTGACGAAACGGCTGCGGTCACTCCGGGACGCCGACGGTCGCCCGAACCGTCGCCAGTTCAGCGACGAGGAGAAGCGCGCCATGGTGGCGGAGACGCAGGCTCCGGGCGCCACAGTCAGCGCGGTGGCCCGCCGCCATGGCGTGGTCACCAGCGTGCTGTTCCGATGGCGTGCACAGCAGGGATTGGGCCGTGGCGAGCGCGCGCATCTGGTTGAAGTTCGGCTGGTCGGCGAGGGCGCAAAAGGACCTGGCCAGGTTCCATCGCCGACCATCTCGCTGCCGATCGCCGACGGCGCGGTGGCGGTCGAGCTGACCGACGGACGTGTGGTCTTCGCAGCGCCGGACAGCGATCCCGACGCCGTCAGGCGGTACGTCGGCGAGCGGGAGGCCGCCCGATGATGCTCATTCCCACCAGCGTGAAGGTGCACCTGGCGCTGGGGCACACCGACATGCGCAAGAGCTTCAACGGCCTCTCGGTGATGGTGCAGGAGGTGCTGAAGGAAGACCCGTTCTCGGGCCACCTGTTCGCCTTCCGGGGCCGTAAATCCGATATGATCAAGCTGCTCTACTGGGATGGAACAGGCCTGTGTCTCTTCACCAAGCGGCTGCAACGCGGTCGCTTCATCTGGCCCCACGTCACCACGTCGGGCGGCACGGTGACTTTGACGCCCGCGCAGTTGGCCATGCTGATCGAGGGCATCGACTGGCGCTTTCCAGAGCGGACCTGGCGCCCCGCCATCGCCGGCTGAAACGATGCTGAAGCCCTTGTCGTAAAACAGGAAAACGCTTGGTCGCGGACTCCGAAAAGAGTAGAATCGGACATGCGGCTGGACCTGGAAAACCTGCCTACCGACACGGCTTTGCTGCACCAGTTGGTGCGCGACATGGCCGGCTTTGTAGGTGAACGGGACGGCGAGATCGAGCGTCTCAAAGCCATCATCAAGCAACTCCAGCGCGCCCAGTTCGGGCGCCGTTCCGAGCGGCTCGATCCGGAGCAGTTGGCGCTGGCGTTGGAGGATGTGGAAGCCGATCTGGCCGCTGCAGAGGCGCGTCGTCCCGCCGTCCTTCAAGCGCCCGAAAAGGCGCAGCCCAGGCGCAAATCCTTGCCCGACAATCTGCCGCGCGAGGACGTGCGGCTCGACATCGACAGCGAGACCTGCGCGTGCGGCGGCGCCCTTCACAGCATCGGTGAAAGCGTCAGCGAGATGCTGGACTGGGTGCCCGCGCAGTTGCGAGTGATCCGGATCGTGCGACCCAAATACGCCTGCCGCGCCTGCGCTACGGTGGCCCAGGCGCCCGCTCCTGAACGCCCAATCGACGGTGGTCTCGCCACCCCCGCGCTGCTCGCCCATGTCATGGTCAGCAAATATTGCGACCACACGCCATTGTATCGGCAGTCCAAGATCTTCGCCCGTCATGGCGTCGATCTGGACCGTTCTACGCTCGCGGGATGGGTCGGCGGCGCGTGTTGGTGGCTGGAGGCCCTTCACGACCGACTGTCGGCCAACCTGTTCGCAAGCCACCATCTGTTCGCAGACGACACGCCGATCCCGGTACTCGATCCGGGTCGCGGACGCACCAAGACGGGGCGGCTGTGGGTCTATACCCGCGATGATCGACCCTGGGGCGGACCTGAGCCGCCGGGGACGGTTTACATCTACGCACCGGATCGCCGGGGCGAACGTCCCGCCGGCCATCTGGAGCGCTTCAAGGGCGTTCTTCAGGTCGATGGCTACGCCGGCTTCGAGCCTCTGACCGCATCCGGCGATATCAAGCTGGCAGCCTGTTGGGCCCATGCTCGGCGCAAGTTCTACGAGATCGCCGAGGCGACCGGCGCGCCTGTCGCGGTCGAGGCCCTGCGCAGGATCGCCGAAGTCTACGCTATCGAAGCCCAGGTGCGCGGCCAATCGGCAGCGCTGCGCCGAGCGGCGAGGCAGGAGTCTTCCCGCCCTCTGGTGGACGCCCTGCACATCTGGCTCGAACGCCAGCTCGCCCGCGTCCCTCCACGCGGCCCCCTGGCCGAAGCCATCCGCTACGCCCTGGGCCGCTGGGATGCGCTGAGCCTGTTCCTCACCGACGGCCGCATCGACCTGGACAACAATCCCGTAGAACGCGCGATCCGGCCCGTGGCGCTCGGCCGCAAAAACCATCTCTTCGCCGGTTCGGACGGCGGCGGCGAGCGCTGGGCCGTAGTCAGCTCCCTGATCGAAACCGCCAAGATGAACGACGTCGAACCCTTCGCCTATCTGCGCGACGTCCTCGAACGCATGGTCGACGGTCACCCCATCAACCGCCTCGATGAGCTTCTGCCCTGGGCCTGGAAGACCGGAAATCACGTCAAGACCTAACGGACGTGCATGCGCCGGACGCATACAACCCCGGAATCATGACCGAAAGCTTGCCCGATCAACAAGCCCGAGCCGTTTCCAATCCAAAAACATAGGTCGACAGAACTAGGCTTTTCGTTCTCTATGGTGCCTGTATGCCCTCGGAATTCGACATGAAAATCCTCTCGTCGCGCGCGCCAACTGCAGCGCCATAACGTAGCCAGCGCAGCCCAGCGGAACAAATCAGCTCATGGACTGAAGGGCTAAGATGACCGGCCACGCATCGCGGCAGGCTTTTGCCTGGTTTCGGTTGTCCGCTTTGCTCGTGTCGTTTCCTTCACGATCCCTTTGCATATGGGGTACTTTGAACAACCATAAAAATGTCCGTGCGGCCCTTTTCTAAGCACCGTTGGACCGGCACAAACAGGGCACTTCGCCCCTTTCTTCGGAAGCGATTCCGTTCCTGCCGTTGACGCTCTTTGACTGTTTGTCTTGCCAACGCTCTGCTTCCAGCCGCAGTCGTCTTCGCACTGCCAAAAGGGGCCATAACTGCCGAGACGGTATGTCGTCCGCCGACCACACTCCTGGCAACGGGGGTTCTCGGCGATGACCGATACGCCCTCAGCTTTCTCGGCATTAATACTGCTCGTCACAGCCAGAAAGGCTGACAGTTGAAGAGCTGCAGCCTTACCCGTGATCCGCGCCATCATTTCGTCAGTGCGATTAGTATGCGACAAAGGATTCAGAGAGCCAAACCAAACAATCTCGTCGTCAATGATGACGACCTTCTCGTGGATATTCCATCGGGTATCGACAACGCAGCCCATAGCCTCCAGCCCATTAAGAGCGTCTCGGCTAAGGTCTGGGGGTATACTCCCGTTTCTACTAGGTGGGCGGGTAATGCAGCGAATCTTAATGCCTTCAGCTAATTTTCGTCGGAACAACGGCTCGTAGGCCGCAACCCGCTGAGGTGTGACGAACCCCGAATAGATGGCGACGCTCTTTGTTGCTCGATCAATATCGGCGCCGCAAACGGCTTCAAAGTCACCCTGCTTGAATAAACCCGAGCGCATCGTCTCCGGGTCCAATTCGAAGGGGCGCCCTGTTTGCTTGAGATCCTCGGCGATGGGCCACATGGCCAGGACATCGCGCGCATCTACAATTTGTCCGTTGGTGGATGCTTCATGAAGGAGGCCGCGAAGGAAGGCGTCAGCCGGTAGCTTGGCGTCCAGGTAGTTCAGATTTGCGACAAATATGACGTGTTCCTTGGCCCGGCTGACGGCGACGTTGAACAATTTCGAACCTGCATCCTCCGGGCTTCCAGCTTGGGCGAACAGACTGACATGACGCTCGCCAAGACTATCCGGAACGTCGATAATCATAGTGTCTTTTTCATCGCCTTGGTAGCGATGCACTGTTCCGACGACTACGCCGCTTCCACCCGTCAGTCGTTTCAGTACATCCCTCTGAGCCGCAAAAGGGGTACAAATTCCCAAGTTATTGTGGGCATCAGACCCAACAGCCGAAGCGGACGAAAATCCGGCCTCTTGAAAATGGCGCACAAGATTTCGCACTGCCAGTGCGTTCATCAAATTATAGCGCGACGAACCATGCTTGTTGATGAAGGGTTGGATTGGCGATGTGTCTATGACCGTCAAGGAGCCATCAAAAGGTGGGGGCGGAGAAGGCATACTAACCCGTGGCTGAGTCTGCGTTTTGAGGCGCCCCTCATACATGCGCTCAGAAATCATCTGGCAAATCGAGGCATTCATTCGGTATTGGTCTATCAGCATAATCGTTCGTTTGAGCGGTTTCTGCGCTTTGACTGCTTCAGTGATGCCCGCAGCCTGGAACACGTCTGAACCGATCAGCTCTTGGATCGCAGCCTGCTCCGTGGGCACAATCGGCGAAAGCTGTCGAAAATCACCGGACACAATAACTTTCTCTTTTGCCAATCCACTTACGTAATAGACGGCTGGCAACATCACCATTGACGCTTCATCGATGATAACGGCGTCAAAATTAGCGAACTGTTGAGGTGTCAGATAGGTCTTGGTGACTGTCGCGCCTACGATCCGCGCCTCCGCGACAACCGCTTTCTCAATTCCCTCCAACTTACTGTTAATTTCTGATATCTCGCGGATAGCCGGAGAAATTTTTTCTTCGGCTTGTTCGACCAATATCTTGGAGGCCGCCCTATCTTGATCTTGCAGCGCCGCGGCCAGTCTTCGATGCCGCGCCACCGCCTCTTGGTCTATCGCCAATTTCTCGGGGTCCTCAAGCGTCAGGCGATGAGACCGAAGCCGCGTATCGGCTTCACCTTTTTGCGCCTGCGCCGTCGTCAGATCGGTTCGGATCGTCGCCTCCGAGCGCATAAGAAGCCGTCGCATAACTCCCGCCGCCAGGCGCTCCGACAGCTCGCGCTCAAGCCGAGCAATTGCCATTGATGCGTCTCGCTCAGCTATTTCGGCATCAGAAATTGCCCGTTTGAGTGCATCTCGCCAGTTAGCCAAGTCTTTGATCTCACGCTCAGAGTCGTCCAACTTATTGAAGTCGGCTAAAACTCGCTGAGCAGCCTCTACCGACAAGCGCAGATGTTGTACCTCGTGCTCCAAAAGTTTTTTGCGCTGCTGAAGGTCGACAGATTTTCTACGGACAATGCCGTCAAGGGTCACGAATTCGCTATATTCAGGCGGAATTCCATCTGCCTTGCCGAGCCGTAACACCCTGCCATCCTCCAGGGCAGGGTGGTTCGTTGTAAGCGTTTTGCAGAGGTTTATGAGAACCTGATCAACGGCTTGGTTTGTATTTGAACAAATGAGGACGCGTTTATTTGAATCAAATAAAAGCTCATTCAAAGTGCTTAGAGATCGAGTCTTTCCAGTACCCGGAGGCCCCCATAGGTAGGTAACCGCGTTTGCGATTGCATGATCTACAAATTCCCTTTGCGGGCCATTGAGAATTTGATCCGTATTCGAGCGAGCGTTCCCGTCTGTATATTTTCTCTGATCTTCTCTATTGTCGAGCACATCATCGGCCAGAGACAAGTTTAGCTTTGCTTCGCCACTACGTACTTTGTCCAAACGGTCGGCCAGGGCGTCGATCATCGCTGTATTGTCAATGCGCAGCACGCAGGTCCCAACGCGTGGGCCCAAGTCCTCATCGAATGATACAACGAGCCACTGGCTCGAAACCGAGACGATCCTACCGTCACAGGTTCGATTTCCGATTGCGATGGTGACCTTCGCGCCCTCGAACAGTTCGGCGTCACCATCATATGGGAAACGATAGCCGCGCTCACGGCCATCCAGCGCAACGGCTTCGCCATGCTCAAGGGTGACCGTCCGCATACCGCTACCACGCCGCCGCATGTCTTTGACGAGTGCCCGAAGCGCTGCGACGAACTTTTCAACTCTCGTTGCGTTCGTGCCGAATTCGACTTCAAAATCGCGCTTGTCAGGAAATGTCCAGCGGCTCGGTACGCCGGCGATGACGCCACATGGTCGAATGGAACCGACCTTGCCGCGAATTGACGCTCCCGGCTCGTCAATTCCTTCGCCCTCGGCAGGATCGGACAACTCGTGGCGCTCGGACTTAGATTTGGATCGCCCGGCCGGCTCATTCCACTCGGGGACGCCATCTGGCGCCAGAGGCAAATCAGGCTGATGAGGGCCATTGACTGATGACTGTCTGCGATTTGGGTCGATCACGACATTTTTGATCACGGCTAAAGCGCTATCAACCCTCACACGGAGGTCACGCATTGACGGCGTATTGCGGTGAACGAGTTCTGCGCGCAGCGCCTCAAGAATGCGCGGGTCCTCCCTGCCAGCCTCGAACGCCGCTATAAGCTCTTGGCCTCGATGACTGAGATATGGACGGGACGCCATGCTGCCTCATTCAGCACCCGGGGGCCGCCCGAGCACGCGAAAATTTTTACATGCGCTTATCTTAGCTTTGGCGAAGGCGGTCGGAAAGCGAGCACGAAAACAGCCCTGCCACGCTTTTTTTGGTGGAATCATAGCGCCACAGCGTAAACGTAGTTCTCATCATCGCCCGTCACGGTGCGCCAAATTTTTCAAGGACTTCGGCTGGGACGGGATGCAAACGCTCCCAGCAACTCACCAAACACTCACTTCGACTTGGTGATGTTGCGGTCCTTTGAGCCATGATCTCCGGCGGCCTGCCAGGGCAGGCTCGCCGATCCAGCCGAATTGGAGAGCGGTGATGCATCGCTTTCAATGGGACGGGGGAGAAGGGCTTTTCCGAGACCTTGGGAAGGTCCGCTATAAAATCGAGGCGATATCCGAAATTAGCCAAAACGAATCATAAGCACGCAGTCGAAATACAGACTGCACCGATAATTATGTCAGCGTAGCATTGATTTTCAGCCTATGTCGTCGCCGGCGCGGCGACGGGATTGGCGCGCTACGGACCGCCTCAGGAACTGTAGAAGCGCTTCCGGCTCATTGGTCATGATCATATTGGCGCCCGCCTTGATCTGGGCGCCCCATACTTCCTCGGGCTGAAGGAGGGCGCGCTTATCGTCGTTCCCAGCGACATCTTCGGGGAACATGGTCGCGATCCAGACGCGCGCGTTTTCCGAGGCGATCTTTCCGCTGGCGGCCTCCAGATAGCCGGGCGTGGTCCATTTTGTATGGATCAGGTGGGCCGGACGAGACGAACAGTCGTTTAGGCCGCGGGACAACGGTCCATCGGCCTGGAAGCGGATTGGAAAGACGACGACCTCGTTCCAAAAAGGTCTAATCTTGTTCAGAAGGTAATCGTTTCTGCACTCGTAGAAAAAGATCGCCTGCCGCTGAACGCCTACGGCCTTGGCCATCTCGAAGCTCTCGACTTGGCTGCCGTCCTTGACGTCGAACACGAGCCACAGCCTGCCTCGGGCGGCCGAGAGGTAATCCTTCAGCGTGGGAACCGTCTGGTCTGTTAGCGCGGCGCCTTCGCCGCCGGCGCCCTTTTTGAGCCGAAGCGCCTTGAGTTGGGCCAACGTCAGGTCGGCCACGCGCCCGTGTCCGTTGGTGGTCCGATCCACAGTCTCATCATGCATTACGACCGCCACGCCGTCTCGGCTGTGACGCACGTCGAACTCCACACCATCGACGCCCATCGCGATGCAGGCTCTCACCCCCGCCAAGGAGTTCTCCGCCGTATCCTTCCAGCATGAACGGTGTGCGATGACCACAACCTTGCCGGCCGTGGGATGGGCCATCTCCTCCAACTTAATCGACCAGTTGGGCGGCGGCTCGGCGCCTCGCGCCGCGCCAGATATCGGCGACAGCCCCAGGTACAGCGACACAAGGGCCAATGCCGGCCGCGCGCGCCGAAACGACCGCCTTTGAGGATGACGATTGAAAGTCTTTATCATCGAAAGCATAAGCCTTATATCACCAGCGTTTAAGAACAGAAAAAGTGAAACTTCGGCCAAATATCGGCCGCCCAGATGTAGACTCTTCAGGGTTTAGACTATCGGCGAGGGGCGCCCGCGCATTGCCCTCCGTAAGGCCCGCCGAATTCGTGAGATTGAGAACATGCATATCCAGGCCCCAACCTCGGCGAAGATTGAAAATCGAACCGAAATCTAGCGTCTGATAAGCCGGAAGAACGCTGTCATTGATGAAGTCCTGATAACGTCGCGCTTCAGCAAAGGCCGAAAAATAGGCGCGCCCCGTTATGCTTCCGACCTTGAAAACATAGGTCGGCTGTACGGTGATCGTATAAGGCGGCGTGCGGGTGATGTGCTTGCCCGTGATCGAAGCCGCCGAAATGGTGGTGCTGAAGGTCGACGCCTTATCGACGGTCGGATTTTGTAACGTCGCCGCCGTCGTCAGCTCGAACCACGGTTTAGGCCGCCAAGCCCCTTCGAACTCCACCCCGTATGTGGTCGTATTGATCAGGAGCGACTGGTTGACGAGTTGTCCTGCGGAATTGGTCACATAGGTCGAGGCGTTGAGATCGCTGAAGTGGCTCCAAAATCCGATTGCGGCGAGTTGCACGTCGCCTGAGGCGTATTTGACGCCGCCTTCGGCCTGTCCGATCCTCGTCGTCGGAATGGGACGCCCGTTGGGCAGGGTTCCGAACTGGCCGTCGTTCAGGCCGCCCCACTGATCGCTCAGCCGCGGCAGGCTGTAAGCGCTGGCGTAACGCACAAAGAGGTTGGCGCTCCGATCGACGCTATAGGCGCCCCCGACGGTCCAGGATGTTCCGTCCAAAAATTTGGAATAGGGCCGCCAGCCGACCAAACCCGTCAGGGTGCGCGCCGCCACCGGACCGGTCGTGGCGACCGCCTCGGTTCCGATCAGACCAAGATAGCCGCTATGTTGCTGCATCTCATGGCGAACGCCAAGATCGAGTTGCACGTTCGGCTGAACGCGCCAGGTCTCAAGCCCGTAGAGCGAAGCTGAAACGCCGTGCGCCTCGCCGATCAGGTCGCCGCCGCCAAAGCTGGAAAAGCCATGGTCGGTCACCAGACCGACCGTCTGACCGGACGCATTTATCGCTTGGATGTCGAGAAGATCCGGCTGGGTCTTGACGTCCGTGACGATGGTTCCGTTGAGCTGGGCTTGACTGAAGGTGAAATAGCTCACGTCGATCCCAAGCGTCACGTCGTGTGCGCCATAGGTGGGCGATCTGACCTGGTCGATGGCCCGAACACTGTCGACCAGATCCGAATATTTGCTGGTCGTGGTCTCCCAGGTGTTGGTCATGGTCAAACCATCGGTCGACGCGGGATCGAACACTGTATTGGTTCCGGCATAGACGTAGCGTAGGGAGGTCGCTGTCGGAAACGCCGCCTGGGCCTGGGGTAGGTCCGCCGCCAGAAGACCGGCCGCTCCGGACGCGGATCCGTTCAAAATCGCGTTGAAGAGGACCGAGCCGTCCGCATACCGGGCGCGATCGGTGATCTTCCAGCCGCCGCCCAGATCGAAATCGCCACCGAAGGTCAGGGTCTTTACATCGGGATGAATCCCGTCGGCGAGATTTCGATCCAAGGTCTCCACGCCGCCAGAACCGTTGAGGGCGAGGATGTCGACATGCAGGAAACTCGCTGAGTCCAGGGTGCCGACGTTCGGATCGATCAGGCTGTGCAAAGACGCGCCATTCACGGGGCTTTGAAGGGGAATATCGGTATAAAAGATGTTTCGGTCATCCAGATATTTGAAATCGGCCCATATCTTGCTTTGATCGCTGAATTTGTAGGTGAAGGCGATCTTGAACTGGCCGCCATTGTCCGCGGGACCAAAACCCGCTGGGCGCTCGCCATCGTCCGTGCGGTAGAAGCCGCCGAGGCTGAAGAGCAGCTTGTCTGTCAGCGGGCTAGATACCGTCGCGTCCAGCCGAGCCACGTTGTGCGAACCTGTCGTCGCTTCGATCTCGCCTTGGGGTTGGGCGGTTCCATGGTTGGTGATGAAGTTCAGAACGCCGCCCGATCCATTGTCGCTAAAGATCGGGGCCGTGCCGCCTCTGACCAACTCGACCTGGGTGGTGTCGAGATCGAGGCGATACACCTCGTCGATGTTCAATTCCCGCTCATAGTTGGATACGAACAGCGGCAATCCGTCTTCTTCGACATCGAGCAGACGGAAGCCGGCCCAGGGCAACCCCCGCACGACGACGTTTTCGCCGCCGCCTTCGCCACCTGAATTCTCTACCGTTATACCCGGCACGCTACGGAGAAGATCGACCATGCTGCGCGGCGCATCTTCGCGGATGTTCTCCTGGCTGAGGGTGGAGATGGCGTAGGGCGTATCGAGCTTGCGGAGCGCGGTGGACGAGCCGGTCACGACGATCGTATTCATCATCAGACCGGGCGCGTCGTCCGGCTTGTCCGGGACGCGGCGCTGCGGCGCGGGCGGGTGCGGCGTCGGAGAGACCTGCGAAACCGGCGTGGGCGCTCGGCTGATAACGATGGCGCCGAACGCGCCCCGGCGATAGCTCAGACCCGTTCCGGCTAGAACGCTCTCCAAGGCCTGGTCCACGCTAAGGTCGCCCAAGACCGCCGGCGCGCGAAGGCCGCGCGCCAGATCGGCGGGAAAAACGATCGCTCGGCGGCTTTGTTTGCCTATGTCGATCAGGGACCTGCCCAAGTCCTCCCCCGGTATGTGAAAGTGGATCGTCGTGTTCGCTTGTCCGAAGGCGACGGACGGAAGCGATGAAAGCGCCGTGAAACCAAGACAAAAGGCGGCGCCCATCCGACGCCCTGTGCGTCGCATCCATAGGGCTGTGAGGCGGCGTCGCGGCGTCATTAGGCCGACAGTGTTGGACCTCGACGTGACGAAATATGCATTGCGCGGATAGAATGCGCGAAGATTTTTACCCTGGCGTCTTTTCAGCACGCGCGTTTGAGGCCGCCTCCGGTCGGTGTTTTGGATTGGCGATATAGTCCAAGAGGTCTGCGGGGCGATCCGTCTGAATAACGCCGACCCCATGCCGGATCAGCCACCCCCAAACCGCATCTGGATGTTCTGCAGCGCCCTTGTCCCAACGGCCGCCCGCAAACTCCGGACCCAGCGTATTGATCCACACGCGCAATCCTTGCGCCTCGGCGGCGTCGCGGGCGATGTCAAAAAAGGCGTCTGTCTGATAGACCAATTCGATATTGCGAACATTGGCGAGGCGAGCGCCGTCATCGCCCCGCGCCTGACGGAAGATCAGCGCCGGCAGGTTGACCGCTGTGATCTTAGCGTCGCGTTGGTCGATAATGGGTTGGAACCAGGTCCGTTTATCGGGCTCCATCGCGCCAAACGCAGGGTCGGAAGGTTCGACCGCAATCTTGACCAGCACCTGGTTCAACAGGCCAAGGTTCGCCACCATGGCGACCGTTTCCTCGTAGATCGGCGCCTTGATATCGAGATTTATCGCTAGCCGTCCCTTAGCGGCGCGCAGTAAGGCCTCCAAGGTCGGCACGGTCTGGCCGGTCAAGGGCGCGTCGGGACCGCCCAATCCCTGGCGCAGGTGCAGATGGGTGAGTTGGGCGGCGGTCAGGTCTGCGACAAAGCCGTGTCCGTCAGTCGTGCGATCCACATCCGGATCATGCATGATGACCAGGACGCCGTCCTTGCTGCGCCGAATGTCGCTCTCCATCATGTCGGCGCCGATCGCGATGCAGTTTTCCAGCGCGAGCAGGGAGTTCTCCGGCGCGCCGCCGACGCCTCGCTGCGGCGAAGGGGCGTGGCAGCCGCGGTGGGCGACGACGAGGGGGCGGGCCACCATCGGCAACGCTTCGAGCCCGCCATTCGGTTGCGCCCACGTGGGCGGCGCGACGGCGCCTGCAAGAACGCACAGGCCGGCAAACACCAAAATCTTGTAAAATTTGAACATTTTTGCAGTCCAGACTAGGGGCGACGCTTTCGCGCCGCCCCGATAACGTCGATTTGGTAGGGGTCTGGTCTTAAGGCTTACCAGTGCTTGCTCAGCGTTAACTCGAAGCTGCGGCCAAAGATCGGACGGCCGGTGGTCGCATCTGCGGTCGAGATCACGTTAGACAGAGGCGCCCGGGCGTTGCCTTCCGTCAGGCCTTGCGAATTGGTGATGTTCAGAGCGTGAACATCCAAAGACCATCCATTGTGCGTGGAGAAGAGAGCTCCAAGATCAAGCGTCGTATAGGCGGGCAGGATGCTCGTATTTGTATAATCCTGATATCGCGACCCCTCGGTCATGACGATGGCGTAGGCCCGCCCGCTATAGTCGCCAAGATCGAACAAATATGTCGGCTGAACCGTGACCGTGTAAGGCGGCGCGCGGGTGACCTCCTTTCCGTCGATGGACGCCGCCGAAATGGTGGTGCTGAAGGTCGACGCGTCATCGACACTGGCCTTTTGCAAAGTGGCCGAGCTATTGAGGGCGAACCAGCGAACCGGCTTCCAAGCGCCCTCGAATTCGACGCCATAGGTGGTCGTCGTCAGCAATAGGGACTGATTGGTCAGCAACCCCTGGGCGTTCGTCACATAGGTCGAGGCGTTCAGATCGATGAAGTGGCTCGCAAAGCCTATGGCCGAGAGCTGTAGGGTCGGGATTGAGAACTTGATGCCGCCCTCGGCTTGACCGATGCGAACGGTCGGGATCGGTCGGCCGTTCGGCAGCGTCCCATAGACGCCGTCGTTCAGGCTTCCCCACTGATCGCTCAGACGGGGCAGACTGTAGGAACTGCTGACGCGCGCGAATATATTGGCTTCACGGTTATATTCATAGGACGTACCCACCGTCCAAGACGTACCGTCAAGGAATTTCGAATAGGGTTGGTAGGATAGAAGGCCGGTAATCGTTCGGGCCGCGAGCGGGCCAGTCGTTGCGATCGTCTCACTTCCAAGGATGCCGCGGTTGCCGTTGGATTGCTCCATCTCGTGGCGCACGCCGATATCGATCTGCCAAGCCGGCGTGATGCGCCAATTGTCCAGCCCATAGACGGCGGTTGACACGCCTTGCGAATTTCCGATCAGGTCGCCGCTGCCGAACGCGGAAAAGCCGTTGTCGGTCACATTGCCAAGGACCGCGCCCGAAGCGCTCAGGGCCTGAATGTCCAAAAGGTCAGGCTGGTTCTTCACATCGGTCACGATCGTACCGGTGAGCTGGAACTCGGTGAACTTATAGTCCTGAACATCGACGCCCAAGGTCACGTCGTCGCGGCCGTAGGCGCCAAAGTCGAACGTCTTGTCGGTGCGCAGGCTGTTGATCAGATCTCGGAAGTTGATGGATACGCTTTCCCAGGTATTGGCCATGGTCAGCCCGCCCGTCGTCGCGGGGTTGAAGACCGTGTTCGTGCCAGCGTAGACATAGCGCAGCGAGGTCGTGCCCGCGAAAGCCGCTTGCGCCGACGACAGGTCGCTCGACAGCAGACTGGAGCCGGCCGCAGCCGTTCCATTGAAGATGCCGTTAAAGAGGATCGAACCGGTCGTGTAGCGCGCCTTGTCCGTGACCTTCCAGCCATCGCCAAGGTCGAAGTTTCCGCCGGTGGTGAAGGTGGAAACGATCGGGTGGATGCCGTCCGCGAGATTGCGGTTCAAGGTCTCGACCTGGCCCGCCCCATTCAGGGTCAGGAGGCTGACATTCTTATAGCTGGCCGAGTCCAGCGTGCCGGTGCTGGGGTTCAACAGGCCGCTGAGAGAGCCGCCGGTCACTGGGTTTACGAGCGGAAGATCGGTATAGAAGATCGTCCGGTCGTCCAGATATTTGAAGTCGGCGAAAATCTTGTCCGAACCGTTCAGCTTGTAGGTGAACGCGACCTTGAACTGGCCGCCGGCGTCGGCGTCGGGGAAGCCGGGGTTCCGCTGGCCGTTATCGACCCGGTAAAAGCCGCCGACGCTGTAGAGCAGCTTGTCGGTTATGGGGCCGGATGCGTTGAAGTCCACCCGGCCCAGGCTATGCGATCCGCCCGTGATCGACATCTGGCCTTGGGGGACGGCCGTTCCCTGGTTGGTGATCAGGTTCACCACGCCGCCGGAGGCGTTGTTGTCAAAGATTGGGGCCGTGCCGCCGCGAACCACCTCGACCTGGGTCGTGTTGAGGTCGACACGGTACAGTTCGTCGATGTTCATTTCCCGCTCATAGTTCGACTCGAACAGGGGCAGGCCGTCTTCCTGAACATCGATCAGGCGAAAGCCGGCATAGGGCAGGCCCCGGATCGTGATGTTCTCGCCGCCGCCTTCGCCGCCGGAGTTTTCAGCGGTGATGCCGGGCTGCGTTCTCAGCAGGTCCACGAGGCTACGAGGCGCCTCCTCGCGAATATCCTCGGCGTTAAGGGTCGAGATCGAATAGGGCGTATCGAACTTCTTGATCGCCTGAGAGCTGCCGGTCACCACGACGGTGTCCATCATCAGGCCAGGCGTGCCGCCCAGCTTGTCGCTAAAAGCCTGCGACGTCGGTGGGGCCGTTGAGGTCGTTTTGTCGCTGTCCGAAGACGTCTGAGTGGACGGGCTTGCAGTATTGATTTGGGCCGAAGCCCCGCCATGCACTAATAAAATTGCGCCGCTAGCCAAAAGCATAGACTTCAGTCGGAAATGTGGATTTTTCATGACAAGACGCCCCGATTGTCATGGCCCTATTGGCCATCACTTCAAAGGACGCAGGCCTATTGGTTGGCCCTCACGTGAATTTTATGAACTTTTTAATTCATACACTTCAAGAGCCAGCCCTCCGGCGAAGCACCGTCCCCGTGGCGGCGTCATAGGTGGCGCTTAAGGGGAAGATTTCCGTTAGGGTCTGGGGGAAATGATCGGATTGATCCGTATTGAACACGCCGGTGACTCGGAGGTTCGAAATCGAGGGATCGCCAATCAAAATCGGCTTGGCGCTATAGCGGTTCAGTTCCGCCACCGCCTCGGATAGAGGTTCGTCCTCAAACACAACAAGCCCGTCTTTCCAGCTCTTCACCTTGGTCACGTCGGTTCTCTTCACCAGAACCGATCGCCCGATGAGCTCGTCGAGTTCTTGCCCCGGAGACAGGGTCATATTGGCCTCAGCAGCCTCTTGGCGGGCGATATCGCTCTGGGAGACCTTGACCCTCCCCTCGATCAGGGTGACGCGAAGTCGAGTCCCATCCAGCCGGACATCGAATTGGGTCCCGACCGCGGTGATGCAGCGATCCGCCGCATAGACCCGGAACGGGACGGGTCTGTGTTTGGCGACCTGGAACAGCGCTTGGCCCCTGAGCAGCCGCACCGTCCGCTCATGATCGCTGAAATCCACGCGAACCGCGCTGTCGGTGTCCAAGGTGGCGATCGATCCGTCAGGCAGCTTAAACGACGTGTGCGTTCCAACCGCCGTCCGATAGGTTTCGTGCACACTGCCCTGGGCCTGGATCGCAGCGCCGGCCAGTTGGACCTTAGCCTCGTCCTCGCGACGGCCCTGCAGGCCAACGACGCTAAGGGTCACCACGCCCCCCAAGACCGCTAGGGCGAGACACGCGGCGGCGGCCCGCCGCCAGACCTGTCCAGATGTATCGCCGCGGGCGGCCAAAGCTTGCCCCCTGAGCGCCATGATCGCCCTGTCGCCGGCGAGGTCGGATACGGCGTCCATGGCGGCCATCGCGGCCGCATAGGCATCTGGGTGGTCCGGCGCGGCGTTCAGCCAGCTTTGGCGGGCGTCTAGCTCGGCCAGGGTCAAGTCGCCCTTATGCTCGCGCATCAGCCACCATGCGGCGATGTCATCGACAGATTGACGGCGCGGCGGCGCGAGGCGGTTTCGAAGAGTCATGAGCGGCGGCCCATGCGAAGCGTGACGTGCGCAATGGCCTTGACCATGTGCTTTTCGACCGCGCT
>Ga0116229_10004871_pt1 | contig 21990 bp, 19 predicted proteins | sample S1TSphgellanicum_3_FD_87313 | JGI IMG/M metagenome (GOLD analysis project Ga0116229, IMG submission 87313) | Host-associated microbial communities from peat moss isolated from Minnesota, USA - S1T2_Fc - Sphagnum magellanicum MG | ecosystem: Host-associated > Plants > Peat moss > Unclassified...
ATATGTGATGTTTGTCAAGTGACAATCATCCATAAGGACATTTAGCCAAATTTGACAACAGTCAAAATATGAAATCTTAAAGAGCCTTTTTTCATGAGTGTTGGGGATTTTTGCCGATTTTTTTTTTTCAAAAAAACAGGGAATTTGCAACAAATTTTGTTTCTCTGCAAAAGGTAAGAATTACATAACATCCATGGGGATAAGCATTCCAGTATTTAATCTTCTCCAGGTCCACCTGTGAATGGAAGGAGTTTATGAGCAGGTAGAACTGACAGATTATGTCCAGGATACACAACCACCAATGAACATTATGGAACGTAATCTGCTTTTGGCTAACTAGTTTATTCCCAGACCCACTTGCTGTTTCCGTCTTACCAAGAAATGTGAGAAAATAACAGGGTGGCAGGCAGATTATGGGATATAATAATTAGTACCTAGCAAATTTGCGTAAAACCAAAAGAGCCGGCTCTTCGTTGGTGCGTCGTTTTATAATCAGTACCTAGCAGATTCTGCGTAAAAGCAAAAAGGCCGGCCCTTCATTGGTGCGTGTCTGTTTGGTCAGGCTTCTAGAGACCTTGGTTGAAGGCCGGCCCTTCGTTGGTACGAGTCCGTTTTGTCGGGCTCTAGAGACCTTGGTTGAGGACCGGCCCTTCGTTGGTGCGTGTCTGTTTGCTCAGGCTTCTAGAGACCTTGATTGAGGACCGGACCTCCGTTGGTGCCTGTCTGTTTTGTCAGGCTTCTAGAGACCTTGGATGTGGGACCCGTCGAGGGGTCGTCGCCTTCCCTTCCCTTTCCTATTCCTCGTTTTTCGTCCGTTTCGTGTCGTCTTGCAACCTGCCGCTGCAGCAGTAACAGCAGCAGCAACTACACTCTCTTCCTCCCTTCCTTTCTCCCGCCCCCAATAAAAAGGAGATCCGTTCCTTGCTTTTCCCTGTGAAACCGCACACCTTCGAGCTTTGCTTTTCATGTCTGGATTTCCTTTTTCTGTTGATACCAAAAAAAAATCTCTTCACTGAAACACTCTTTGCCTAGGTTTGAGGGTCTCTGTCCTGTTCGCTCACTGCAAAGCTCTCCGATCTGAACTCCACTGCCGGATCCTGGTTTTGTGAGAACTGGAGGAGGATTCTAGATCGCGCTTTCTTGGATTATTCTCAAAGAAACGTGATTAATCTTTTTGTTTGGACAGTGATTTTTGTGTGAACTCTCGGGTTTCTTGTTAATTGTATTTCGAAGAAGAACTTGAGAAGTAAGCCCTAAACTTTGCTTGACACACAGAATAGCAGCACTTGCAATAACTCCATCGGTGTTCACAACAGCAGAAGAACTCGATCCGGAATCAGTGTCTTTCTTTATTCGATCCTTTGCCTCTTTAGCAGGGACAGTGTGAGATTCTTCTTCTGTTGTTGCTGGACCAGACGTAGAGTCTAGAAAGAGAACTAGTTTTGTAGCAATTGTGAAAGTCTTGGAGCAAGGATCATGGATTGTTCAGTAGTAGCGAGGCATTCTTGTAACGGATCAGACAAAGTTCCACAGCGAATGGATCTGCTGTGCGATCTTGTCGAGGAGCTCATTCCGGGGCTTCCGAATGACGTCGCGTTCCAGTGTTTGCTTCGGATTCCTGTTCAAGCGCATCCACAGCTGCAACGAGTGTCGCGCAAGTGGCGCGAGCTTGTGAACAGCCCGCAATACTACGAAGAGCGCAAGCGGGAAGGGACGACAATGCATTTCTTGTGCACGCTTCAAGCTCTCCCTCATCAATCTCCGGATCTCAAGCACAACAGCAGCAGCAGTCCAGCAGAGAATTCTTCTTCTTCCCCAGTCTTCGGGATCAGTGTCTTCAACGCAAAAGACAGAACAACGTGGGAACGCTTACCGCACATTCCCGATCATCCGAACGGGCTTCCTCTCTTCTGTCGACTGGTAGCAGTGAGCGGAAATTTGCTGGTCATGGGAGGATGGAATCCCGCTACTTGGGAGACACTGCGATCCGTTTACTTGTACAATTTCTCGTCACGAACATGGCGCCGAGGCGCAGACATGCCAAGCGATAGATCCTTCTTCGCTTGTGTAGCTCTCGAGGGTTACGTCGTCGTCGCGGGGGGACACGACACTACTAAATCGGCACTCGCTACAGCAGAGGTTTACAGCGTGGAAAAGGATGAGTGGAAAACTCTTCCCAAGATGAGCGAGGAGAGAGACGAATGCACAGGCGTCGCTCTCGATGGCAAGATCTACGTAATCAGCGGGTACTCCACAGAATCGCAAGGGCAGTTTGTGAAGAGTGCTGACATCTACGATCCTGTAAGAAGAACCTGGACGAGAATCGAGAACATGTTGGCTATGGCGACGGACAGTAGTACTACATCAGGTATCTTCACAGTTCTGTCAGGGACACTCTACACTCTGCAGGACCACAAGACGCTTCTCTCCTACTCCACAACCAAGAATTCATGGTCGAGTGTGGCGACATTAGAGCATCAAATGTTCTCTTCACAGGGCTGCTGCCTGGCTGCTGTTCAAGACTCCCTGGTTCTTCTTACTACCGCTTCTGCATCAAGCAACAACAACGAGGAAGATCATCCAGCTTACAAAACGTTTGTTTACAAACCAGCAGCATTGGTGCAACAGGAAACCGTGACGGCTGCAGCCGGTTACGGATCAAGAAGAAGCATCAACAACACTTCTTGTGCATGGGAGGAAGTGCAGAGCAATGATGGGTTCGTTGGAGCAGCTCAATTTGCATGCGCAGTGGAGGTTTAAGGTCGGTCTCTAGAGATTTTTTTTTTCACCCTCAATTTTGTTCTTGGCAATAACAACAAATCGAACCACAACACTTCCAAACAACTCTCAGGTTCTCTGAGATTCTCAACTCTCTACTCCACGTGTCTGGATCATGCTTCTGTGTCTTCTTGTGTTGTAGGTACTCAGTTTTTAGGGTTAGGGTTTTACTCAGTTTTTAGGGTTGGGTGTATAATATGGATATACTGAGCTTTTTGTGTAACCAATGAAGTGAAGCCTTTTGTGAGAGAATTGGGAATTGACAGATATAGCTCTTCTAGAAGACATGTGTGGTAAAAAATCAATCACCATTTTTGTGTACCTACATATCAGGCAGATTTGCTGCCAAATTGTTTTGTCAATGATTGTATATTTGTAAAGAAGCAAATTTATTTATTTTCCAGCAATGAATTGTAACAAGTTTTGTGCTAACTAAAGCAATTGTTGAAATGTTGTCCAGAATCTTGTTTGGCTTCTTTTTCTTTCTTTTTCGTTTCCTTATCTGAAACCCATTTTTAATGTAAGGAAGAGGCTTTCACTCATGATAACTTTTTTCAAAGAACATTTTTTTGGTGAAAGAAAATGAAGAATCTGTTAGAATATTGGAGAATGTGTTTACTTTCCAAAATATGGAATCTTCAAATTTGATTAATTATTCAACAAACATGTGTTGAAGCTGCTACCCCTGTACTATTATGGACCATACACACCATTTGCAAATCCTCTCGTACGTTGGCTAAACAACCCAAGCCCTCAATGCACATCTTTTAACCTTGTTAGAGCAATTCCACCAGTGACCAGCGGCTGCCCTGTAACATTATTTATGACATTTAGTACGCACTTTAGTTTCTCCCCCATCCCCACCCATCAACTTGAAAAGATGGATTGTACAAAGTGAGAGACTACTTATCTCTCACCACCTGGGCCAATCATTGTAGTTGGCCAATGAGAAACAATCATTTATTTGTGAAGACAACACACATTGTTGGTACAGGTGCCCTTGCAGGGCACTGCGAATCTGTGCACTTTCACCAAGCCAATGAAGATTCACAGTGTATTTCTGTACATATTCATCCAACATGCCCAATTTCCTCTTGGTTGCCCTTAGGCATGACCTAACCGAATGCAAAAAGGTTCAAATCCTATTAATATGAGGCGAGAAAAAGGGTGGATCTGAGGGGTTAAGTGCAGTGATATTCTTTCCCATTTTCTGATGTTACGTCATTGGCTAGCAGGGCTTTAGCATTAAATGGCAACAAGATTTTAGAACATGCCTACATGGTAAAAAAATTAGTTTTAAAAATGCTATCAAATTAAAATTAGAGTTCAAATGTTATGATTTTCTATTTTTAATTCCAAATTTTGAAGATTTATCTCAGATAAATGGACAATATTGCCCCAACGAAAATTCATTTCTAGTTTTATTTTTCACATTTTGACGAAATTTTGCACCCAAAAAAATGCCAATTATGTGTGGTGTAAAACAATTTTTGACGACTAGTTAATTCACATAAATGTAAGGGAAGTCATTGAACATTCAAGGACTCGGAAAGGTGGGGTTGCATTGGTCATCATTCGTTTGGACATGGTGTCTAAAATGAAGTTGTGGCCCATTTATGGGTGCACCCATAGGCTGTTTTAGACACCATTCATATCAGTGAATTGTGAGGAACAAGCTATCTATGCATGTTTATGTGGTTAACAATTGGAAGCTCTCATCCTACTATACTCATAGAGGGTGGACAAATTAACCTTTTATAAATTCATAGCCACAATTGTGGGGAGTCCCCAAATTTCGGTGGCTTGAATGAGTTTCATGACCTTGCTCACAAGTTGGTGTATTTCAAGGTTGATGGAGTCATAGTATCTCAAGGTGTGAAAACAAGGGTGAACACCTTTTTTGTTCAAAATTTTGCTCCATACACAAGTGGTGTGTGTTGCATGGCACATCACACAAACTTGGTTGTTCAAACCTTAAATTATCTTTCCTTGGTTTTGATGATTGGAAGCCTCTTTGTTGGTATTTATAACTGCTTCTCACCCAAAGTGACATCTTGAACTTTATAACCTAGTTTAATTGTTGCAAGCAAAGGGCAACAAAATCCTTATGAACATCAAAACATGCTAGATATCTATGTTATCATTGGTGAAGAGGTCATGAATGAGTACAAGCTTTTGATTGTCAAGGTGGTAGTAGACATTGCTACCATTGACAATGCAAAAACAAATTATGAACTTGTATGTGATGGAGACAGATTGCTCAATTTAGCTTATGTGTTGTTGCTTTTAGAAGTGGACTATGAAAGTTTGCACAAGGGTGTGATAGTTTCATTTGTGATTCTGTTTTTGCTCTTAACTCTATGAAGTAGACTTGTTTATCATGTATTATGATGTTCAAAAGAAGTATTCACCAAAGCAATTTTTCTTGTTTGTTGAGCTTGTTGAACACATCAATGGTGGGCTATGCTTGATTTGGTGGAAAGAGCCTTCCATCAAAATTGACTATGTTGGCTTCTATGTGTGAGGTAGATTTTATATGCTCGATATTACCAATCACATCACTAGAATGATAAACCTTATGGATAGGGAAACTTGGTCAAATATTGTATATTCTATGAAAAAACAATGTTTTGAGGGTGCTATTGGTTTGATAGTAGAATTTGAGAAGTGTTTTTCATTGCAAAAACTAAGTGGCATCAAAATTGTATACCTACAATATTGGTTGCCCACTTTGGGTTTACAAAGGCCTTGGGAGCTTTTGGAAAGCTTGTGGGGCCACCATTAAACCTTCTCCTACTTTTTCAACCTCTAGGTATTTGAAAATCACAATTCAAAGTTAGAGTCAAACTACCATGTTGCCTCCACATGATTGCAACTTGCCTACAAAAATTGTTGGAAAGGCTTGCATCAAGTGTAATTCCAAGCCAACACCTTATTGAATGCTACTTCAAGTTTGTGAAACTATGCATGGTGATAGTTTTGAGCAACATGGAGGACAAGTGGACCCTTTCCAATCTATCCTTCATAAAAACAAGCTTTGGAATTACCTAACCACTCACTTTGATGTTGTTGTGAGGATGTAAATGCATAGACTTGACTTGATGGAGGATTTCCCTTTTTACACCACTATGTGCAAGTGGAATGAACATCAAACCCATAATGGGTTTCATATTTACTTTCAATTTTTTAGGTTTAAGGTTGGCCTTTTCTAGGTTGTTAGTGGGAGGTCATCTTGCTAGTTTTTTATGTTACTCATGTATGAAGGTCGATTTCAGCCCACAATTTTTAAAAATCACCACCTTTTGCCATTGTGTATGTTTTGTATTTTGCAATTGATGTAAGAAGATATCATGCCTTGGTTGTGGGCTAATTGCAATGGGTGGGTTTTGGGTTGTTTATGTTGTGTTTGTTGTGTTAATGTGGGTTTGGGTGTAGACAAGACTTGAATTGTAGTGGGACATATAATCATTTTGGGATTGGGGTTCAATTCCCCTTCAAGTTGTTTGGTGTGCAACCACGTGAAATTGTTTCATCAACATGTGTATATATGCATATGTGTGTGGCCTATAGGCAAATGCATATTTATATGTAGGAAGGTAGAGCTAGATTTATGTTCTAATAGCTATAGTGAAGGGGAAGCACATAATATCGCTTTCAAATTCTATAGTCCTATTATTGGACAAGGTTTGAGTGTTCTCAAACTCTAAACAACTTATCAATTCATCTTACTAACGTAACTATAAGATAGTTCTTGGTGTAGTTTTTGGATGGTTTTGATTGATGATTGATCCATAGTTCAAAGTTGATGGGATTTGAGTTGTTCACATTTGTGCATATAAAAATAATTCCTAGAGTAATTAGATAAGAATAGTAAATAGTGATTGTCAATGTTTATTGGCAACTATGATTTTGGTTTGTTATGTGCCAATTTAAATGTTATTATCTTGGAATGCATAGATGGACTAAGTTTCTTGATGAAGAAAACTAATCAAACCAACTTTTTGTTTGTTTTGCACATAATTTTTTTTTCATGAAATCTCCATTCAAAAGATTTGGTGTGTAGGGGCACAAACTTTTTGATATGGGTGAATTGTTGATTTTGGACTCAAGTTAGTTCCAATTTTCCACCAAGGTCAATTGATCTATAATGATTTAGACCTTCTTTGATGGGTATGAAGGGTTTTGTAGTCTCAATAGTACCTAATGTGTTTATTAATTTTATTTGTTTCTTGGTTTTGTGGGAGATGTCAATATGGTTTTATCTTATTAATATTCTTCATTTGTGCTATTGGTTGTAGGTTGCATTTGTTATCAAGGTGAAGGATAACTTGAACAAGGTGTTGGAAAAATAGCTAATGTTGTTTATATGCAAAAATGTTGAGCACATTTTCTAGGTAAGGGACCTCATATGCATGTGGTAAAGAAAATTGATGTTAAGATCTAGAGTCATGAATGCCCATCAAGGATTGTATGAAGGTTTTTCAACAAGGTTATGGTGAAGGCATCATAGGGAAGAGCTTGATGGACCTATTTTGTTGGTTTTTTATTAATGCCAAATGGGTTGGTTTTAAATGTGCTTTTGAATGACCATGACTCACTATTGTGATGGGATTGGAGATTCAATTGGAGTTGTCATGGGGCTTGAGTGTCTACACAAGCATAATATTTCTCCAATCATCCATGGCAAGATCAAGCCAAGCAGTATCCATTTGGAATCTGGATAGGTATAGTTATTTCCCAATGTTTCTTTTCTCACATTTGATTGCTTTAGTTTGCTACATATATGTCAACTATTTCAAATGCCTCAAAATTTGTTCTAATGTTTGTAGATCTTTAAAACCCAAGATGTTATGTTTTAAGCTTAAAAACTCCTTTACATGTGTATTTTGAGCTAGTTGAAAAACATTGGAATCCTGAAACAAGTGGCCTTGTTCTAAGCCCAAATAGTCAAGATGGGTTTACCTAGACATTGACTTTGAGTGTGAGGGATTCGAGATTCAAGAAGCTTCAACTTTCATATAGTGTTCAACATGGGTATAGATTGATTAACTGTATTGAGTCTTTGTGTGCATTTATTATACTGATTTTAATACACAACTTGGCAATTTTGGAGTAGTTAGAATTGGAGCCATACTGAGGGAAATGGGGGAAGCAAAGCTAATTGGAGGTACATAATATCATCTTCTAGGACTGGGAGGGATAGTGGGGCTATCGAATGTAGGATCAAGCGTATTGTAGATTCTATATGATTAGCAAATGTGCATTAGGATCCAGGAGTATGGGTGAATTGAGAATTTGGAGTGATATGTCCAAATTTACCATCTACAACTAATGTTGGAACTTCTGGTTCAATTGGCTAGCTAGATGAAGAATGCAAGCCAAACATAGCTATGGAGGAAATAGTTATGAGACATGCGAGTGAAGCTCAGACCCAATGTGATTGCAAGTGTTAGCCTACCAAGGCTCCGAGGCTTGAATGGGAGGTTTGTTATATGGCTGTGGGTTTGAATGGGAAGTTTGCTGACATTTTTTTCTGACATTGAGGATTAGTGTGTTGTTTTTCATTGCAGTAATATGTGTTTAATATTGTCGTAAATATTATATTCAAGTTGTTTAAACAAAAATTTGCTAATTTTCTTATGTACAATTCCAGAGTGTATAATGTCAGAATAGTGTGTCCATTTGTCAAAAACTATTTTAAGATAAGCAAGGCGCACTACACCATGTGTATTCTTCTTGCTATAGATTCAACATTGGATTATGCACAAATTTGTAAACAAACATGTAAACAAACTTTATGTATGCACAACTTGTTTTGGTTTATTTTATTGTTTATATAAAGTCTCATGCTAGACACAACCTCCTTAACAAGTGGTCGTTCCACAAATCCATCTTTCATAAAACCCTAAACCCTAAAGTCGTCTTTTTTATAAAAACCCCAAACCTTCATAGTTTGCAACATAATCCTTCAAACTACATTTGTCTTATGTTTTGTGTATGAAAGAAAGAAAACCAATAAATCAACACATTTTTGCCAGAGGGGGACAATGCCTCCATCAGCCTCTTTGAGGGAAGAGCCCTTAGTCATGTCAACCTCAGCCAAGGTCATCCAAGCCATATAAGCATTAGGAGAGCATGCTGGGGTTGTCCACTAGATGTCAACCTTGACCACATGTTCCTGCAACATCACCAAGGCAAATACTGCAGACATCGTGATCAGTTATCATAAACATACAAAAATCGGTCAATTACTGTAAGTTGGGTGCAAACTCTTGCAAAATCTTGCAGCACAAAAGGAGAATCAACTATTGATTAGTTTAAACAAAAGAGTCTAGTCCTTGAGCCACTAGGAAGCAACTAGATTCCAATCTTCACAAAGAATAAAGACCACATTTCTCAAAGTGATGAAAGCAGTTGGCATACCTTACTATGATTGAATTGTTCTCCCAATTATTTCTGTGGTGAACTTCTCAGTAGTCAGGGAGTTGCTGCAGACTAGATTCTTGAAAATGCAGATTGCACAGCACCAGGAGGTGTGCTTAGTGAGCCATGTGCATTAATTAGATTCTCACTATGGTGGGCACAAACAATACAGCACAACACTGGTATCAATCTGCATTCACAATCTTTCTAATTCTGCACAAAGTATTCTGAGATGTTCTTAGTCATCTAACACAAATTTATACACCTCACTATTCACCTAAATTCATCTTTGTCCCTCATGTCCCTTTGCATCCTCTGCCATTGCACATTTGCCTTGAGATCCCACTTGCCACCAGCAGCATAGATAGTTGATAGCAGCAAATAGCTTGCAGCATTCTCTGGGTGCAATTTGACAACTTTCTTTGCAGCACATTCTCCCATCTCCATGTTCCCATGAACTCTGCAAGCATTGAATAAGGCTTTCCACACCACAGCATCTGGTTCACAAGGCATCATTTTGATAAAATCCTCTGCCTTGTGCAGATGGCCAGAACGGCCAAGAAGATCAACCATACATGAGTAGTGATCCACCATTGGAGAAATGCTGTAAACCAAACCCATGGATTCAAACAAGTGCAGGCCTTCATCCAATAGACCCACATGACTACAAGCTGACAGAAGGTGAATAAATGTAACCTTATTCACCTCAATACCCGCTTGACACATCTGTTCAAAATGTTCAAGAGCTTCCCTACCACATCCATACATGGCGTATCCTCCAAGCATGGAAGTCCAGGAGACTACATCATGTGTGGGCATCCTGTTAAACACTGCCCATGCATCCTCAATGCTCCCACATTTGGCATACATGTCAATGAGGCTACTGCCAACAAAGGCATCAGCCTCACAACCACTTTGGATGATCTGTTCATGGACACATCTGCCCTCATCAAGTGCTACTAAACTGGCACAGGCATTCAAAACCCCCACAAAAGTGACAGGGGTGGCTTCTATACCCTCATGTTGCATCTGCTGAAACAATGCTAATGCCTTCTGCCCATGTCCACATTTCACATATCCCAAAATCATGGCAGTCCATGAGACCGCATTGTGTGTGGGCATCCTGCTGAACACTCTCCAAGCATCCTCTATGCTCCCACATTTGGCATACATATCAATCAGGCTAGTACCAATGTAGATGTTTGACTCACAGCCGCTTTGGATTACATGCTCATGAACACGCCTGCCTTCTTCAAGTGCAGCAGGTACACTACTGGCACATGCATTAAGAAGCACCACGAAAATGAAAGGATCTGGCTTCACCCCTTCCTGTTGCATTTGTTGAGACAACACTAGTGCTCTCTGCTGTTGCCCACATCTTATGTGTCCCCGAATGATGGTCTTCCAAGCAAAAACATCATGAGTGGGCATCCTGTTAAATTCTCTCCAAGCATCCTCCATGCTCCCGCATTTGACGTACATGTCAACAAGGCTACTACCCACATAAACATTTGACTCAAAACCACTTTGTTTGATTTGTGCATGGATGTGTCTGCCCTCTTCCAGCGCTTGTAGACCAGCACATGCATTGAGCACACGAATGAAAGTGATCCTGTCAGGAGTTACCCCTTCTTGTTGCATTTGTTGGAAAAGCTCCATCGCCTTCTTGTATTGACCAGCCTTGACGTATCTTGCAAGCTTTGTATTCCAGGAAAAAACGCTTGATTGTATAGTCCCTGGTGGGAGAGCAGCCACCTTGGCTGTCACCCATGCAGGGTTCAAATTGCCATCAAGCCAGAGTGCCTCCTGTGTTTTCTTGTGTGTGAAATCAGGATACTTCTGATTTCCCTAACAACCACAAAAACCGCAAATCCCGCCCACCTGATCAGTGTGCATCAATCCCTTGCAGCTTTGTGCAGCAGCAGACTGGTAATGCAAACCAACAATCATGAAAACCCATGTCTTGCTTCCTGCTGCTTTGTCAATGGGAATTGAAAGGCAGTTGGTTCACTTTTACCTTCTCTGACCTATTATCCCACCACTGCAAAGGATCTGAGAAGAACTTCCGCCAAAGATTTTCCACAACATCTTCCTGACCTGCCATGAATCCGCAAATGAACCAGGGAAAAAAACACACTAGCTACATCAGCAGGTTTTGTTGTGCCATTGATTTCCACCCAACAACATAATCCAGTGGCAATGGAGTTCTTCTAGTGAATGGTGATGGAAATGTCGTCCTTTCTCCAAAGACACATCTTCCTTTTGCTTCTTGCACTGGACTTCTTTCTGGTGATGGAGATGTCCCTCTTTCTCCAAAGACACATCTTTCTTTTGCTTCTGGCACTGGAGTTCTTTCTATTGAATGGAGATGGAATTGTCCTTTCTTTCTCCAAAGACACATGTGTTCTTTTGCTTCTGGAACTCTTCTGTTCACATTCCTTCCTCCCCTCAAATTCCAAACACAATCTCCTGATACTCTGAGGATCATCAGTTTGTAGATGAGATTGTAAAGAAGAAGAAGAAGAAGAAGAAGAAGAGGAAGATGGTGATGGTACTCACCAGATTTGTGAAGAAGATTGTGCTGGTGCTCAGCTGAGAAGAAGCAACCTGTTGTTGTCATTGCTGGTTGCTCTCCTCCTCCTCCTCCTCCTCCTGTTCCTCTCCTTAGATACCTGTAGCACTGACCAGAGCCTGTAACACGCGATTTGACATCAGATCCTGAGAAGCGCACAAAGAAGAAGAAAAAGTAGGGTTGGAACTCTCTCTTACTACCCAAGGAAAGGAGCGAGCGACACCCAACACGAGTCAGTAGTTCTCGTCGCATTGCCATGACCAGGAAGCACCACCAGCAGCATAGAGGGGGCAAAGTAGGGGGATTTGGCTGCACATGTGCCCAGGACAAGCAGCTGTTGTTGTTGCGCGCAGAAACTCTGCAATTCCTGAAGTCCTGCAAACCCTAGATCGCATCCGCAAGGGTCCAGTCAAAGGATTCATGTACACATGATGCACAGGAGCGAGGTTTTCTTTGTTGGAGAAACAAGAGAAAAGAAGAAGAAGAAGAAGAAGAAGAAGCTTGATGCAGAAAGGATATACGAAGCTCCCACCCATGCAGCAAGCGAGCTTTTAGAGTTTGACGAAAACCCTGTGAGCTTGCTGCTGCTGCTACTGTGAACCCACCCAGTACCCACCCCAAGGGCAGGAACAGGATCATTGGTTCAATGGGTCATGCGGAGCCCGAGACTCTAGGGGATTCCAATATCATGGCGATAATGGGTAGCTTTGCTTTTTGTTGCTTCTTCATGCCGTGTGTGGGTGCTTCTCTTGAACAAGCTTTGAAGAACTACTATCCAGCTACAAATCTCCAGTCCCCTCACCTGCAAAGCTGTGGATCTCTACGGAAAAAAATCAAGGTGAACCATCAGACAGATTTCATACTCGTGTGTATGTGTGGGAAAGGAGCAAAGATTTCCAAAGGTCTGTCTCTCTGAAACCTTCTCTTTTTTGTGATGCTTTTTCCCTACAGAGCAGCAGCAGGAACCTTTGTTCTTCTGCTCTGGTAAAGTCTCAAACAACATGCTTCTTGTATGGCAGATGCACACAATTCTTTTGCAATTGCATTTGGCAATGGGATTTTGCATCTATTGCACATTTTCTTGTCAACTTTTCAAGAAGGGTTGTTGTTGTTGTTGTGCAACAGATGACACAGATGCTGACACCAAAGGTGCAAATGCAAGAACCTCTCTAGATGCACCTTTGTGCATGAAGCATTTCTCACATGGCTTAGGTCATAGAAAAACTCCAGATTTGTCTGCACCCCATGCTAAACAAATCTAGCAGAGCTTTGATGCACATTTCCAGCATTCCATCACATACATTTTGAGCAAAACCAAACCTTGGCAATCTCATTTTATCCTGAACAACAGTTGTGGAGTTGCAATAATGAGGGCTCTTCTACAGGATTGCTCAGGATTGCTCTTGTGCCATGCTCCGCATTGCTCATATGCAGTGCTCAGCCTTGCTCTTGTGATTGCTCTTGTGCAGTGCTCAGGAATAAGAAAGGAGCAGGAGGACTGAAAACTTGTGGGTCACAAAACACAAAGAGGAAAAGAGAAATCAGAGTGAAGCTTACACTTCTCAGATGGAGATGGAGATGCCGAGAGGATCAGACACATAGAAAAATTGGGATACCATACCCATTTTGTGAGAAATCAATTTGCGAATGAGTGCACAAGAATGCCATCCAGTTTATGAAGCACACAACCCTTGTCAAAACTCTCACAGAATATGAATATCTAGGTAAGGAAGGCTGCTGAAGGTCATGTCAGGTTTGAAGATCTGATCATGATCTTGTGCTTCTTTGCAAAATCAATAAGGTGAGGACTTTTAAGGAGTCTTTTGTTCCTAGATCAAAGGTCCACCTGTTGCTGCTCCATATGATCATTATTGGTAATATGGATTCTGAGTTGCAGATTGAATCTTGGTTGTGGCTTTACATGTGAGGCTTCATCATCATCTTTCCTCAATGGTTACTGTTGCAACTCTTGGTTATCCAGTTGTAGGAAACATATGCATCTAGGGTTTTTATGGATTGAAGACCACCAAGTATCATCTTGCAACGACAAGTAAAGTTTTGATCATTTCATATTGCTTCAGCTTTAAAAGATGCAATGGGTTTTGGTTGGATTTCAATGAATTCTGCCAACACAAGCATTTGAAACATTTTGGGTTTGCAGTGCTGAACACAAGATGACATTTTTAGTTATGGGTGCTTCATCCACAGGGGTATACGAGAAGGATTTTGTACACCATTGTCAACCCAAATGAAGAAGGCAGACATTAATGAGTTGGACGTAGCATCAACACAACTGTAAACGTGAGTGTATTACAACTCCATTTTGCCTTCCTCTGACAATTTTGCATTGAATGTTTGGTTTGTTTGATTGTTGAATTTGAAAGTATTCTGAATATATGACTTCTAAAAGCTTAATTACCACAGAAAGAGTGTGTAAAGAACAATCCTTTCTCTGAAAATAAATTGAAAAACTGTTTAGTTTGAGTAGTATCAATGCAAAGGCTACAGAATTTCTTTTTCTAACTTGGGTTATCTAATATGCATTGAAAGTCAAATAGGAAAACTCTGCTTTGTGAATGAAGGGGAGCATCAAATGAGCATAAATGAGGTTTGAAAACAGAACCAACCATGAATCAGATTTCCATTTCTGATCAATGTAAATTTTGCTTGATCTTCTTCAGCAATCTTAGAAGCCTATCAATTTGTCATTTTTTTTTTTTGGCAATATTATGATGATTATTAAACTAAGACAATTGAGTGACAAAGATTAAGCAACCTTGCTTGCTAAAATGGAGAGATCTTTACATTGGTGTTGAGATCAAATGTTGAAGCTGTAGTAAATTGCTTGGACAGTCACAACTCGAGGAAGACTAGATCCACCATGTTTGGCAGATTATTTTCCCACAACACAGAAACTGGATCAGCAAGGAATGATCCTCCGCCTGGTCCTCCAGTCCAAAAGGTGATAAATTTTATGCATGACATATTTCTAGCCAGATGTTTTGCATATCATTTTTTTGGGGGTTTAAGGATTTCTGCTGTTCTCAAATGATTGCCAAAATAACAGAAAACATGCATGATTTCCTCTGTTAAAACCACAAATAAACATTGTGAAATTCGAGCATGAAATTCATCATGAAAGGGCAAAGAGGATGTAGGTATGGTTGGAGGGTTGCAAGTTCTCGGATTTCAAGTTGGGTCCCATATTGGGAACAGGAAGCTTTGGTAGAGTGCATCTTGCACACTACATTCCCACAAACCAAGTGTGTGCCACCAAGTCTTTGTCAAAGGCAATGATTGTCAAGTCCAAACAGGCAAGCTTTATATTATCCAATCAGTTGGGAAATCGTTTGCCCTTTTCTTTTGTGGAAATCATGAGGTGCAATGCTGCAATCTATTCTAGTCCATGAATCTTTTTTGACAAGAAATGATATTGGCTTTTTAAGCTTTCACAAAGTCACTACCATACTATATGTCTTGAGAGGAGTTTTCTACTCCAGCTCATGTCCTTGTTCAGTGAGAGGATGTTTTGTGCTCATTGACCGCATTGAGGTCAATGGGATTTGTAACATATCCTATGTTGAAATGCGGCATAGGTTGCACATGTGAAGCAAGAGAAGTCAATATTGCAAAGGCTGTCATACCCGTTCATTGTAAATTTGATCGGTTGTTGCCAAGATGATAAGTGCATTCACCTTGTTCTTGAATACATCTGCGGGTATGTCTTTGTTTGCAACCTCAGATAACTTTTCTATGCTGTAAAAATCAAGATTGCAAAGGTTTGCATTACTGCATGAATGCTGCAAGATATATAAATATTAAATCTTAGCCTTCAGGAATCTGAGAGGGAAAAACTCTATACTTCGTCTTATATATACACACACTTGGAAGATTGATAGCAAGAGCCCTGAAGCTTTATGGCCCCCTATGTTTTTTGTTGCAATGCAGTGGAGAGTTTTTCACTTATCTTCGAAGTAGTGGACGTTTTGATGAACAAACAACAGTAAGAAAAAATAATCTAAGAAAAGAACATCAAATGTATCTGTGATCATTAGTGCATTGTTATGATCATTTCAAGTACCCACTTCTCACTGCCTTATCCAAAAGCTTCCAGAACTATGTTGTAGCATATGTTATGTTGACCATCTTAAGGTTAATACACAGCGTACATATGTAGTTAGTCTTGTGCATTAGTGGTGATAAAGATAGAATGAATTGACATCTTCTACTCTGTGTTTTGGTAGCGTTTTTATGCATCACAAGTGTTACTGGCGTTCGAGTATTTGCACAATATGGATATAGTTTATCGTGATCTCAAGGTCTTCATTTCTAACTGCAACCCATTGCAGTAGAATTTTGCTAATTGCCTTACATGAGTGCAGCAGGTGCTTGTCCCTTGTTCCAATGGAATAACCATAGTGGGCTTCAAGTTCTTCTTTGAGTCTTGTGAAGATGATGATTGTCTTTTATGTGTGGTGATGCAGCCTGAAAACTTGCTACTTGATGAGAGGGGTGACATTCGGATCACTGACTTTGGTTTTGCCAAGGAAATTGATCGAAGGACCTTCACACTGTGTGGTAACCAGCAATCACTCAAGTAGCGCATGTATTTCAGAAATATTTCATTGTACTATAAATGCTGCCAAACACAGAACATAATTTCGGAGCTGAGTCTTCTTGAGATGCTCGACCCGTTGGAACATCTCCAATTGAATTCTGTAATTTCTGGCAGGGACACCAGACTATTTGGCTCCCGAAATCATCCTCAACAAGGGTCATGGGAAACCTGTTGACTGGTGAAAACTATAATCTGGGTTTTCTTGCTCTTGATATTCTGTGATTAGTCAATGCATTATTACTATGCTGCCAATGCTTGAACTCCCACTTTCAGGGATTTGTGGAAGTTTTGCATAGCAGAGTGAATTTTTTTTCTTTTTTTTTTCTTTTCCTTCTGTGGGTTGGTGACATTTTTGATCTCTTGTATGTAACCTCCTTGCTGTGTTAGAAACTTGTGCAGCAAATCCATTGAGGAAGGCTCTATAAAGAATCTCTGAATTTGCACAAGAATTGGTTTTGTAGCTTAGCATAGAGATGAAGAGACACATGGCAGTGTACATGGTCCAATCATTGAAGACACAAGGATTGTAAATGATCTGATGTTTGGAATGGTGTGAAGAATGTGATAGGTGGACTTTTGGGGTGCTCATCTACGAAATGTTGGCAGGCTACCCTCCCTTCTATGATGATGGTCAGTAATCACCTTCCACTTTGAAGAGTTGCGCAATCTTTGATTTGCTGCTAAACCCCTCATCCAACTCCTTTGACACTCTAATTACAAAAGGAACCAGATGGAGTAATGTGTTCTAATCATGCATATATCTTTTGTCAACAACAATGATATCCACATTAGCCATCTTTTGTTTTACTTTCTGTGCAGATTCTGTTGGCACATACCAAAAGATTTTGGCTGGAAAAGTGAATTATCCTGGACACTTTTCAAAAAAGTAAGCACTCAAAATTTGAAACTTTCTTACAAGTTATTGTTGTTTCCTTTCAAAATGGAAATGAAGGTACGTGAGTTGAGAGGTTGATGATGATGTGCAATGTTAAATGGCTCCACCCAAGAGGAATTTATACCCATCAATGTAAATTGGCTTCTTGGGGATATGGCCTGAATAGCTTCTGTCCTGTTATGTAGTGTAAAGGACTTGTTGAGAAGGCTCTTGGTGGCAGATTTGACCAAAAGGTGCCTTCATCATTGACCAAAAAGCATCCCTAAACCCTAAACCTCAATGAGAAACCAATCCAATTTTTTTCTCTGAAAAGAGAGCTCAAATCAATAAAGCAATGAATATGTATATATATTGTGTTGTGTTGAGTTTATGTGATGTCATTGTGAGGATTTTACAATCTTGACTACAATTGTAGAATTTGTGTTGATGCATATGGGCCAATGATTTGAGGGAAAGCAGGCTTGGGTGCTTAAAAGGAGGCGTAAAAGAAATTAAAATGCATGCATGGTTTCAAACAGTTGATTGGGATAGTGTGGTGCGAAAGAAAGACATCCCACCCATCCGCCCTAAAGTCTTGGTAGTGACCTATCCGCTTCAGCTGACTTTTATGTGCATTGTTGATAATAAAGTAAACTTATGTGGTTCATGCAGTGCTATCTTCCTCCTCATTATTCCGTAGGAAGTTGTTGCACAGATTCAAATAATATCACATCAATATGCATGTTCTTGAATCTCTCATTTACGTGCTCAAGAAATTGCAATTCGGTGTAGTAATGTCATGGTTGCATGTTAAAATTTGTTCATCTTCCTTTATGATCACATGTAAAAATTGAAATTTTAATGTATTTTATGTACCGGTCACATGTTGATCTAGTGGCTATATTTCATGAGCAAGGACAACCTGTATAGCACAATGGACAATATCTCAAGAGACCTTTGCTTGCAAAATTGCAATTTCATGAAACTATTTGGGAAGAGAGACTGATGATGATATGTTGGTTGGCTTTTGGTATTGAGGACAGTCAAAAGAGGATTCAAGCTGCTTTGATGATTACTCCAATCTTGGCCCCATGAAACATGATTTTGTTCTCACTGCAGAAGACCAACTTATATTCAAGGACCTTTAGGTCCAGTCCAGAACCATGTTGAGTCTGATGTCAAAGACTCCAACAATGACTGAACTCATAGCATAATTTAGAGCTGCTTTTTAGTGGCATTATTACCAGAGGTAAATGTGCATAATCCTTACTTGCAAACAATATTGTTGAGTTACACTTGGATGCATTCCAAAGCAAATTCCATGGGTCGTTTGAAACCCAATTTGTAGAATCAAAAAGTTCACCAAAATTATGATGGTAACAACAAAGAAAAAGAATAAGTACCGATCATTTGAAGGTTTCAGTATTGCATAGATAAACATTACATAGTGTAATCTCATGTGTCAACTCCCCTACAAGTGTCAATTGTACTATACATGTTTCTCAAGTCCAAAGATTAATATTACATGTGAATCCTCCCTCTCGATTCCACAACAATAAACATTGACAAAAATGACAGTAAGGTTTTGGTAGTTGATTAAGAAAACAGTCTCACTTGTTGTCCATTTCAAACATGATTGTGATTTTCTGTTGTGCCTCTGAACCATGAATTGCAATTAGTCCTTAACAACATCCTCGAATTTCTAAGGAAAAAACCTATAGGGGACCACCCTTCATGGTCTAGTGTATATCGTCTCTTTCAACAAATTAGAGAACAACCTGAAGACAAGTGACAAAAATATTGATCACCATTGTGACCAGCCCCAAGAAAGGACCTCATGAGGTAAATGACAACTTACGTTAATTAACAATGCCTTCTAACAACAACCTAAGCTTAGAATGTGAGCACCATGGAGAAAAATGATTGGGATCACTTTCTCTCTTCAAAAAACCCATCAAATTCATGTGTTCATTCACTAACAAAGTTGGAGTTGCTAGAGACATTCACAAGCTCCTACATCACAATCCCATTCGTATATCACTTTAAAGCATTTTCATATGAATTTGCATCAACACTAACAATTGGATTTGATATGAATTTGCATTCACAACCCATGAAACCTAAAAATCCTTTCCTACAGAATAGTTGTGAGTTAGCAATCACTACAAGACAAAATTCACTACAAATACATGTGAAAGGAAGAATAGTCCATACACAATCAAGGAAAAACCAATGCTATACAAACTACACACAATAAATGGAGATTTGGGAATGAAAGCCTTCATTCATGCAAACCTCTATCTCCACATGAAGAATGCAAACTTCATTCAACCTATAGATGATTCATAAGCCTAAACCTAATTTTCACATATTGTATAACTATCGAATGTTGTGTAAAGGAAGGATCCACATCAATTGCAAAGTTTTTGGACTCAAAATTTGTACTTGTTGAACACAATTTTTTCCACCTTGAAAATGGTTAACAAAATGAAGGCATAACTTTCTTTGATATCAATAATAACAATATCAACATTGATAACATATAACCATTAACATATGATGAGATGGAAGATTATGACCTAAAATGTCTAAACAAGATAAATTTATTTTAATTTGCAATGGTAAGATATGTTGGCAATGGCATTAACTTCTTGCATTTTTTAATGTTAATAATCAATGTGTACATGGAGTTGTTACATGTGTTAAGGCAAAAAGACTTTTTGTTTGTTGCAATGGGGTAGAGAAGTGCCAAGAGGAGTGAAGATTAGTGGAAATTGATTGTGTAGGTTGCTAATATTTTTGAGATAATGCTCAGTGAACGGTTAGGGTTTAGTTTAGGGGAAGACCTGCTCTGCAGGGCCTTCTCTAATTTGAGAGCAGTAGCCTTGAGGGTGCTGGCTCAAGGGTGTAGGCCCAAAAATTAGAGACCCACTGGGAGCCAGCCTTCTCCAATGTAAAGCACAGCAAAGGGTTATTTTAACCTATTTTACATCTTGATCCTTCTAGGGTTCTGTTCTGCCCCCAAATGTTCTTGTGTGTCTGCAATAAGAGGTCTTGTTCCTGTCACACAACATTTCAATCTAACTTATCATGACACATGGCAGAAGCATCTTCCACAAATGGAAGCACCTTTTGTATGCAGAAGGTCCCTTCAAATTGTGGAAGAATTTTCCATGCAGCAAGATGCTTTCAGATACAAAGGCAAAAATCTTGGAGAGCTTTACTTATAGGGTAATAATGCCCAAGGGGTGGGGAGTCCCAAAAGTAAGCACCCACCTGATGCGGAGCTCAGGAGCTGGAACTCACCCACTTTGAGGGCACAACTGAGTGCACGAAAATCAACTTGATTTTTATTTTGATTCTTTTCACATGATACTCTGCAAGTGTCCAACAGTTACTCACGGAGTATCACAAGGAAAAAAAAAACATGAGGCAATTCAGAAAATGGAATGCCTGTGGGATTTAATGTTCTGTAAGTGTACCTCCAAATACACTAAGAAAAATCTGGGAGGCTTTTGCATAGTCAAGGAGAGCACTCTGTAGGGAGAAGCCCCAAGGTGATGCCATACCCCAAATAGGAGCTTAGGATGAGACAGTAGGGGCAGTAGGTAGCTAAGTCCAGCCCAGCATTTTGGGAATGTCCCCCACCCATGGGCTTCACCCACCTATGTAAAGCATAAGGTCAATGTTAGAGTTTCTTGCAAACTATCAACTATAAGCATACATCAAAATGATACTCTCCAATCAACCATGATTTTTTGAACACCAGATATATGCATCAATTGCAGTGCTTTAATTAGTACAGTGATACAAAGCACGAAGCATTTTGTGTACTAATTAATAATACAAGGAACCCAGATTTCAGCATGTCTTCATAATAATGCAGGAGTTAGTTTCCTTTCTAACAGTGCAACGATGTGCACCTACTAAGTGAACCTTTCAGAATGGCACTTACTTCCTCATACTCTTAAATCCCCCCCCCCCCTCCTTCATTGACAGGGATTGCAAAACCAGAAGGCATCTTGGTCACAACTTGCTCATCCTTCTGTGAAACCACTTCTAAGGAGCATTGCAACATTATGATGTTAGTAATACTACAGTTTCCACCAACAACAAACTGGACCCACTTTTCACAGATAATGGAAACCAGCAAATGGTTGCAGGATCTGAATATCTTTTGTTTTTTTATTCTCTCCAACAATTCGCTACATCTCATGCCATGCCTAATGCAAAGAGTCTATAGATCAATGTACAAGCGCACAAGTCGGATGGAGTCAAATGGCAGGTGTTGCCTCCATTCACGATTTTTTTTGTTCAGACCTCTGCCTTTACCAACCAATTTGCAGTTGATGCGCACAGTTGCAAGCTTCCATACACTGGAGCCTGTTTCTGTATCAACAGATTCCAGTTCAAGAATCCCATCCTTTTCTTTTGCTTCTGCTTCTGTTTCTTTTTCCTCACCACTTTCTAAGTACCTTACGTACATGGGTAGTTGTTTGAATCTCTCTAGGTCCTGTGGGATATGCAACACGCGCTCTGCTCCTGGAGAAGAAACCTGCAAACAAGAAGAAAAATTGTTGTAACAGACAGGTAGAATATTTGAATTGCAATTTGTTTGAAGCCAGAAAGAGAACTTTTTAAAACTGCTGAAAACTCAGTTTTGAGCTTCAATTCAAGTTCATGGCCCATTAATGATCAAGAATAAGAACAAGAACAAGAACAAGA
>Ga0116229_10004872_pt1 | contig 21990 bp, 19 predicted proteins | sample S1TSphgellanicum_3_FD_87313 | JGI IMG/M metagenome (GOLD analysis project Ga0116229, IMG submission 87313) | Host-associated microbial communities from peat moss isolated from Minnesota, USA - S1T2_Fc - Sphagnum magellanicum MG | ecosystem: Host-associated > Plants > Peat moss > Unclassified...
ACACGTTGTGCCGGCTGTCGGTGGGCATCGAGGATGTACAGGACCTGAAGGCCGACCTGCAGCAGGCGCTCAATTAGGCGCTGGTCCTACGCGCTGCTGCGCCTGGTACCGGCTGCGCCGCGTGTGCCGGCGGGTGATGCTGGGGGACGGAACACTATCGCGATGCGGCTCAAGGCACTGATCCTGGTCACGGCGCTGCTGATCACGGCGCTGCTGGCCGCTGCCGCGGTACACGCCGCGGATCCGCAACCCTACACCGTGCGCATCGAACCCACCGGCCACAGCGCGCTCGATGCGGCGCTGAAAGCCAGCTCGCAGCTGGAATCGCTGCGCACCAGCGCACCGGCCGGTCCGTTCGCGCTGATCGGCCGGGCCGGCGCGGATTACGAGCGGCTGCGCACGGTGCTGGAGGGCTTTGGCTACTACGAATCACGCCTCGCCATCACCATCGACGGCCGGGCGCTCGACGACGCCGGCCTGCAGGACGCGCTCGAGGCGATGCCCGCCAGCAGCCACGCGGCGGTACAGGTCAGCGTCACCACCGGACCGCTCTATCACCTCGGCAGCGTCACCATCGACGGCGAGGTCAGCGCCAAGGCGCGAGCCGCGTTTGCACTGGAGAGCGGCGCACCGGCGGTGGCATCCGAGGTACTGGCCGCCGGCCAACGGCTGCTGGATGCCATGCAGGAGGAAGGCCATGCGTTCGCCAAGGTCGATGAGCCGGTCGCCTACCAGGACGCGCACCTGCCGAGCCTGGACGTGAGCTTCAAGGCCGAGGCCGGCCCGGTGTATCGACTGGGCGCGATCCACTTCACCGGCATGAGCCGCAGCCATGAAGCGTTCCTGCAGAAGCGAGTGAAGCTGCGCCCGGGCGATCTCTACCGACCGAGCCTGATCGAGAGCGCGCGCGCCGATCTGCTGACGCTCAATATCTTCGCCGGCATCTCGGTGCACCTGCCGAAGCAGGCCGATGCGCCGGACGGCACGCTGCCGCTGACGTTCGAGGTGCAGGAGCGCAAGCCGCACGCGGTCAATGTCACCGCGGCGTACTCGAGCGACCTGGGCGGCAGCGGCGGGGCCACGTGGATCGATCGCAATATATTCGGCAACGCCGAGCAGCTCACGCTCAGTGCCAGTATCCTCAACTGGGGCGGCAGCGATACCACCGGGCTGGGCTACGAGCTGGGAGCCAATCTGAGCAAGCCCGATTTCCTGCGCCCGGACCAGACGCTGCAGTTCAGCTTGAATGCGTTGCAGCAGAACCTGATCGCCTATGACCAGACCGCGCAGATCGGCGGCGTGGCGGTGCAGCGCAAGCTGTCCCCCATCTGGAGCCTGGGGCTGGGCCTGACGCTCGAGCAGGAGAAGATTTTGCAGCAGGACGTGCACCGCTATTACACGCTGGTGGCGCTGCCGTTGACGGCCAAGTACGACAGCACCGGACTGGCCAATCCGCTGCTCGACCCGCTGCACGGCATGCGCATTACCCTGACGCTGGCACCGACCGAGTCGCTCGGACGTCCGGATGCAACCTTCGTGGTGTTCCAGGTGAGCGGGTCGAGGTACTTCGACCTGGAACAGCTCGGTTGGACGCCAACCGGGCGCAGCGTGATCGCGCTGCGCGCGCTGCTCGCCGACGCCTACGGTGCCGGCCAGTTCAGCCTGCCGCCCGACCAGCGTTTCTACGGCGGCGGCAGTGCGACGATTCGCGGCTACGAGTACCAGTCGGTCGGCCCGGTGTTTCCGGGCACCTCGCCGCCGATTCCCAAGGGCGGCACCGGCCTGACGGCCGCCGGCATTGAATTCCGCCAGCGGCTGGGCACCGATTTCGGCGCCGCGCTGTTCGTCGATGCCGGCAACGTCAGCACCGATCCGTCCCTGTTCGAAGGCCGGCCGAGCGTGGGCTATGGGACCGGCGTGCGCTACTACACCCCCATCGGACCGGTACGGCTGGATATCGGCCTGCCGGTGCGGCGGCTGCCGGGCGGCAATGCCTTCGACATCTACGTCGGCCTGGGGCAGAGCTTCTGATGGCCCGCCCGCAGCGCGTGCTGATGCTGGTAGCGGCGGCGCTGGTGGCGCTGCCGGTCGTGCTGTGCGCTGCGCTGCTGCTGCTGGCCAATAGCGACACCGGCCGCCGGCTGATCGAGCGCACCACCGAGCGACTGACCGGCGGTGGCGTGGTGCTGCAGGGGCTGGCGGGGCGCTTTCCGGATCGCCTGACGCTGTCGCACCTGGAGTTGCGCGACCCCCAGGGGGTGTGGCTGACTGCCGATGATCTGCAGGTAGGCTGGTCGCCGCTGCCGCTGCTCGATCGGCACCTGCATCTCGATGCACTCTCGGGCGCGCGCGTCTCGATCGCGCGCGCGCCCGCCTATGCGCCGGCCGCCACGCCGCGCAAAGACGGCGACTGGTGGCTGCATGCGCTGCGGGTCGACCGGCTGGATGTGGCCCGGGTCGAATTGGGCGCGGCGCTGGCCGGCAGTGCGGTGGCGTTGCGGCTCCAGGGCAGTATCCGTATCGCCTCGTGGCGCGAGGCCGCGGGGCAGCTGACGGCGCAGCGACTGGACCAGGTGCCGTCCATTTATCGGCTGCTGGCGCAGATCGACCGCAGGCGCGTGCATGTGCAGCTGGATGTGCAGGAGGACGCGGACGGGCCAATGACGCACCTGATACAGCTGCCGCAACTGGGCGCGCTGTCGGTGCACCTGGCGATGGACGGCGCGCGCGCCGCGGTCGCCACGCAGCTGACGCTGCGCGGCGGTGCGCTGCAGGGCGATGTCCGCGGCAGCGTGAACGTCGACACCGGTGCCGCCGCACTGAAGCTGGCACTGGACGCCCCGGCGATGAGCCCGCGCCCGGATCTGTCCTGGCGCCGGCTGGCACTGCACGGCAGCTGGAGCGGCACGCTCGCAGCGCCGACCACCAGCGCGCAGGTGGTGGTCGAAGGGCTGTCGTCCGGCGCCGTGGCGCTGGATGCAGCCAAGGCCGAGCTGCACGGGCAGGGCGACGCGCTGGCGCTCGACGGCAGCGTGACCGGACTTACGCTGCCGGCGCCGCTGCTGCGGCTGCTGTCGGCGGAGCCGCTGCAGCTGCATGCCAGTGTCAGGCTCGGCGCTGCCGGGCGGCCGGTGGATTTCACGCTGGCGCATCCGCTGCTGAGCGCGCAGGGCAGCTGGAGCGCAGCGGGCGGCGCGACGCTGAGCGCGATGGTCAATGACCTGGCGCCGCTGGCGCAGCTGGCCGGCGTGCAGCTGGCCGGCCGCGGCTCGCTGCAGGGGCGACTGTCGGCCGCGGCGCCGACGCGGCGGCTCGAGCTGACGGCGGCGCTCGACATCGCCGGCGGTGATGCGCCGCTGGTCGGACTGCTCGGGCCGCGCGCCACGCTCGGCGCGACGCTGGTGTTGCGCGACGGCAATATCGACATCGAGCGCTCGCAGCTGAGCGCCCCCAGGCTGCAGGCGTCGTTGCATGGCCGCGATGCACGCGGCGCGCTCGAGCTGGAATATCAATTTGCACTGCCGGACCTGGCGGCACTGTCCCCGGCGCTGGCCGGAGAGCTCTCGGGGCAGGGGCAACTGCGCGGCAGCGCCCCGCGGCTGATGCTCGCCGCAGAGCTGCAGGGCAAGCTTGCGGCCCACGGCTCGCCGCCCGGAGAACTGCGCCTGAGCCTCTCGGCACGCGACCTGCCGCAGCACCCGAGCGGTCACATCGAGCTGTCCGGCCTGCTCGACCAGGCGCCGCTGGTGCTGGCAGTGAGCGTCGAGCGCAATGCCGAAGGCACGATGGCGGCGCGCATCGAACGCGGCGAGTGGAAGAGCGTGCAGCTGGCCGGCGCCGTGCGCGTCGATAGCAGGGATTCCGATCCGCAGGGACGGCTGCAGCTGCAGGTCGCGCGGCTGCAGGATCTGGACCGGCTGCTCGGGCAGGAGCTGCAGGGCAGCGTGAACGCCAGCGTGCTGTTCGATCGCATCGCCGGCCGCAGCCAGGCACACATCGCGCTCGATGCGCATGACGCCGGCAGCGCCTCGCAGCCGTTGCAGCTGCAGCTGCACGGCGATATCGCAGAGCCGCTGCTGCGACCGGTGCTGGCGCTGCAAATGAGCGCCCAGACCAGGCTTGGCAGCGCGGAGGTCAAGCTCGATACCCAGGCGCACGGTCCGCTCGAGCACCTGGCGCTGCAGTCGACCGCCAGCCTTGCGAACGGCGCCGACCCGGCGCTGCAGCTCGACAGCACCCAGACGCTGCAGCTTGCGCGTCGCGAGCTGCGGCTGCTGACGCTGCGGGCCGACTACCGCGAACTGTCGCTGCGCCTGCTGGCACCGGCAACACTGTCGTTCGGCGACGGGCTGGTGCTGGCACCATGCCGCCTCGGGGCCGGCGACACGGTGGTGGAGGTGGGTGGGCGGCTGACACCTGCGCTGGCGCTGACGGCATCGTTGCGCGACTTCTCCCCGGCACTGCTGCGCGTGTTGTGGCCGGCGCTGCCGGCCGAAGGCCAGGTCAATGCCGATGCGTCGCTGACCGGGACGCTGGCCAGTCCGCTCGGCAGCCTCAAGCTTACGGCGCGCGCGCTGCGCGCCAGCAATGGCGCCGCGCGCGGCTTGCCGCCGACCGACATCGATGCCAGCGCGACATTGCAGCCGCAGGGCGTGCAGCTGCAGCTGCAGGTCAACGCCGGCGATGGCCTGACGCTTTCCGGCCGCGGCCAGCTGCCATTGAACCGCGATGCGCCGATCGCCTTCAGCGTCACGGGCAGCTTCAACCTGAAGGTGGTCAATCCAATCACGGAGGCAAGCGGCCAGCGCATGCTCGGCAAGGCCAGCATCGATGCCGAGCTCGCCGGCACGCTGGCCGCGCCGCAGGCGCGCGGCACGCTGGTGATCAGCGGTGGCGACCTGCAGGACTATCCGCGCGGCACGCACCTGAGCGACGTCAGCGCGATCCTGGCAGCGGACGGCGGCGAGCTTGCGCTCAAGCAGTTCACGGCGCACGCCGGCAAGGGCACGATCACTGCCAGCGGCACGCTCGGACTGGGCGGCGGTGACCTGCCGGTGGCGCTGCAGGTGACGGCGCACGGCGCGCGGCCGTTCGCCAGCGACCTGCTGACAGCGACCATCGACATGGACCTGAAGCTGGCCGGGAGCCTGCGCAGCCGGCTCAATGCGACCGGCAGCGTGCAGATCAACCGCGCCGACATCAACATCCCGAATGCGCTGCCGCCCGACGTGGCGGTCCTGAACGTGGTGCGCCCGGGGCAGAAACCGGCGCCGCCGCCGCTGAGCGACTCCACCCGGGTGATGCTCGATGTCACCGTCAGCGCGCCGCGCGCCGTGTTCGTGCGCGGCCGTGGCGTCGACGCCGAGCTCGGCGGACAGCTGCATGTCGAGGGCAGCAGCGCCAATCCGGAGATCAGCGGCGGCTTCGACCTGCGCAACGGCACCGTCAATCTAGCGGGCGCCACGCTGATATTCACCGGCGGCCGCGTGGGTTTCAATGGCAGCGGGGTCAAGAAGCGCATCGACCCGACCCTCGACTTCACCGCCACCAACACCAGCGCGGGAGTGAGTGCGACGCTGAAGGTCGGCGGCTATGCCGACGCCCCGACCATCGCACTGAGCAGTACCCCGGAGATGCCGCAGGACGAGATACTCGCGCACCTGCTGTTTGGCGTCAGCGTCACGCAGCTCAGTCCATTGCAGCTGGCGCAGATCGGCGCCGCGCTCGCATCCATGGGCGGCGTTGGCGGTAGCGGCGGGTTCAATCCGATCAATGCCGTGCAGCGCAAGCTCGGACTGGATCGCCTGGCGATCAGCGGCGGTGCCAGCAATAATGGCGCCGCCACCGGCGTGGCAGGGCAGACCAGCAACGCTGCGACCATCGAGGCTGGCCGTTACGTGACGCGGCGGGTATATATCGGCGGCAAGCAGAGCACCAATGGCGTCACGCAGGCGCAGGTCCAGGTCGACCTGACGCAGAGCCTGAAGCTGCAGACCACGCTCGGCACCGGCGGTACCGCCCAGGGCGCAACACCGCAGAACGATCCGGGCAGCAGCCTCGGCCTGAGCTACCAGTTCGAGTATTGAGGAGAACGCGATGCCGGTGAGCACACGGGCGGCCGCAGCGGCGGCAGCGGTCGCGGCCGCAACAGTCGCGGCGGCGGCGTGGCTGTGCGTTGTACCTGCACCGGCCGCGGCGGCGGACAACCCGGCTGCGCCGGGCCTGGGCGCACCCGCCCCGGCGGCGCGCAATATCGTGATCTTCGTGGCCGATGGGCTGCGCCCGGGATCGGTCAATGAGCAGGACGCACCGACGCTGAGCGCACTGCGCGACCAGGGCGTGAGCTTCGCGAACAGCCATTCGCTGTTTCCCACCTTCACCACGCCCAATGCCTCGGCCATCGCCACGGGACACTACCTGGGTGACACCGGCGACTTCGGTAATGCGCTCTACACCGGCTACCGGCTGTTCGACAGCGGCAACTTCGCGCACCCGTCCGCCAGCAGCGTACCGTTCATCGAGAACGATGCGGTACTGGGGGATCTCGACGATCACTTCGAAGGCAATTACCTGGGAGAGGACACACTGCTGGCGCTGGCGCGTGCCCATGGCTACAGCACCGCGGCAATCGGCAAGCTCGGACCGGTGGCGATCCAGGACATCACGCAGCTGATGCCGCAGCAGCATAAGTTCACCGTGCCGCAGACCATCATCATCGACGATGCGACCGGTGCCGATGCACCGCCGCTGGCCGATGACACGCTGGCGGCGTTGGTGCGTGCCGGGCTGCCAAACGCGACGCCAGCGCGCCAGCAGGGCGCCGGCGACCGCAACACCCCGGGAACGCATGATGCCAACCTGGTGCAGCAGCGCTATTTCATCGATGCCGCCACGCGCGCGGTGCTGCCGCTGCTGCAGCAACGCGGCCGCCCGTTCGTGCTGCTGTACTGGTCGCGCGATCCGGATGGCACGCAGCACAACCAGGGCGACAGTCTCAACACGCTGGCGCCCGGCATCAACGGTCCAACCTCGAAGGCCGCGGTGCGTAACGCGGATGACAACCTGCGGCAGATCCTGGATTACCTGCACGCGGACCCGGCACTGGCTGCCTCGACCGACGTCTTCGTGACCTCCGATCACGGATTCGCGACCATCAGCAGGCACGATGTCGACGCGGCGCATCACGGCACGGCCAGCTTCAGCGCCGCTGCCAGCTACGAGGATGTGCCGGCAGGGTCGCTGCCGCCCGGATTCCTGGCGATCGACCTGGCGCAGCTGCTGCGACTGCCGCTGTACGATCCGGCCAGGATCGTGGCCGGCGCCGACGGACAGCCGGCCTTCGCGCGCGTTGCGGCCGGGGCCCATCCGCTGGCCGGACACGGCCTGATCGGGGGCAGCGGCCGGGCGACCGATCGCACCGACGCGGATGTGGTGGTGGCCGCCAATGGCGGTTCGGATCTCATCTACCTGCCGCACGGCGATGCGCGGCTGGCGCGCCGGCTGCTCGCGTATCTGGCAAGCTGCGACTATGTCGGGGCGCTGTTCGCAGACGTGCGCTATGGCAAGCTGCGCGGCGCGCTGCCGCTGTCGGACATCGCGCTCGTGGGCAGCAGCCGATTGCCGCGGCCGGCGATCGTCGTGGGCTTCAAGACCTTCACGCTCGATGCGGCCGAGGCGGCATCCGCCGACCCGTTGCAGAACGCGGTGCAGATCGCCGACACGACGCTGCAACAGGGGCAGGGTATGCATGGCAGCTTCGGGCGCGACAATACGTTCAATTTCATGGCCGCGATCGGGCCGGACTTCCGGAGCCGCTATCGTGATGCCCTGCCCGCCAGCAATGCCGACATCGCGCCGACGCTGCTGCACCTGCTCGGCTGGCGCCCGCAGGCGCACGGCGCACTGGTCGGCCGGGTGCTGGAGGAAGCACTGCAAAGCGCACCAGCCGGCGCCGGCGCCAGTGCCGGTGACGGCGGCAACAGCCACTGCCTGGACGTGTCGGCGCCGGCGGCGGACGGCCGGCGCACGGCGCTCGAGTACCAGCGGTATCACGGGCGCGTTTATGCCGATACGGCGGCACTGAGAGTCGTCCTACAGCAGGAAAGGACAGGTTGCCGCCAGGGCTGAGTTAGTATGCCTGCTCCCGGTAAGCGGCGCCGCGCGCGCAGGTTGCGTCGCTTGCTATGCCGCGACTAACATCTATGGAAGAACCAGCAATGAAATCCCGCAAGAAGTCCTCAATGACTGATCCCGTGGATGCCGAGCAGCTCTATGAGCATCTGCAGGCTGTAATTCGCGATTCCGAGGCGCTGCTGAAAGCGTCCGCGTCCTATGCCGGCGACAAGATCGACAGCGCCAAGTCGCAGGCGGCCGAAACGCTCGCCGCCGCGAAGGAGCGGCTGGCAGACGTGCAGGAGGGAATCGTCGGACAGACGCGCGAGTACGTCCAGAAGGGCGACCAGTATGTACGCGACAACCCATGGCAATCGGTAGGTTTTGCCGCGCTCGCCGGCTTCGTGTTCGGCGCACTGCTGCTGCGCTCGCGCGACTGACACACGCCGTGGGTGCTACGGCATGACGGAGCCCTCGGGCAGAGCACACGAGTCGGCGATCAACAGTTTCCTCGAGTCGGTCGGCGAGCTGCTCGTCACCGCGATGGAGATGGCGCACACCAGGCTCGAGCTGGCGTTCCTGGAACTCCAGCAAGGGCTCGAGGGACTGGTCGGGGTGCTGCTGTGGTCCCTGATCGCGCTGTTCGCCGCTGGCCTGGGCCTGTTGTTCGGTGGCCTGGCGCTGGTGTTCCTGTTCTGGGATACGCACCGGGTGCTGGTGGCGGCACTGATCATGCTGTTGTTCCTGCTGCTGGCGGCGATCGCCGCCGCGATCGTGCGCGGCAAGCTACGGGCGCAGCGCGCGCTGTTCGCGACCACGGTCACGGAACTGAACAAGGACCGCGAGCTGATCAAGGTGCCGCCATGATGTCGCGCCAGGATGAGTATGCGCGGCGCCGCGGGCTGCTGCAGTTGCGCTGCACCGCGCAGCGCCAGCGCCTGGAACAGTCGATTGCGCAGATCAGCTCGGATCTGCATCGCTTCGAGCGCGGCATCGCGGCGGTCCGCAAGTTCCGGGTGTCGCCGTTGCTGGTAGGGGCCGCGGCGGCATTGGCGCTCGGACTGGGCGCGGGTCGCACCCTCGGCCTGGTCGGCCGCGCGTGGGTGCTGTTCAACAGCTTCAAGCGTATCAAGCGCTCCATTCTGCCCACGGAGTAACTGCCATGACGCCAGTGCCTCCAGCACCCCCAGTGCCCCCAGTGGACCCAGTGGACCCGGTGCCCCCAGCGCCGCAGGGCATCGAACCGGCGAAGTCGCCGGCGGAAACGCACCTCGACCAGGAGATCGACCAGGAGCTGGAGGACAGCTTCCCGGCCAGCGATCCGCTGCCCTGGAGTCACGAAGTCAAATGACAGCGCGGGTGCGCCAGTGAGTACGCATCCGCATTTCCAGCTGACGTTACCGGTGAGCCCGGTCGATCATGTGCTTGGCCCCGAGCATGCGCCGGTCACGGTGGTGGAGTACGCGGACTTCGAATGCCCGAACTGCAAGCAGGCCGCACCGGCGGTGAAGCTGCTGTTGGAGCGTTTTGCCGAGCGGGTGCGATTCGTATTCCGGCACAGCCCGATCGAACAGGTGCATCCGCATGCGCTGCTGGCCGCCGAGGCAGCCGAATGCGCGGGCGGGCAAGGCCAGTTCTGGCCGATGCATGACCTGCTGTTCGAACACCAGCTGCACCTGAAAGCCAACCAACTGCACGGCTATGCCGAACAGCTGGGGCTCGACATGGTGCGATATAGCGCCGAGATGGATGATCACGTCTACCTGCAACGCATCCGCGAGCACCAGCAGAGCGCGCGCGACAGTGGCGTGCGCGGCACGCCGACCTTTTTCGTCAATAACCGGCTCGAGGATGTCTCATTCGGCATCCACGCGCTGTTCGATGCGGTCGGAACGCTGCTGTAGGCCATTACCCCGTCGCAGGCCATAGAGCCTCTGTAGGCCATCGACTACAGCAAATTCGGCCGGCGGTTACTGCTGCCAGCGACCCCGTGTCTATACCTTGCCGGCTGGCTGGCGGTGTTGCGCTATCGACACATCGGCCGCGGCGCAGCTTGCAGGAGCCCACACTGATGAAACGAACGTTATGGCTATGTGCGCTGGCGCTGCCGGCACTGGCCGCCGCCGACAGCGGTGATGAATGGTACGTGTCGCCCAACGTGGGCGCCATATGGCCCAACTACCGCCGGGACCTGGCCGACCAGGACTGGCTGGTGGGACTCGGCATCGGGCGGCAACTCGGCCCGGTGTTCGACCTCGAGTTCAACGCCAACGGCGCGCGCATCATCAACCGCACCGACTCGCACTATTACACCGGCTACGGCTATTCGTTCGACCTGCTGGCGGTGGGCAACCGTGACGAGTGGCTGTCGCCGTACGTGAGTGTCGGCGCCGGCGTGCTGCGCGACGACTTCGGTCCACCGCCCGGCAGCACCAATTTCATGGCCCAGGCCGGGGTCGGTTTGATCTGGACGCTGTGGCGAAACACGAACAATACCAGCAGCTTTGCCCTGCGGCCTGACGTCAAGGCGCGCTTCGACGACCCGGGCAAGGATGGCCACCTGATCGACCTGCTCGCGACCATGGGCTTCCAGTTCTCGTTTGGCGGCACGCCGCCGCCGAAGCCGATGGTGGCCATGGCGCCGCCGCCGCCGCCCCCACCGCCGCCGCCTCCACCACCACCACCGCCGCCGCCGCCCCCACCACCGCCGGTGGTCGTAGCGCCGCGCCGACTGGTGCTGAGTTCGGACACCACGTTCGCGTTCGGCAGCGCCGTCGTCAGGCCCGCGGGTACGATGGCCCTCGACCAGTTCGTACAGGATCTGAAGGACGACACGTTCCACCACATCCATGTGACCGGCTATACCGATCGCATCGGCTCCGATGCCTATAACCAGCGCCTGTCCCAGCAGCGAGCCGACGCCGTCAAGGATTACCTGGTGCAATCGCGCGGCATGAATGCGTCGAAGATCATCGCCGAGGGCAAGGGCAAGTCGAATCCAGTGACCAAGCCGGGCGAATGCGGCGAGAAGCGCTCAGCGGCGACCATCGCCTGCCTGCAGCCGGATCGGCGCGTGGAGATCGAGGTGGCGGCTACCGAACAATAGGGGTAGCTTGTGGCGGGATGAAAATTCCGCTCCCGGTGCTGTTGAGCATCATCAGCGGCTACGTGGACAGCGCGGGATTCCTGGCACTGCAGGGGCTGTTCAGCTCGCATGTCACCGGCAACTTCGTCACCCTGGGCGCAGCGCTGGTGCTGGGATCCAGCGGCGTCGTCGCCAAGCTGGTCGCGCTGCCAATGTTCTGCCTGGTCGTGGCGCTGGTGCGGGTCCTCGGATTGGCGCTGGCGACGTATGCGACGGCGCCGGCTGTGCAACTGCCGCCCGCGCAGCCGGCTCCAACGCAGCTGCCGCTGCGGGTGATGCTGGGCCTGAAGCTGGCGCTGCTGACGACGGCCGCGGTGCTGGCGGTGCGGCTCGGGCCGTTTCCAAATGGTGATGTCTGGCCGGCGCTGCTCACCGGAATGATGCTGGTATCGGCGATGGCGGTGCAGAACGCGGCGCAGCGGCTGTACCTGGGTGCGGCGCCGCCGACCACGATCATGACCGGCAACACCACGCAGGCGATGATCGACCTGGTGGATGTGCTGCGCGGACTGCCACCGGCCGATCCGGTGCGCCGGCGGCTGGCGCACATGGCGGCCAATATCCTGGGCTTTGCGATCGGCTGCGCCAGCGCGGCACTGTTATTCGCCTACCTGAAAATGTGGTGCTTCGTCGTGCCGCCGCTGCTGGGGATACCGGCGCTCTTCATGTAGCTTTCCCGCCACCGCAGATTACATCCTGATGACAGAATCAGCGTAAAATACATTCACGACGGCTGCAGGGGGTCGGTTCACTTTGGCACGCGAGACCAGTTCCGGTTCAAGTCCTTCCGCGCTTGCGAGCAGGCAGGCGAGTCGTCCCTGGGATGCGCGGCTGGCGCGCCGCGTGGTCGCGCCGCTCAAGGACAGCTGGATCACACCTAATTTCCTGACCAGCGTGCGACTGGCGATCGGGCTGGCCGCCGCCGCCGCGTTCATTCCGGGCGCCTACCGCTGGTCGAACCTGGGCGCGGTATTGCTGGTGCTGTCGAATTTCCTTGATCACACCGATGGCGAGTTGGCGCGCATGAGCGGCAAGGGCAGCCGGATCGGGCACGTGTACGACCTGGCCAGCGATGCGATCGTCACGATCGCGCTGTTCGTCGCAATCGGCATGGGCGTGGGCGCGCAGCCAGGCGCCGCGCCGACCGCGATTGCAACGGGCGGGCACGCGCTGGCCGGCCATCTGCTGTCGCTGTCGCCGACGCTGCTGGGACTGGCCGCCGGCGGCGCGATCGCGGCAATCTTCTATATGCGCATGCGCATCGAGCAGATTGCCGGCAAGTCGGCCAGCCGCCAGGCATCGATGGCAGGATTCGAAACCGAGGATGTGCTGTACCTGCTGCCGCTGGTGACTCTGTGCGGCGGGCTGGCGCCGTTGCTGGTCGCCGCCGCCATTGGCGCGCCACTGTTTGCGATCGGCGTCGCGATCCATCTCCGCCGCCTGCTGCGTCGCTCGCAACCGCAGGCGCCGCAGTCGGCGTCGGGGGCGGCCTGAACAGTGTCGCAGCGAGTGTCGCTGGCGACGCACAGCAGACGCTGGCCACGCAGCTGCGCCGATTCGACCTGCCGTCGCTGCGCCGGGAATTCGTGCGGCAGGGTGCATTCGTGTACCTGCCGGATTTCCTGCCGGCCGAGTTCACCGCGCGACTGCTGGCCGCTGTGGAAGCGACCAGCGGTGCGGTCAATCGCAACTATCTTCCCGGACACAAGCGCGGCGGCAGTGTCAGCCGCCATGTGATCGACGCGCTGGCGCCCGCGATCGCGCAGCTGTATGCCTCCCCGGCACTGATCGACTGGCTCGGGCAGCTGGCGGGCGAAGCGCTGCAGGTCTGCCCTGCCGAGGATCCGCATGCGTATGCGCTCTACCTGTACACGCAGCCGGGCGATCACATCGGCTGGCACTACGACACCTCGTATTACGCCGGTCGCCGCTACACGCTGCTGTTCGGTGTCATCGATGACTCTTCGTGCCGGCTGGAATACCAGCTGCACACGCGACAGCGGGGCGCGTCGGTGCGGTCCGGCGCGCTGCAGATTGCGCCCGGGGGCCTGGTGTTCTTCGACGGCGACGCGCTGCGCCATCGCATCACGCCGCTGGGCGAGGGCGAGCGGCGCGTATCGCTGACGTTCGAGTACCTGACCGATACCCGCATCAATCGCTGGTGGCGCCTGATATCGAACATGAAGGATGCCTTCGGCTATTTCGGCCTGCGCCAGGTGTTTGGCCGCGGCGCCGCGCGATGAGTGGCATGACGCGCACGGGAAGCTGGCTGCTGTCGGCGGGCGCGCTGCTGTTCGTCGCGGTGCTGGCGACGCACGGCTTGCCCACCGTGCTGTCGACCCTGGCGCTGGCCGGATGGGGCCTGCTGCTGGTGGCGCTGTTTCACCTGCTGCCGCTGGCGCTGGATGCGGCCAGTATCCGTGTCCTGATGCAGCCGCATGCACTGAGCGCGCCGTGGCGCGCTGCGCTGCTGGCGCGCTGGGCCGGCGAGTCGGTCAACACGATGATGCCCGGCGGACAGCTTGGCGGGCCGGTCATGATGGTGCGCGATCTGTCGCGCCGCGGCATGGCGCTGGCACAGGCGGCGGCGGCGATCACGGTCAGCACCACGTTCCAGGCGCTGGGCCAGGTCCTGTTTGCGTTGTGCGGACTGGGGTTGCTGGGGGCGCGCGCCAGCCCGTCTGCGCTGCATGCGATCCGCGCACCGCTGCTGCTGACCGGCGGCTTGCTGGCGCTGTGCCTGACCGGCTTCTACCTGGCGCAGCGCCGCGGCATGTTTCGCCGGCTCACGCGCACCGGCGCGCGGCTGTTCGGCAGGCATGACTGGTCGGAGCGCATCACCCAGGCGGATGCGATCGATCAGGCCGTGCAGCAGACGCACCGGCGCCGCGGCGCCGTTGCGGCCAGTTTCCTGCTGGGTGTGGCCGGCTGGCTGGTGGGCACCGCGGAGGTGTACCTGATCCTGCTGCTGCTGCGCTCGCAGGTCAGCTGGCGCGACGCGATGCTGCTGGAGTCGCTCGGCCAGGCGATTCGCGGCGCGGCGTTCGCCATTCCCGGGGCCCTCGGAGTCCAGGAGGGCGGCTACCTGCTGCTCGCGCCGCTGGTCGGCCTGTCGGCCGAGACGGCACTGGCGCTGTCGCTGGCCAAGCGCGCGCGCGAACTGTTGCTGGGTGTGCCGGGGCTGCTGTACCTGCACCTGGCCGAACGCGACTGGCGCCGCCGGCGGGTCGCCTGTGCCGGCGCGGCCGCGGGCAGCGGCGAGTAGCGCGCGGGCGATCGAGTCAGGCGAACCGCTGCCGGGTATTCTCATGCGCGCCATCATTCTTGCCGCCGGCCGCGGCGTGCGGCTGCAACAGTCCAACACCTGGACGCTGCCCAAGTGCCTGCTGCCGTTCGGCGGCCAGAGCCTGCTGGAGCGGCACCTACGCCTGCTGCGCACGCACGGCGTCGAGGATGTGGTGCTGGCGCTGGGCTACCGCCACGAACTGGTCGAGGCGGAGCTGGCGCGTATCGGCTGGGAGCCGCGACCTGAAGTGGTGTTCAATGCCCGTTTCGAACTGGGCAGTGTGCTGACCGTACACGCCGTCGCCGGCGCGATGACGCGCGGCGGCGACGTGCTGCTGATGGATGCTGACGTGCTGTACGCCGGGCGTATCATGACGGCGCTGACCGCGGGCGCAGGACCTGTCAATCGGGTGCTGATCGACCGCGAATTCGAGAGCGGCGATGAACCGGTCAAGATATGCGTGCGCGACGGGGTACCGATCGAGCTGCGCAAGCGTCTGGCGCCGGACCTTGCCTATGACAGCATCGGCGAGTCCATCGGATTCTTCCGTTTCGATGCGCACTGCGCGCGGCGGCTGGCGGCGATCGTGGACGAGTATGAGGCGAGCGGCCGCGGACACTTGCCGCACGAGGAGGCGGTGCGCGATCTGCTGCTGGAGCGCGGCCAGGATTTTGAGGTGGCCGATGTCACCGGCTGCCCGTGGATCGAGATCGATTTTCCGGATGACGTGGTACGCGCGGCGCATGAAGTGCTGCCGAGGTTATAGAGCCGCGGCGCTGGTGCCTCTGCTGCCACAACGCCAACTGCTGCCGCCAATGCAAATGTCTGTCAGGATGACGACCCCATGAGAACCATCACCGATCGCGACGTCGTCGCCGAGCCTGCACCAGGCGCTGTTACAGGTCCATCAGCGGGCGCCACCGCGGGCGCCGCCGCGGGCGCGACCGCCGGCGCGGTCCTGACCCGCAGTGCGCGGCTGCGCCAGATGCTGCAGAGCGAGCAGCTCGAGTTCCTGCTCGAGGCTCACAATGGCCTGTCGGCGCGCATCGTGCGCGAGGCGGGCTTCGGCGGCATCTGGGCGTCGGGCCTGTCGATCTCGGCGCAGTTCGGAGTGCGCGACAACAACGAGGCCAGCTGGACGCAGGTGGTGGAGGTGCTGGAGTTCATGGCCGACGCCAGCGACCTGCCGATCCTGCTCGACGGCGACACCGGCTATGGCAACTTCAACAACATGCGCCGCCTGGTGCGCAAGCTCGAACAGCGCGGCATCGCCGGGGTGTGCATCGAGGACAAGCTGTTTCCGAAGACCAACAGCTTCCTCAACAGCGAGCGCCAGCCGCTGGCCGACATCGCGGAATTCGCCGGCAAGATAGCTGCCGGCAAGAATACCCAGGGCGATCCGAACTTCTCGATCGTCGCGCGGGTCGAGGCGCTGATCGCCGGCTGGGGCATGGAGGAGGCGCTGCGCCGCGCGGAGGCCTACCGGCGCGCGGGCGCTGACGCGATCCTGATCCACAGCAAGCTGTCCAGGCCGGACGAGATCCTGGTCTTCGCGCGCGAGTGGGCCGGGCGCGCGCCGCTGGTGATCGTGCCGACGCGCTACTACAGCACCCCGACCAACGTGTTTCGCGACGCCGGCATCAGCGTGGTGATCTGGGCCAATCACCTGGTGCGCGCTGCCGCGGCAGCGATGCAGAGTGTCGCCAGGGACATCCATGACAGCCAGACGCTGGTCAATGTCGAGGACCGCATAGCGCCGGTGGAGGAGATCTTTCGCCTGCAGGATGCCGATGAGTATTCGGCCGCCGAGCGCCGGTACCTGTCGGCCGCCGACAGCGCACGCGGCGCCGTGGTGCTGGCCGCCAGCCGTGGCCGCGGGCTCGAAGCCGTGACCGCCGATCGCCCCAAGGTGATGCTGCCGATCGCCGGCAAGCCGCTGCTGCGGCGGCTGGTGGATGCCTTCAAGAAGGAGAACATCAACGACATCACGGTGGTGGGCGGTTACCGCCACGATGCCATCGATAGCCGCGGCATCAAGCTGATCGTGAACGAGCGCCATGCCCAGACCGGCGAGCTCGCATCGCTCGCCTGCGCGGCCGATGCGCTGGCGTCGGCCACCGTGATCGCCTACGGCGATCTGCTGTTCCGCAGCTACCTGCTGCGCGACCTGGTCGCCAGCAGCGCGGATTTTGCGGTGGTGGTGGACTCCTCGCCGGGCGGGGCATTCAACCGTACCGTGCGCGACTTCGCCTACTGCTCGCGCGCCGATGACCGCGGCCTGTTTGGCACGCCGGTGCTGCTGAAGAGGGTCGGCAGCGAACCCGATGCGCCGGCCGCGGCCCATGGACGCTGGATCGGCCTGCTCAGTGTCAGTGGGGCGGGCCTCTCGAGGCTGCGGTCGACGCTGGCACGACTGCGCGCGCGCGCCGACTTCGACACGCTCGACATGCCGGCGCTGCTGAACGCGCTGATCGCCGAGGGCGCGCCGATCGAAGTGGTGTACGTGCATGGCCACTGGCGCGGCGTCAATGACCTGACGGACTACCTGCACGCGAGCGATTTCGCCCAGGCGCAGGCGCCGCTCGGCGGCGGCCCGGATGACGACCCGGTTGGCGAGCCGGGCGCCGACTCCAGCCAGGCCGATGATTGAGGCGCGCGATTTCATAGAGGCGGCGCGATCGCGGGGCTTTGGATGGTACGCCGGAGTGCCATGCTCGTACCTGACGCCGTTCATTAACTACGTGCTGCAGGACGGGTCGCTGCGTTACCTGTCGATGGCCAACGAGGGCGACGCGGTAGCCCTGATTGCCGGCATCGCACTCGGTGGTGCCGCGGACGCCAGCGGCCGGCGCGGCGTCGCGATGATGCAGAACTCGGGCCTTGGCAATGCGGTCAGTCCGTTGACCAGCCTGACCTGGACTTTTCGATTGCCGCAACTGCTGATCATCAGCTGGCGCGGCCAGCCGGGCGAGCCGGATGAGCCGCAGCACGCGCTGATGGGGCCGATCACGCCGGCACTGCTCGACACGATGCAGATTCCCTGGGAGCTGTTCCCGACAGATCCTGCGGCGATCGCACCGGCGCTGGATCGTGCGATTGCGCACATGGATGCGAGCGGCCGGCCGTATGCACTGCTGATGCAGAAGGGTAGCGTTGCCGCGCATGCGCTTGCGCCTGGCGCAGGCCTTGCGGGCACGCATGCTCCGGGCGCCGGCGCCACGATATCGTCGCGGCCGCCGTCGCCGTCGCCGCCGCCGCAGCAGCGGCAGCAGCGCAGTGGCGATGCGGACAGGCCGTCGCGCCAGCAGGCGCTGCGAGTGGTGGTGGCGCACACGCCAGGCGACAGCACCGCGGTGCTCGCCTCCACCGGCTATTGCGGGCGCGAGCTGTATGCAATCGAGGATCGTCCGAACCAGCTGTACATGGTCGGCTCGATGGGTTGCGTTACCGCGCTGGCGCTCGGCCTGGCACTGGCGCGCCCGCAGCTGCGCGTGGTTGCGCTCGATGGCGACGGTGCGGCGCTGATGCGAATGGGAACGTTTGCCACCGTCGGCGCGTACGGGCCGCCCAACCTGCTGCACCTGCTGCTCGACAATCACGCCCATGACTCGACCGGCGGCCAGGCCACCGTGTCGGCGCATGTGTCATTCGGGCAGGTGGCCGCCGCCTGCGGCTACGCTCACGCGCTCGAGGCGGGCGAGCTGGCGCAGATTGCCGAGTGGCTGGAGGCGCCGCCGCTGGCGGGCGCGCGCTTCGCCAGCCTGCGCATTCGCACCGGCACACCCCGGGACCTGCCGCGGCCCGCGCTCACGCCGACGGACGTCAGGCAGCGCCTGATGCGCCACATCGGCGCGGCAGGGGATAGGCACTGATGCTGCTGCTCAATCCTGGGCCGGTGACGCTCAGTGAGCGCGTGCGCCGTAGCATGCTGCAGAGCGACCTGTGTCATCGCGAGAGCGAATTCTTCGATCTGCAGGACGAGGCGCGTGCAAGGTTGCTGGCCGCCTATGCGCTCGATCCGCAAGTCTGGTGCGCGGTGCTCATCAGCGCATCCGGCACCGCTGCGGTCGAGAGCATGGTGGCAGCGCTGGTGCCCGACAACGGCCGCGTGCTGGTGGTGGAGAATGGCGTCTATGGCGAGCGCATTGCGCAGATCTGCGCACAGTACCGGATTGCGCACCAGCGCCTGCGCGGCGACTGGATGCAGGCGCCGGACCTGGCGGCGATCGCCGCGAGCCTCGATGCGGCGGGCGGTGCTGCCGCGTTCAGTCACGTGGCGGTGGTACATCACGAGACCACGACCGGGCGGCTCAACCCGCTGGCGCCCCTGAGCGCGCTGTGCGGCACGCGTGGCGTGAGCCTGCTGGTCGATGGCGTCAGCAGCTTCGGCGCGGAAGCGCTGCCCTTCGAGGATGCGACGCTGGCGGCGGTGGCCGGCTGCGCCAACAAGTGCCTGCACGGCGTGCCCGGGGCCGCATTCGTGATCGTGCGGCGCGCAGCACTCAGCAGCGCGGTGAGCCGCAGCTATTACCTGGATCTTGCCCGGCTGGCGCGGCTGCAGGACCAGCGCAATACGCCGTTCACCCCGGCGGTGCACGTGTACTATGCGCTGGTGGAAGCGCTGCGCGAATACGCCGAGCAGGGCGGTAGGAGCGCGCGTCACCGGCGCTACGCGCTGCTGGCCGAACAGGTGCGCGCCGGCCTGGCCGCACTGGGCATCGATTCGGTGCTGCCGCCGCATGAATCCTCGGTCGTGCTGCGGGCCTATCGGCTGCCCGCGCAGCTCGGTTACGCCGGGCTGCACGATGCGCTGAAGTCACAGGGCTTCGTGATCTATGCCGGGCAGGGCCCGCTGTCGGCGACGCTGTTCCGGATCTCGACCATGGGCGAGCTGACGGCTGCGGACATGGCGCGGCTGCTGCAGTGCATCGCCGCCGCACTGCGATGAACCGCTACCGACCCCTGCTGTGCGGGACCGTCGGTGCCCTGCTGGCGTCGTTGACCTGCTCGCCGGCCGGCGCGCAAATGCCGGGCGCCGCGCCGGACCAGGCGCCATCGCCGGGTGCGGCACCGTTGCCGGGTGCGGCACCGTCGCCGGGCACGGCGCCATTGCCGGGCGCGGCCGCGTCGCCGGACGCGGCATCGTCGTCCGCGCCGTCGCCGGCCACTGGATTCTCGCGCTGGTTCAATCCTTCCACCGCACCGTTCATTCCGGTGCCGGAGATCGCGGTCGATCCGAACAGCGGCACGACGCTGGGGGTGATCCCGACCTGGATACAGACCGATGAGCAGCATGACATCAGCCGTATCATCGCGCCCGATGTGCTGCATAACCCGTATTTCGGCTGGGGCGCCCACGGGCGCGTGTATGCCTATCCGTCCGCGGACGAGCAGTGGTCGGTGGTCGGGGATCTCAAGCAGCGGGTGGAGCGCGGCATCGACGCCGAATTCCAGGACGGCCGCCAGCGGCTGCAACCGCTGTCGGTCTCCGCCAGCGTGATCTACGACCGCAACGGCAGCCCGCGTTTCTATGGCATCGGCAATGAGTCGCCGGCGATCGATGAGACCAATTACACCGAGGAGCAGGAACTGGCGGAAGCACAGATCGGCTGGAACATCACCCGGGCGTTGCAGCTGCGCTACACCGGCTGGGCGCGCACCGTGGACGTGTCGCCGGGGACATTGACCGGCATCGAATCGATCGAGCATCGATTCAACCGCACACTGGGCGTCGGCAGTCATAGCGAGCAGCTCAACCGCCTGGGGCTGGTGTATGACACGCGCGATGACCTGACGGTGCCGACACGGGGTGGAGAGTGGGTCGCCTACACCGGCATGTCGAGCCGCAGCGGCCTGCTCAATGATTCGTTGTACAGCGAGGCCGGCGTCGACGGCCGTGAATTCTGGCCCATCGATCCCGACACGGTGCTGGCGGCGCACATGGCGCTGCGCTACCTGCCGTCCGCGCACCGGGTACCGTTCTGGGCGTTGAGCAGCCTCGGCGGTGGCCAGAGCGTGATCGGAGGAGAACAGCCGCTGCGCGGCTATGGCGAAGGCCGCTACTACGATCGCGACTCGTTTGACTCGACGCTCGAACTGCGCCGGCGCGTGCTGTCATTCAACGCCATCTCGACCCACCTGGATCTCGAGGTGGCGCCGTTCATCGATGCCGGCCGGGTATTCGCCCGAGCGGACACCATGCCGCTGTCGCAACTGCATACCGTCGGCGGACTTGGCTTTCGCGGCGTCGCGCGACCGTTTGTCGTCGGCTATGTCGACATGGGCTACGGCAGCGAAGGCCTGGCGGTGTTCACCGGCATCAACTACCCGTTCTAGCTGATGCTGCCGCTCGCCGATGCCATCTGCGGATGGCGTGACGTGGCGCCGTCGCGGCAGGTGATGCGATCGACACGGACCTTGATCACTTCGGTCGTGTGCTGGCCTTCGGCGGTGTCGAAGTACTGGCGGTCCACCGTGATGGCGCGGTTCGCCTCGGGCGACACCCTGTAGCTGACCTGCCGGCGCTCCGAGCGCACGGTACCGTCCTCGGTCTTCCAGTCGACGCGATAGCGGATCACGCCATCGCAGCCACCGCCGGCGCCCTGCGTTGCATTGAGTCCGAAGGCGATGCGAAACTCGTCCTTGCTCAGGCGCATCACCAGAGGATCCTGGGTCAGGGCGACCGGGCGCTCGGCGGCGGATGCAACGCCCGCGATTGCAGCCAGCGCGAAGACACACAGAGCGGATACCGAAAGAGAGGGGGAGGCGGTCGAAGATGTGGTCATGTCGTGGGCTCCAGTCGATTGGCGGATGGACTGCTCGACCCTAGCGGCACGCCGGCGAGCCGACAAACGAGCAATGATTGTGCGAGCAGAAGATAGGCTCATGCCTTGTCTACGCCACAGCGCGGGTATTGGAAAACCAGTCTTTGCAGTGGTAGTGTTGGCTTCGGGACACAACTGGTCAGCGTGAGCCGGCGGTTGCAACGGGGCGCCTGATAACGGCACCAAGCCGGCGCGCTAGGGAGCAGGAAAGCGCTATTCGGGTGCGCAGTACGCCTGGCGCAATGATTGCCAGGCCTGTACCCGTGGCATGGCGATTGCTTCTTCGCGTCAACACGATTCCGCGGCCGGGCGGTGTCCACGACCGGTCTCACGTCTTTGGCGCTAAAAAAATTCGGGACCTGAACCTCATTAGGGAGCACTACATGAGCAAGACTGAACCAACGGGGAATGCGTCGCGGGTATCGTCAATCCTTGCCGTGGTGCCAGCGCCGGGCGGATCGCGGTCGGGTACAGCAATTGCTGCCACGGCGATTGGACTGGCCGTGAGCATGATGGCGTTAGCGTCGACACCGGCTGCCGCGGCCGACCAGGTGACCGACGACCAGGCGCAGCTCGAGACCATCGTGGTCACCGGCTCGTTGATTCCGGAAACCCAGGCCGAG
>Ga0116229_10004873_pt1 | contig 21986 bp, 9 predicted proteins | sample S1TSphgellanicum_3_FD_87313 | JGI IMG/M metagenome (GOLD analysis project Ga0116229, IMG submission 87313) | Host-associated microbial communities from peat moss isolated from Minnesota, USA - S1T2_Fc - Sphagnum magellanicum MG | ecosystem: Host-associated > Plants > Peat moss > Unclassified...
AATTTATAATATAATAGCCACCAATAACCTATGGTAATTTAACCACAAATAACCATTAATAGCCTATGGTAATTTAACTTAGAATAACCACAAATAATCACCAATAAAATAGCTACTAATAGTCATTAATAGCCATTAATAAAATAACCACTAATAACCAGTAATAAAATAAGCATCTAATAACCACCAATAATCATTAATAAAATAGTTATTAATAACCATCAATAGAATAGCCAACAATAACCATATATTAAAATTGCTTAGAATCGCCAAAAATAATTTAAGGTGAATTAATTTATAATAGACAAAAATAACTTGAGGTGAAATAGCCTTCAATAACCAAAAATAATCAATAATAACTTCACATAGTCGAAGATAACTTAAAATGAAATAACCTATAATAGCCAAAAATAATTTATAATAGCTCCAAGTAGCTTAAAGTGAAATGACTTATAATAACCAAAAACATCATAGAATAGCCAAAAAATAAGCTAAAATAGCCAAAAGTAACATAAAATAACTAAAAATCATTAAAAATAACAAAAATAACCTAGGATGAAATAGTCAAAAGTAATTGAAAATAACCATAAATAATCGTAAATAATGTAGGGTGAAATCATTTAGATTAATAAATATATATAACTAAAAATAGTCTAGCATAGGAAGTATTATTATATTAACAAAAAAAATTCCATTTATTAAACATTTCATTTCAAAAAAATGGTCATTGAAATGTTATTGAATAGTGATATTCAATTTTTTTGTTAAAATTATACATTTTCAAAATGAAATAAATGTAATTATGTACATTAGTGAATTTTTTTTAAGTAATTTTGAATCGTTTCATTTAGACAAAATTTTAATAAGATATGAATTTTCAAAGTTTATATTTTTTGTAATGTTTAAAATAAAATATTTGATAAATAAAATGTAATATAACGTATTATCACAACAAGTGGGGTGGTTTGATGGTTTAGGGGTGTTTAGTTCGATTTTAAAGGTCAAGGGATCAAATTTCACGAGTGGTGTGTGCATGATCAACAATGGTAAATTTATTAAATTTTTTTTTATCTAGTCCCTTAAAGTAAGTACTTAGATTGATTATGTAGCCAATGTACCTAACCTAACCTAAGTAATGACACATGTCAATAATTTATAGGCTGTAAATCATGAAATTATCAATAATATTATATATTAAATAACTTAAATTTAATTGATTTCCATGTTGCTTAGTTAATTAACTAGCAAATGAATGGTTAGGTAAATTTGTATTTCATTTTAGAGTAACCTTGTTCCTCTAAATATTAGTGAACCAATTCACTATCCGTAACAACTAGTCCTCGTTCAATAAGGGGTTGACCAATTTCACCATGGTAAAAATGTTCAAATTCAATCAAAATTTAATGAAACCTTAGAGTGAACTAGGACACATTTTGGTGTGCTCCCACCTATTTCGATGTTAATTGGAAAGTTTGAATGTCCTAAATCACTGAATTGGCCAAAAAAATTATATTCAATGGTTGATACATAAAGACATAACTTTCATTGCTAAAAAGATTCCAAGGAGGACATTTCATTATTCATGAAAAATAAAATTAATTTCTTCTAGCATTGTTATTTCATCTTGAGTGAAATTTGTTCATTCTTGCACAATCAACATTGTAAGCATAAAAGGCCTATCAATTGCACATTTCTTTCATGTGCCTTCCCACATAATGATTCAAGTCATTGTCACAAAACTATAATTTGTGAAGCTCATGACGGGCACCTCTAAAACCAAACCACCAACCATCATAAGATCAAACATGAATGCCAATAGTTATTTTTGTTGATATGATGGCTATGCAATAATGTTTGTTGTTCTTTTACAATTCATAACATTGAATGTTGGACTTGGGAGGACACCATTCAATACACCAAACACCAAGGTCATGAACACTTTCACAAACCTCCTCACCATTGCGCATGAAAACAAGAACTAGAATGTCACATCTTACATTATCAATGGATTGACCACCACGTGCATTTAATCCACTTTTGATGTGAATAAAAGTGGTGTTGACTTATGGACAAGATAAATTAACATGGTCATGCATGTGTGAATCTCCTTCTAACCTTAAGGGAAGATTTGTGTTTCGCTTATGGGATCCAAATACCTCCTCACCTTCCAACTATAATGTCCTTAAGTATAGGAGGAGTTAATGAATATTTTGTGATAATTATTACCATTTGCAACAAATTGCCAAATTGATTAGTTTTACACAAATGAAATTCATTTTTATCTAGACCTTGTCCCAATCAACCACCTTTCAAATGTTATGTGTACAATGAACATTATTTGCAAGCTTGCATATAATCATCAAATGTGACGATGTACAAGCAAGCTCCTCTTTTCCCAAATTGTTGAAACCAAATGTCAAAGATTATCTTCTATCTTTGACAAATTACAAGTTGGCATGTATGCGAATTCCTCCAATGTGAACTTCTACAAGCATGTTGAAAAAATGATATAAAATTGAAATTTTGCATGACATGTGAATTATGCACAATCAAATTAACAAAATGTTGGTGGGAGGTTTTACATGTAACATGAATTTTCCCCATTGTTAGACATGGAAATGTTAAAAACTCAACCAATTATAGAGTTTGTAAATCTGATTTTCGCTAATAACCCTAAAGAATAACACCAACATCAAATTATAACATACAAACATTAACACTTTCCAAAGATGTGGCATTATTATATTTGTAAAACAATGTCTTATGTTAGTTTTGAAACTCTAATGTAATCAACTACTTAGTGTGTATATACCAAGTGACCAAATTCAATGAAAGATGCAAGTTCCTTCCTTTTTAACCATGTTCATGATGGGTTTTTTATATCCATAAACAATTATAACAACATTCCAATTTGCTTGCACAATATCTTCAATGAAACCTTGAAATGAATTTTAATGATTCCATATTTGAGCATCCCCTTGTTAAGTTTCATCCATAAGACACATTGGGCTTTTGTGGATTTTGATTATGACGCACCCCCGAACTCCTTGATGGACTCAACTGTGAGTCCAAAAGGTGATAACAGTGAAAGGATTAAAAGTAGGGGCACGTTCCCTGGCTCGCAGCACTTTGGGGATAGAAGGGCGTGCTGGAGGTCCGGGACAACGACTAGGAAGAGTGACAAGCAAATCAATTATTCACACACCTGGACAAAGTAAACAACAAGTTGGTTAGTGTGTAATTGAAGCATTTTTGGTGCACAAGATTCACCATGGCCCAAACTTGGGAGAAGCCATCCCCCTTATAGTATTTTTTGTGCTTGGCTAGGGGGCCGACACCCAAATGTCATTTTTGTCCCAAAACTCCCAAATTAGAGTTTCGAAATTTCGAAATTAGGACTCCCGCGACTTTGGAAGCCCATAACTTTTTGTGCAAACCTCCAATTGAGATGAGGTCTAAAGCAACGTTATAGCCTTCATTGAAAGATTTCCAACAATATGTGCATGCCACCTTCAGGCAAGGAAATCAGGGCGATTCCCAACTTTTAGATGTCGAAAATCAAATTGACAGTTTGACTCCCGACCCTTCTTTTGGCCATAACTTGTGTTTTAAGTATCCAAATGGGTCATGCAAGTTCATTTTAAACATCCAGGTTCCAAGAGATTTCCAATGATATAAAAAAAAATTCAATCTAATGAGTTTTGAGCTTTGAAATCGCTTTCTAAAGATTCGAAAGTCCATCAGGACTCCAACTTTCAAAGTGGGAGCTCATTTAGGAGTGTGGGGGTTCATTCCCTCACATTCTCCTACATTCCCGAGAGCATGAAATGTGACTCTCGGGCTTCACTCTTAACCCACACCTTTACAAGCCCTTGCTTTGGTCGTAAGGCCAAGGCTAGGGTTGCGACAAATTACATGTGACAAATAATAATATTCATGATTTTACAATACACCAAATTGTAAATGTGATTTGCCATGATTTTCCATCCTTGAGATGTTTGACATGATTAAACATCATTTATGCATTTTTTAGGTCACCACCACATTGCATTTGCTTGACCAAATCCACATTGTTGGCATAATCATTAACAAAACATATTTATAAAGAACACCTTTTGACCTAACATGTGTCCTAGAAAACAACTATCCTAAAGGTAGCCATAATGAACTTTACATTGAACGGTAAAAGCATGTTGTCAATGTAATTTTTATTGGGGTGTAACCTTTGAATGATGTTATGGAAACGGGAGGACCTAAAGTGTAATGACCCACAATGGGAGGTTCAATTGAATTACTACCCCAAGCAATTTGCTTGTTACCATTAGATCAAACAAACTTGTCACAACTATCATTTAAACAACATAGGTGGCCCAAACATTTGTTATTTTAAAAACCCGATCTAAAATCATTTTTAATGTTGATCATCTTCACCTTGCATTAATCATGGCCATCAAATTTTCCTTCCATTCCTTGCATTTGACCCAAGTGCCTTATTGGTGGACATATGGGCAAAAGCTCTTAAAGACAGTGTCATTGTCAAATTTCAATAAAAGGTAAGGGACATTTTGTATGTTGATATTGTTGTAACTAGTTCAAAGTTAATGCATTTTGGGTGAGAGACATTGCATTGAAGCAATCAACAACACTGAACAAATTGGATGTTTTAACAGCCATCAATGTTGTTAAGGGTTCCAACACACAACATCGGGAAATAGAAGCAAAAAAGACCAATGGCACATCAAAACCTATAAAATTGGTTTTCAAAGAAAGAAAAAAAATCCCATCTTCATCAAATGAATCACACAAATCAATGAATGTCAATTCTAACAAATGGAAATTTGTTGTATCCTCATTGGGTTTCTTCATGAAAAATTTCATTTGTGATAGAAGTTTCATTCCTTAGTGTCAAAATGGTGCCTTATGAGTTTCTAAACAATTAGTCCCCTACAATTCTATACCTACTTATAATGACCAACCAATGTAATCTTTAGCTTCCATATATCATAACCTAGTAAATTTCATTTATGACTTTGTTGTTACCATCAAAAGCAACATCCGTAGAAACATGAATGGAATAAGGTAAAAACTTAAACATTATAAACAATCATTTTTTAGTAACCTATGTAAAGTGGTCCCTTTCAAATAACTCCATTGTTCCTTTAAATTTCACACGAACCTATTAAACACCATTAAACATTTAATTGTGACGTTATTCAAGATAACCTAAAAAAAACTTTAAACCACCAATGACCTAATAAATTCATCTTTAGGCCTACACACAACCCTAGTATGTTAAACATTCGAAAGAGTGGTCCCTTCAAGCATTTCAGGCGGTTTAAAATAATTTCACAAACCTATAAGCTTATTAAACATTTACTCAATATAATTAAAAGAACATATTCAACCAACTAAATCCAACAATTTCATTGGCCATAACAATTTTTATGCAACCCTACACACAAGCCTAATACACAACACCTTTTCTATATTACTAAACAAAAATTATAACCCTTGTTTGCATACAAATAATGTTTTATAATATTGAACATAATTTGGTTAGAAATAATGAGAATTAATATCAACTTTGGACAACCTAAATAATCAAAGTAACAAATCATGTAAAGGAATGCAAACAAATCATTGCATTAATAATTTTTGTAAATACAACTCATCATTAAATCATATTATAAATTGAACAAAACTTACATGACTATTGTGTATAAACCTATTACTTAATGGATGATAAAATACATATTAATATGGTAACCTGCCAATGGAAATTCATTTTACAAACAACCAAAGATTGAACAAATTTATAAGCTTTGTAATTTCTTACATTTTCATTACACCAAAATGTGTCTTAGTTCACCATAGGTTTCACTAGATTTTGAATGAATTTGGACATTTTACCATCATGAAATTGGTTAACCCCCTACTGAATAAGGACCAATTGTTACAAACAATGAATTATTTCATTAATACATAGTGAAACAAGGTTATTTTTAAATGAAATACAAATTTACCAAACCATTCACTTGTTAATTAATTAACTAGCCACCATTGAAATCAATTAAAATTAAATTATTTAATAAAAATATTATTGATCATTTCATGATTTTTTAGCCTATGAGTTATTAACACGTGTCACTACCAGGCTAAGTTTAAAACGTAACCTATGTATGTAGGCCACATAATCAACCTAAACACATATTCTAGGGAATTAAATAGGAAAATATTCGATCAATTTACCATTATTGACCACACACGACACCACTTATGGAGTTTGATCCCTTGACTTTTAGAATGGAAGCAAACATCCCTACCATCAAACCACGCCACTTGTTGTGGTAATATGTTACATTACATTCTATTTATCAAATATTCATTTTAAACATTATAAAAACAGAAACACAGAAAATTCATATCTTATTGAAATTTTCTTCAAATGAAATGATTTGAATTTACATTTTTTAATTTTTTAATAATGTACATAATTACATTTATTTCCTTTTGAAAGGGTAAAATCATTTGAAATTTTTTTTTAAATGAATATCATTATTCAATAACATGTCAATGACCATTCTCTTGAATTTTTAAAAAAAATAAATGGATAAGATTTAAGCTAATATAATAATATCTATCTTAGGCTACTTTCAATTATTATATGGTTACTTTTCATTAATTTAAATTATTTCAGCCTACATTATTTATGGTTATTTATGGCTATTATCAAAAAAAATTGGCTATTTTTGGTTGTTCTAAATTACTTTTGACTATTTTAGCCTATTTCACCTTAGGCTATTTTCGACGATTCTAAAATGTTTTTTGGCTATTCTATGTTTTTTTGGCTATTGTAAATTATTTCACTTTAAGCTATTTGCAGCTATTATAAATTAATTTTGGTTACTTTAAGTTATTTCATCTTAAGCTATTTTCGACTATGTGAAACTATTATTGGTTATTTTTTGCTATTGAAAGTTATTTCATCTTATGTTATTATTGATAATTTTAGGTTATTGTAATTTATTTCACTTTAAGTTACTTTTGTTTATTGTAAATTATTTTAACCCAAATTATTTTTGGCAATCTTAAACAATTATAATATATGGTTATTTAGTGTTTTTCATTGGGGGTATTGGTGGTTATTTTATTAGTGCATACTGATGGTTATTATATTGGTGCCTATTAGTGGTTATTTTATTAATGGTTATTGGTGGTTATTGTATTATAAGTTAATGTTGGTTATTATATGTTTTATTACAACTATTGGTGATTGTTCTATTATAAATTATTGTTGGATATTCTATGTTATAATATCATAAGCTATTAGTAGTTATTATATTGTAGGTTATTTTAAATTATTTTTCATAATTTATTAATTTTTATTCTAAGTTATTTTATTTAATGTCATTATAGTTTATTTTAGATTATTTTAAATTATTATATTAGGATTAAATAACTTATAATAACATATATTAACTTAAAATAAAATAACGTAAGGTATAGCCTAAGAGTAGTTAAATAATTTAATCTAAAATCACTTAAAAGTTTATAAAAAATTAGTTAAGATACCTTAAAGTAAAATAATGTATTATAGTTTAGGGTATATTAATTAATAATAACTTGTAATAATTTATAATAACATAGGGTATAAGTTAGAATAACTAAAGTAGCTTCAAATAATATAGGGTATATCATAAAATTATATATATAGGGTATTTTTAAAAACATATAAATAAACCTATTGACTATAGTAAATTATAATAGTGAATTATGTTAATTAATAATGAAACATGATGTTTACATAATGATACTATAGTGAAAAAACTTTAACCAAAGTGAAATTAGTAAAATGCAATGAACTTATTTCACTTTTAAGGTCCAATAGTGATTTAAGTTAATGAACTACACCCCACTTTTGTAGTAGTGTTTGCATTACTTACATAAATGTTTTCTAGATGTAAATTTCAATGAAGACAAGGACCAAGTTTGCTTCAAGAAGCGATGGTGAGTAGAATATCAAAATATTAATGGTTTGCATTTAAACACATCCAAGGATTTTGAAAAAGTTTCATTGTTTATTTACAATGAAGTTTTTCCATGGATTCCATAAAATCTTGTTGCACATTATATTTGTGATAATAGGAATAATGAACCAAAGAAATTGATGAGGATTGTGAAAAGGAAACATATGTTTCAAAGGGAACAAACATAGGATGAAGGTATGTTTATTAAAAAATTAGGATTTAAAAAGGGAAAAGCTATGTAATTTATGTTCTTGGAACATTTAAGGTTTTAATACAACTTCATTTTCATTATGCTTTGATTTTTTTCAAAGTGAGGAAACATTTTTGCTTATGAAGGAAAAGGGACAAAGATCATGTCCTATCTTTTGGAGCAAGGTGAGTTATTCCAATTATTTTTTTGGTTTTTCTTTTGTAATTTTTTTCGTTTTTTATTGTTCTTCGTATCATGTAATTGCTTCCTTGTTTTACTTTTTGAAGCAAGGTGAACTATTCCAAGCTTTTTTGAATTTTTGGTAATTTTTTTATTTCTAACTTTTTTTTTTGTTTTTTTTTTCCATTGTTTCTTGATTTCAAGCTATTGTTTCCTTTTTCTTTTTCTTTTTCTTTTTTTGGGTGTGTGTGTCAAGGCCTAGCTACTCTTGGCATCAAGAGTAATTTAGCTTGTGGTTTTTGAATTTTTTGGAATGGTTGAACTATTGTTGGGCAAAGCTCTTTTCGTTGTGATGGTTAAGCTACTATTAGCATCAAAAATAACTTGGTCACCTTTGTTTTGTTGGAGGTCAAGTTACTTTCGACACCAAATGTAATCCAATTCCTTCATGTTTTGGGTCGGTCAAGCTATTTTCAATTGATGTTTTTTTAATACTGTGTTAATCAAACTGTTTTTTTCTTTAAAAATACATGAAAAGAAATATTGGGTTTTTCCATTACCCAAATCCACTATGTTTATAGTGAAATGAAAGAAAATTCACTAATATGTAACTTATATGGTTTTTGTAGAAAAGGAATAGTTGATTAAAACATTTTTAGTTGTTTTGGATAGTGACATGTTGCATCAAATAATTTGTAATTAAAAAAAATTGACATGGATATTATGAGGTCCCAAGGTAATAAGACATGGATTAACAAGTCATGTCATCATGTAACATGTTTTTAACATTTTATTTTTTTGTTCAAGGATTGTAAATTTTTCATGACATGCCATAACAAAAATATTCGTCACGTGATTTAAAATTATGATTGTTATTTGCAATTGATTTGGATTTTTTTAACAAAATATTTTGAAGAAATTCATCATCATCATACTTGTCTTGTATACCATATTATATGCATTGATACATTAATGTATACACACATTATATTAATGCATGAATTCGTCAAGGTTTGAACCCAAAACTTCATGGAAATGCACCAAGGTCTTCACCACCAAACCATTTCAAGACATTGAAAAAATAATTTAACTTTATTATATTTGACATGAAACTATTTTAAAAATTCAAACTTAAATGGGATTCAATTCAATGTGAATTCAAGAATGTTTTCATTAAATATTTAACAAAGATATTTTTGTTGTCTAAAATATATGTTCAATTTTTGAACAATTGTAAAAAAAAAATTCCTAGATATGATTATCTACAATTTAGTTTTAAATTTATTTTGATGTTATTTAAATTGTAATGACCCATAAGCAGTTTTACCCACATTTGCCTATATAAGAGTTATGGAGTTGTAATTTTTAAAAAATCCTTCAATATTAACTTGAAAAATTATCAATTTAAAAATTGATAAAATTAGATATTTTTGGGGAAAAAACCATTCTTGATGTTTCCACCCCTCTCTTCAATTGGCCAAAATTGGCCAATAAAAGAAATTTTAATTAAATAATCATTTGTTTTCAACATCATATTTTTAGCAACATTAATTATAAACTAATAAAAATGATTAATAACATAATTTTGAAAAGAATATCACAACACATTATTTATCTTATATTTTAAAAAATTATGTAACAATACATTTTACTTTTGTAAAAATACAGAAAAACATAATTTCGTGATATTTTGCCATTAAATAGTTGGATTACCTCCCCCTCGATTAGTCAACAATATATATATTTTATCTTTGGTTGCAAATTTTTACAAGTTAGTGGTTCTTTTAGGGGGGGAAATTATAAAATAATGAGTATTCAAAGAATTTTTTTGAGGGGAACATTTCTTTAAAAAATAAAAAATATGCAAGTTGTTTTTTTAAAGTGTTATATATTAATTATTGGGTAATTAGACAGTAATGGATTTAACATGTTCAAAATGAATTATTCAACACATGTGCACATGTTGATAGTTCAAGAGATGTGAGGATTTTATAAGTTATTGCATTTGTTTTATTAAATTATGATAAGTGTAAAATGCAACCCATGAATAATGGTTTCAACATGATGAAAATGTATAATTCAACTCATGTACCATGTTGATAGTTGAAAAGATGTCCAAAAAAAATCACTAGCCATTATGATGCAATGTTTAAATAAAATTTAATGCTACCTTAATTTTTAGATCAATAATTTAAAATTATTAAAAAATAAAATAAGGTGACTTTTTGTGTATGTGTAAGGTGTAGCTTATGAAAAACATTCTCCATTTGTTATCAAACATTGATTCAATTTATGATAAATATTAATAGTTCAAAAGTGGTTAAAAGAATGAATAAACTATATTACCACTTTTGCAAGGAGTCTAGGGTTGAGATATTTTCCACGTCATAAATTTTTCCATTATCATAAAATCCAACATGGAGGAAAAAAAATCTGATGTTAATGAATAAGGAAGTCATTGTTTTCACTATGGAGATTATGCATGAATAACTAGAAAACAATTTCATTTGTTATTTGTACATGATGACAATAAGTCAAATAGTGGTAAAATTGGACACATAGTTGCAATAAAAAAACCCAAGATTTATTCTTGTGGTAGTTTGACCACTTTTGTTTTGTTGGAAGCTAAACTATTTTCAACATTGAAAGTAGCTCAAGCCTTTTTTCCTACAACTAAACTGCTCTAATCATTAAAAATAACCCCCCCTTTTGCTACAGTGGAATTATTCTTGGCATCAAAATAACTTGGCCATTTTGTACTCAAGGTTTAGATATTTTCGGTGCCAAGAGTAGCTTGGCTCCTCCTTTGAATATTTTTTTGTTGAACTATTCTCAACATCAAAAGTAGTTAAGGAAAACTTTGAAGCTTTCCGCAAGGTATTTTTGATGCCAAGAATAATTCAACAAATGTTTTTGAAGTAGCAATAATCTTGGCACATTTTCAAATTTCAAATTTCCAAATTTTCCAATAGTAGTTGTTTTTTCTTCCTTGTAATCAGTTATCATTCTGAACATAATTGTATATATTTTTTATGTTTATTATATATTTATGCAAGTTTTGGGACATGAATTGTCAAAGTTAGTTCAAAGTTCAACCATGCAAGATATAAATAAGCCCAAATAGTTTCTTATTTTTTACAATGAACTTGCTTCAAAATTCTACTTTTGTTAATTTAATATCCTTGGTTTAGTATGTTATGGTTCCAAGGAATCAATGGAGAATGATATGATGTCATTTGATAAGATTATTCAAGCAATCCAAATCCGTACAATCGAGATATTATAAAAGTACAATTTTTTTCCAAATAAAAAGGCTTGGATGAAGATACCTTTTGTGTCACATGGTGTTGATGCCAATTATTTATCTAGTTCTAAAGTAGACAAATTTAAAATGGAATGGGCATTCCAAATGCAAGAAAAGGAAATAAGGTTTTCTATTATGTCCTACCCTTTTTTTTGGCACATATCTATAAATTCCATATTGTTGGATACATTTTATTGCTTTGTGGAACTACTTACAACCACAATGAACCTTAACAAATATGTGATCTTACCTTTTTCATTGTGTTCCTCCCCTCCATTCTTGTTGTTTACCTATGTTCATGTAATAATGCATCATGTTGGAGGTCTTTAAAGTTGGATAACATGAAATTGTATCTTGTCCATGAATTTTTCCATATTCAAAGCATCGATATTATTCTTTTGAAGCAATTCAAGGTCAATGTCCTTATTGTTAATGCATACAAAAAATGTGAGGGCAAGTCTTGGAAGACATGGAACTCTTTCACATTAAATTTTTTTTTTGAACATATATATTAGGTAAGAAAAATCTATCTATAAATGTCCATTTCTTTTTCTCCACTTTTTATAATCAATTAAAAAATTTAGTTCAATAATCATTGGTTGATAACAATTGATTATTCAACCCTTGTCTATAATGTGAGTTTCTATTATAGCCAATATGGCTATCAAATTCTATTACAAGGAGGTGCCAAATAGTGGAACATATTCACCCACCAAGATGCATGGATTTGTAGAAAAGGCGATGGAACAACTACAAAATGATCAATATTATGCATTCTATAAACATTAATATTGTATAAGTAACAAAAATAACACACTATTATTTGAATTCCTTGAACACAATTCAATGATTCCAATTTTTCCTCCATTTTGTATTCATTTGTACCTTTTGACCTTTTATTTGAAAGTTTTCAAATGCTTGATGAAGCCCAAAATATTTTGCCACGTGGACAAAAGTTTTAAAATGAAAAAACCAACTACTCCTTTAGTTGTTGTATTTATTTGTTAAAGTGGGGCTTGTGATTTGCAACATTAACATGGGAGGATTTTGAAAAATGGAGACTCTAGATTAGGTTAAAGATTCCATATAAATAAATTTGATCACAAATGTAGTAAAGGTTCAGAATATCATCAAATCATGTTGTAAAGCCTGAATGCACCACCTTTGAAGCATTCACCACAATTGAAACAATCTAACTCCTCCAAGAATGATGTAATTATAACATAGTCCAACATTTTATCTTTTGACGACATAATATTAAACTAGTTTTTCCCACATAGTGACTTGTCCTTTGAACTTTTCTACCAATTTTAACAATGTGAATTGTACTTTTGTACACACATTCCTTTGAATAATGTAAATGAAATAGGCACAAGAAAAATGATGCAAATGCAACCTTATTATCATAGCATTGGCTTTCACATGTTTTAACACGTGCCAACAAACATTGAACCATGCCCCAACTCCACGTGGGATAATGAATGAATTTTTTTGTCTACTCACAATACATTATGTTTTGTAGGATATGGTATAGGTGCTTACATTGCACTTGTCCCCCACGCTAACCCAAAAAAAATTCCAGCATTACAACAAAATATATGCATGAACAACTTGGATAATTCTCAACTGTGACATCATAACATTTGTGTTAGGAGAATATGTTGTAGATTCGTTCATACCTTGACTTGGGTGGACATTTATAGGGAGGGAAATAGACGTTGCAAGCATAAATAATTTACCAACCTCCTAATTGTTGGTGTGTTGCAAGTGTTAACTTGACCATTGAAGTACATTGAATTAAGCTAAATTATTTTTCATTTCTTAAGAATATTGTTCAAACCTTGGGGGAGGATCACCTATAATGTATGTGTGATCTTAAGTTTGGGTGGAGAGCTTCAATAAAAGTGGATTTGGAGTGTTCAAACATGTTCACAATTTTCAACCTTTCAATGAAATTTTACCAATGTTTTCTCAATTAAAAGGACAAAGATATTGCCTATGATTGCCAATATAACATGAAAGTTTCCATTAATATTAAATTAACCAAAATACTTTGGAGGAATTGTTGGGGATATGAACTTAATGTTTTTTATACATGGTTTCAAAATGCACGAGTATTGTACTAAACCCTTGTCTTTAAATATTAATTACACATTGAATGTTACTTCATTCAAGATAATGAAAAACAAAATGCACAAATGATGTTACGCGTTGATTGTGATTGACCCCAAAAAAAGTTGTTGACATAATTATTTGATTCCATGTGGCTACATGTAGATCAAAAGATGGCAACACCCATGCTTGAAGACATACCAAGTAGCCCATCTTTTAACATAAGTCAATGGAGATCCCCATCGATCATCAATGAATTGGTAGTAGCTTGCATGCCCAAGAATTGCTTCCAAATAAGGAGATTGACAATATTGCTTGTTTTAACTTTTTATTTTACAACAATGAGGTGACTATTGATGAGGGTTTCTATATATCTTTAAGGTGAAATCCAATGTTCAACGTAATCTTGTCTTTCATGAAAAGGCCATAAATGATTCCACTACAATTGACCACTCTCTGAATATGATGTATAATGTTCAACATGGTGAACATCAAGTCACAAGCCTTAACGAAGTCAAAATCAATTAATGTCTTTTTTGGATTTGCAAGGTTTTTGGCCTCAATAGGTGCCATTTTTGAAAGTTAAGAAAAAAAAACCATCGTGGTCTATTTTATTTGGATTTATGATGTCTGGAGTTTCATTTGCAAACTTTATAAAGTTTAGTTATGAACAACAATAAACTATGTTTTATGAGTTGTTTCTATTATTGTTCATTCAAGTTGTTTAATGTGAAAATCTTGGGCAATGTACATGTTAGCTACATCATGGCCACTTTGAATGTTCTTGCCATGATGTGATTCATATTGCAAAAGTTTGTGGTTTGTGAAGACATTTTTTTGACTAAACATTCCCATAGGTCAAACCAAATGTTATTGTCAACATAGAAAATGAGGTTAAACAAAAGCATGTACCTATTTGTGATCTTCCAACAAATCTAAAGCATGCAATTTGAAAACATGCATCTCTATTTACCCAACAAGGTTTTAGGTGGTTATACAATGTCTAAAGTTAGTCAATCAAACCAAATCTATCTAAACTATCTAATTTGATATTGTGTGGTAATTCATTGGTGATAATCTTAAAATGGTTGATGGCTTTTGGATCATGACTTTCAATGCATTTTCTTTATTTATTTGAATTCCATGATATTGTTTTCTAACACAATAAGAGGTTCCAATTCATTAACATTCAAGGAACTTCCCACATATTTTCCTTTTACACCCTTTGCACCCGTCATCTATTTGTTGATGTAAGTTTGCTTTCATTAACACTTCCCCGCACTTCTTAAATTGTCTTATGTTGGAAGCAAGTTTAAACTATAAACAAGGTGTTCCATAAATTTTTATGCAACATTTGCATGACAACACTATGATTTTTTCATGTATGTAAAAATTTCCTTAAGTTGCTATCATTTGTGGCCACTTCACTTTTGTCAAGACTTTCTGTTGGAGTAAAGAACTTTTCACACTCTATTTGTGTAGATACCTCTTCCCAAACTAATTTGTTAATTAAAATATTGTGACACATTCAAGGTCTTTTTCAAAGTGTTGTGTATTTGTTCATGATTTAAACCAAACTTCTACATTCCAACCATAAACAAAATTTGAATTTTCTACATTTTTTTGGGGTTCAATTTCATATGCTACACCACCTTGAAATATTTTCTTAGTTACATTTCACAATCACAAACAATCAAAACAACCTAGCCATGCATTCTACAATAACATGTTGTCATTCTTTTGTTAAATAGTGGAAATGCTACTTGCTTTGTATGCACACAATACATAGATGCAAAGAAGATGATGTCTTTTCAACCAATGGAAAATGTGTCAAGGTTTTAAAAATAATCATCTTTCATAGCAATGGGGCTTCTATTCACATTAGCAACAAATAGGAATATTTTCAGACATGTTGAAACCATTGTAAAGGCTAAAGAATGAACATTTAAATCAATATTGGAAGGCATATCAGATTTCACATGTCCTCAACTATTTCTAATATTCCTTTTAACACAAGTTGAAAAGATGTGCTAAAATGAAGTGTTTTCAAATGCATGTTTGCATCACTTGTTTTTACACTTGAATCATTCTAAATTGATTTTGGGACTATAAAGAGTGCATTCATTATGAAAAAGAACACAAGATGTGATGGTTCATAATGATACGTTGGTGATTTATATCATTCATTTCCTTGTCTGGTTAGAAGTCAAAACAACTACAAAATTATTATGGTCAAAACAATTGTAAAAGTCTATAGTCATAATAGTTCCAAAGATCTTCCAACAATCTACAATGTCAAGGAAATCTTTTATTAAAGGGGGTTGTGATAAATTTTATTAGAACAATTCTATTTTAGATTTTTTGAATTGACTTGTGTCACAAACGTCTTAAAGTTATTCAAGTCCACATTGAGTATGTAAGACCATGAAAGTTGTTGGTCAACCAAAAATCACCAATGTCACATTTCTTAAATGAAATTGAAAATTAGCTAGAAAGTAACTAGTTTAGTGTTCATAAGTAAAAACATTTATAGGTCATTGTAATTATGCAATGGAAAGCGATTATTAAAACATGAGCCATATTAATGGCTTTCCATTGGGCTACTATGATGGTGGTCACATCGACACCACCACATGGAAAGGTGAATGATGTGGTAAAATACAAAAAAATATCAAAAAAAAATTATCCATGTTGGAAGAATCTATTAAAAATTGTTTTTATTGACATGGATAAAATATGTCTTAAATATTTCCTCATGTTCATGTTCACATGTTCACGTAATAACATCCCTAGACCCTAATATACAACCTTATCATTCAAAATGTTAAAAAAAATTTGTTGAACTTTGTGTGAAGGATTTCCAAATTCGTCATAATCCAAAACCAAACAACTAGCATTTAAGGTTCTAATTTCACTTACAAGTATGGGAAATCTTCATATGTGTCACTACTTTAACTACATGCAATCTATTAAAAATTCGCCTATTTTAGACCCCCACCAAAAAATTTGCAATCTTTAGTTCAAGCATAAACACATTAAAACATAATCCATGGTACAAAATGACATCAACATCCAATGCAACTTTCAAAGACCCAATAATTTGCATTACTCCACACAATTTGAGTTATCTATTAATTTCTAAACACAACATTTTTTAATCCAATTAGCTTGAGCATAGCATGGCCCAACACCTTTCCAACATTATGTTAAAAACGATGAATTTATGTTTTAGTATATGTGAACAAAAGGGGCCATTTTTTCTACTTGTGGGTTGGTAGCACACATAGTGCACCTCTTCAAGTTTCATGGAAGATGTAGCATGAAGAAGAAATTAGGACTTAAACTTGGTGAATCTCATAATTGTTCGAATTGATGCACTATTAAGTAATTGGGTGATGCATGTGTGTGCATCAAGGAGTTTTGATTTGCAAGTTCCACTAAAGTACCACCTATCCACAATATTCCAACCATATAAATTATTACTAAGTAGGACATGGATAGAGAATGACTTGTTTTATGCACAACCATAGGAAGAGTTGTGGGTTTAAGGTTTGGAACCAAATTGACAAGGCATGGCCTAGGCTTGTCAACACCCTACTAAATATATTCCAAGAGTCAAAACAAGGAAAAAAGAAATGTCATTTATCCAAGTTTGTAATTAAGTAGCGAATTACTTCCTTTAAACACAATGTTTTCAAAAGAAAGAATTAGTCAAATTTATATAAACAAGGTTAGAAGATGATGATGTTAAATATTTGAAATACATAGAATAATAAGTTTATAAACTAGGATATTGTCAAAACATTGTGAGAAACGATGGATACAACATATTCGACTACATGTTTTAATCAACTAACATGTAACTAATTTGTAATTTTACAATAAAAATGCAACTACATGTCTTAAATGACTAATATGCAACTAGTTTGCAACTTTATAACATAAATCCAAGCATCACATCAAATTATTATGTTCTTCTATAGTTACAAATCAACTTCAACAATTTGACACACAATTGCTAGGTGGAAGGTTTTGGTCATCATTGTTTGATATTATGCCTTAGTTGCAAAAAAATTGTAACATGCAAATTTGAATCCCATGGGGTGACAACATGGATTGTATGAACCAATGTTGGCCAGTTTTGGCTTTTAAGTTGAACCTTTAGTTTTGGTGCATGCATTTTTGTGTAGTAGAAAACCATTGGTTTTGGTTTTTCTTTTTTTTATTCAGCTATTAGTTTTTGATTTGACAATTTCAAAACTATTAGAAACCTTTGGTTCTAGGATTGGTACATGGCTAATTTGAGCCAAATCTTAGCATTGTTTTACAATGGTTTAGGGTTGGATCCTAAATTTTATTTTAAAATCAATGTTGTTTTATTTTTGTTCCCACATGTTATTGGTTTTCTATGCATTATTGGTTGGTTGGTTGGATTTGAAATTTCTTGATGTAACAATGGACACTTTCATCATCATTTGTCAAGCGAGGATTTTTTAATTCAATAATTTTGAGGCATTAAAGTGCTTGGAAAATATCATAGTTTTAAAAACAAGTAACATTTTCGTACAAGATATCTTTGAAACAAAGTTATAATATTGCAATTGTAATTGTTGATAACTTTTTTTATTTAAATAAAAGAAAGCAAGAATATATTTTCAATTTTTCATATTTACAAGTTAAGTTAGTTTCTTATTGTCATTGTCCATTTTTTATGGTCCTTATATGTATATATGTATTTTTATTTTGAGTATGTTACATTTTACAAAATATATTCTAAATTGTCAATCAGTTATTAAGGAAATTAAATTGTAAAGTTCAAACACATGTTTCTTGTTTTATTTGATTGTTCGTGGATTGTGATAAAAATGGTGTCATGCTTGCTTCCTTGTAGCTAGGTATTTTAAATATATATAGAAAATACATTTTGTTGATTTGGGTTCTCAAAAAAAATCATGAATATCAAATTATTTCATCTTTATTTCTAGGAGCAAATGTACACAAATTAGATTATAAAACTTTTTTAAGACAATTGTTTGCCATTAGTATGTTATTTTTATTAAATTAAAAATTGTTTCAAATTTTTGAACAAATAAAATCAACACTTGAAGCATTTACTTCTTTAATGAAATAATATTTTATGACTTAAAAATATCAATATTACAATTCATGGTTTTTTAAGCTATCCAAGTTGATTATCTTTTCACCTTGATTAATTAATGTGTCTGTTTTTTACCAAAGGCATATGGTTTAAATGACACATGTATTTTTTGACTACTAAACTTGATTAAAATGACTTATTTGATTATTTATCAAATTGAACCAAAATTGACCACCTTGCCAATGGGTTATAGTCAAATGGGACATTTGGTCTTGAGTTGGACAAAACAGAATGACATGTTTGGTCAAGATGACCAATGGTTTTTTAATCAAATTAACATCCTATATTAATGAATAGGCCTAACTATTTGATTATTATTTAAGTTAGGTAGGTAGACTTAAGTAAGTAGATAACCAAGGCAATTACTTACTTAGGCTTACCTAGCTACCAACCTATTACATAAATTAGGTAAGTAGCTTAGGTCTATTTACTTACCTAGTTACTACTTAGGTTAGGTAGGTAGCTTAAGCCTATTTATCTAGGTCTACCTACCTACCTACCTACCTACCTACTTCCTCCATCTTACATACCTACCTCCTACTTCCTCTACCTACTAACCTACCTCCAACTTACTTACTAATTACTTAACTTTTTTACTTACCTACATAAATAGTGACATGAAATAAACATGTGAATTAACAAAATTGACAAGAATTGTCACATTTTGGAGGTCTAGTCCATTGGTAACGACTTGATTTATTATTTTGAAAGTGAAGGGTTCAATTCCAAGTTATACTTGTAACTTATGTGCATGCTTAATGGATTGGGGTAAGTAGGCTAGGTTAAATATTTTACGTTAGGCTTATCAACTACCTACATGCTTGTCTTTTTATAACCCATTTAAACCCATTTACTATCTACCACAAAATTTTAGTAAAATTAGTGCAAAAATCGTAAAACGATATGTCTATGCAATTGTTGTGATCTAATTTTGCATAAAACTATGCAATTTTTGTGTATTAAATATGAACATTCATGTATGTGCTTAAAAAACAATGTTTCATCTATTTACACAATTAGATATTGAATGCATACAAATATTATTCATATTACCATAGCACGAAATTCATATGATTTTTATTCAAACCTATGAAACCTAGTAAATTTGTGATTAGTACCTCCCTATATATATAATTAATATTTGAAAAAAATTTGATTTAAATTTAGGTAAAATATTGACTAATCGAATGGTTCACTGTTTCTGAATCAAAATGACCAATCAAATAACCTCCTATTTTGATAGGAAAAAAAACCACATCTTAGTTACAAGAGGGGATCTAAATTGACTTGTCCAAATTGACAAGGTGGTTTTTTTTATGCCCATCATTTGGGGTTTTTAAATTATTATTATTATTTTTTGTAGGAGTGCATCATAATCATAACCATTATAATAATGTGATGCATTACCAATTGAAGTTCAAATATACTTTAAATTTAAACTTTGTGGTTTTGAATCAAATTGAAAAAACTATGATGGAACATTATTCTTTGTACATATGCATTGATTTGCAAAATTTTCATTGATAAAAATTATAAAATAAAATTTAATCCTTTTGTTAAAATAATAATTTTATGACAAACAATTGTATGTTACAAATGTATACTGCATCATTTCTATTTGCACCAACTTCATGACATAATGATAAATTAAGATGTGATCACTTTTAATTACACATTTTGATCAATAAACCTTTTAATTTCCCCCCAAATCATTTAATTTTTGTTTGTAGTGAAAATTACAACATTGTGACAATTTTTTGGATCAATGTACTATACAAGACACTCACAAAGTGTCTTTGAATTGAAAAATCAAAGTCTTGCATAAAAATATTCATGTATTTCATGTGGATTCATCAAATTATGTTATATTGGTCTTTAAGCCCCTTTTTATGGTTGATCAAGAAAGTTTTAATATAAGTCCCATGTTTGCAAATGCGAACCCAATGAAATAATTGGAAGTGTGATGAATATGGGATGCTTGGAGGAGGGCCATTTCCCACAATATTGAATAAGACTTTTAAATAATGAAAACATGGTAATTTCCATGAATGGAAACATAGGCTAACTTTGCACAAACAAAATGGGACTATACCGACCTATCTTGATATTAATGTTTATTTTTGTTAACATTTGTGTGATAACTGATCAATAATGCATTTCCTTAAAATTAATTTGATCATTCAAATCTTATTTGGAATATAGTATTAATGAAAAATCATTCATAAGAAATTTTTAATAGCAAGTGGCATTGTTGATAAAAATCAAATTTCACATGCAAGTTTATAGTCAAGAATGTGTGATAGTCTCCTTAATTTCATTCAGTCAATTGAGGGCAAATTGGGGGTGCGTAAATCAATGTAATTAGGACCTTGAAGGTAGGGTTGGAGTTCAAACTCCCATAGCAATGTTATGAATGGATTAATTGTTTTTTGGATCTAATTTTATCAAAACCTTGCATGCAACATATTTTTGCCTTTTGTTATTTGTATGTGAAACATTTTTATTGAATTTTGATAAGATGTATGGTCATGTGAAAGAAAGCAAGATTAATATGGGATGAAAAAAATGGACTATCAAATAAAATTTTCTATTCATCATTAGACAAATATATTTTGTTTTAACTAAAGCTTCTAAATTCAATGAAAATCCATAATGTGTTTTTTGTTTCCTTGTTGGAATTTAAACTATGTAAAAACAATTAAAAAAATAATTTCATCTTTTTTATGAGTGCCAATGGCAAAATGTACAATGCTTACACCTTACACTAATGCAATGTTTACTCCAATTGATGAAGTCTTCCACATTGGTGATGAATTGCACATGAAAATAACAAAAATGATTAAAATCTCCATGTTAACTTCAAATGGAAGTGGGTCATTGCTTGCATGTTGGTTTCCTTTCAATAGTTATCACCTTCAAGGTAATGTGATGACAAATGTGGTCAACATGGCATCACTAATAACAAAATCCATGACTTCTTGAAAAGTTGATCCAAGAGTCAATCCTAAAACCCAA
>Ga0116229_10004874_pt1 | contig 21985 bp, 19 predicted proteins | sample S1TSphgellanicum_3_FD_87313 | JGI IMG/M metagenome (GOLD analysis project Ga0116229, IMG submission 87313) | Host-associated microbial communities from peat moss isolated from Minnesota, USA - S1T2_Fc - Sphagnum magellanicum MG | ecosystem: Host-associated > Plants > Peat moss > Unclassified...
AAGGCATCGTCGGCACATAAGTGCGTCGGCACGCCGACAAAGATGCCGCTTCAAACAAAGGCGTGAGGCGCCCGTTCGACCCCGTAAACCGATTCGGTTAGTGTCGAACGGGCCCTAAGGCTCTGTTTCGATCAGGCCCAGGGCTTCCGCGAGGGATAGGCGCTGGAATACGCAGAGCCACGTGCCGGTGTGCCGGTGCCAGGACGGGTCAAACAGATCTCGGCCGGATCGTGTCGCACGATTCCATCTCACCGCTCTCTGCTCATCCAGCAAGACCTGCCAACGTCCCTCGCACCGCGTTGGCCGATAGTGCACGCAACACACCAGGCAGAAGATCAGGCAGGTCTTCGGCCAGCAGGCCAGGGCCGAATGACGCGGCGGCGGCGCCGTGGAGCCATACGCCGGCACAGGCGGCGGCGAAGGGCTCCATGCCTTGGGCCAGCAGCCCAAGAATAAAGCCGGCCAGCACGTCGCCGGAGCCGGCGGTCGCCAGGGTGTCCGGGGCGTTGGCGTTGATCGCCACCCGGCCATCCGGTGCGGCGATCACCGTGTCGCTGCCTTTCAGTACCAGCACGGCGCCGCTTTGCCGTGCAGCCTGCCGGGTGCGGAAAACCTTGTCGCCGCCGGTTGCGAAGATGCGGCGGAATTCGCCCTCATGCGGGGTAAGCACGCAAGGGCCGTTGATGGCGTCAAACAGCGTGGCAGGAGACTGCTTGAACACGGTGATGGCATCCGCATCCAGCAGGGCAGGCCGGCCGGTTGCGAGTATGGCCAGCGCGTGGGCACGCGTTTGCTCGGTGATGCCGGCGCCGGGCCCGATCAGCATGGCGGTGATGCGGGTATCGGCGATGAGGGTGGAAAAATCGTCCTCGGCCTGGAGCGGGCTGACCATGATGCTGGTGAGCGCGCCGGCATAGACGGCCCAGGCCTGCTCCGGCACTGCGACGGTGGTCAGTCCCGCCCCGGCGCGGGCGGCGGCGCGGGCGGCCATGCGGGCCGCACCTGTCATTACCGCGCCGCCATAGAGCAGCGCGTGGCCACGGCCATATTTGTTGCCGCCGGGAATCGCCTGGGGCAAAGCGTGCCGCCACAGGCCTGGGCCGTTCTCGGCGATCTCCGGGGCGATCTGCGCGAGCACGGCGCTGGCGATGCCGATATCGGCCACCACCAGTTCGCCGCATAGGGTGCGGCCAGGCAGCAGCAGGTGGCCGGGCTTCTTGCGAAAGAAGGTTACCGTCAGCCTGGCTTGCACCGCGCCGAGATCGTCACCGCTATCGCCGGCAACGCCGCTTGGCACGTCGATGGCCACGATCGGGATTTTTTTGGCCGCGGCCGCGTGCAGCATTTCGGCCGCCACGCCGTCGATCCTGCGGGCAAGGCCGGAGCCGAACAGGGCGTCGACGATCAAGCCCGCGTTATCGAGGAGCGCTGGGGCGAGGGGTTCGGGCTGTCCGTGCCACAAGGCGGCGTTGGCGTTCTTGCCGCCGAGCAGCCCCAGCCGCACCGTCCAGCCCGCTTCTTCCAGCAACCTGGCAACGACAAACCCATCGCCACCATTATTGCCGGGGCCGCAGAGAACCGCCACTTGGCCGGGGCTCCAGCGGCGCATGATCTCGCCCGCCACAGCGCGGCCGGCATTTTCCATCAAGGCGGTGCCTGGGTGGGTCGAGCCCATGGTCAGGCGGTCGGCTTCATTCATCTGCGCGACGGTGAGCACTTCCAGCTCGCTCACGATTTTGTCCTCCCCAGCCTTGCCCCCTGCAGCCTTGGCATCCGCGCCCCGGCGCGCCTAGGGTGCGCGGCCAATCTGCGGGAGCGATACGTGAAAAAACAGGCTGCTCGGTTCAAGATGCGCCTCCTCTGCGGCGTTGCCGCGTCTGTGGCATTGGCGCTGGCCACGCCCGCAAGCGCGGCGCCGGCGGGGCCATCCGGCAGCGTGCCGGGCAATGTGCTGCGCGCTACCCTGGATAACGGCCTGCGCGTGGTGATCGTTCCCGACCGCCTGGCGCCGGTGGTGACCACCGAGATCAACTATCTCGCTGGCTCCAACGATGCGCCCGCCGGCTTCCCGGGAACGGCGCATGCGCTGGAGCATATGATGTTCCGTGGCTCGGCCGGGCTGGACCGTGACCAGCTTTCCGAGTTGGGTGCGCTGCTGGGCGGCGATTACAACGCCGATACCACCGAGACGGTGACCCAGTATTTCTATACCGTGCCGGCCGCAAACCTGCCGGTGGCGTTGCATCTGGAAGCGCTGCGGATGAACGGGCTGAACCTGAATCAGGCCGATTGGGACAAGGAGCGCGGCGCCATCGAGCAGGAGGTCTCGCGCGATCTATCCAGCCCGATCTATACATATATCTCGCAGTTGCAGGCGATCATGTTCGCCGGCACGCCCTATGAGCACGATGCGCTGGGCACACGGCCATCTTTCGACAAGACCGATGCGGCATTGCTGCGCGGTTTTTACCAGCGCTGGTATGCGCCGAATAACGCAATCCTGGTGATCGCCGGCGACGTGAATCCGGCAAAGACGCTGGAGGATGTGAAGACCGCCTTTGGTGACATCAAGCGGCGCGATATTCCCGCGCATGCGCCATTCAGCGTCAGCCCGGTGGTGCAGAAAACGCTTGCCCTGCCGACAGATTTTCCGGTTGGCCTGGTGACGCTGGCCTATCGTATGCCGGGGCTGAAATCGGCCGATTTCGCCACCGCCGATATTTTGGGCGATGTGCTGGGCAGCGAGCGCGGCGCGCTGTATGCCATGGTGCCTGCAGGCCACGCGCTGTTCTCGGAATATGCGTTCGAGCCAAAAGAGGATGTGGGATTTGGCCTGGCTGCGGCGGGCTTTCCGAAGGGGGGCGATCCCAAGCCGGTGCTGGATGAGATGCGTGCGATCATCGCCGATATCGCCGCCCATGGCGTGCCGCCCGAACTGGTGGCGGCGGCGCAGCGCCAGGAATTGGCGCAGCTTGCGTTCCAGAGCGACAGCATTACCGGGCTTGCGGAAAGCTGGTCGCGCGCTCTGGCGTTCGAAGGTGCGGCGTCGCCGGATGACATCGCCAAGGCCTATCAGGCAGTGACGGTGGAGAAGGTAAACCGGTTGGCGCATGAATTGCTCGATCCCGCGCATGCGGTCACCGCGATCCTGACACCGGAGGAGTCCGGCAAGCCGGTGGCGGGCAAGGGTTTTGGCGGCGCGGAATCGTTCGGCGGCGCGCCGAGCAAGCCGGTGGCTCTGCCGCAATGGGCATCCGATGCGCTGGCCAGCCTGCATTTGCCCGACCCCGGCACGCCGCCGGTGGTGAGCGTTTTGCCGAACGGGCTGCAGCTTATCGTGCAGACCGAGCATGTCAGCCGCACTGTTTCGGTGTTTGGGCAGGTGAGGCAGGTGACCGAGATTCAGGAGGCACCTGGCAAAGAGGGCATTGCCGATCTGGTGAACAAGCTGTTCGATTACGGCACCGAAAAGCATGACCGGCTAGGCTTCCAGAAGGCGCTGGACGATATCGCCGCGCAGGCCCAGGCGGGGAGCCGGTTTTCCCTCAAAGTGCTGACGCCGGAATTCGACCATGGCATGGCGCTGCTGGCGGAAGGCGAATTGCATCCGGCCTTCCCCGCTGATGCGTTTGCCATCGTCCGCCGCCAGGCGGCGCAGAGCCTGGCCGGGCTGTTGCAATCGCCGGATTACTTGTTTAAGCGCGCGGTGCAGAAGGCGGTGGTGCCCGATGGCGATCCGCTGCTGCGTCAGGCGCTGCCGAAGACGGTGATGGCGCTAACGCCGGCCGATCTGAAAGCTTTCTACAAGGCCGCATATCGGCCCGACCTGACCACGATCGTGGTGGTGGGTGACGTGACGCCGGAGAATGCACGGCGCGTGGTGGAAGCCAATTTTGGCGGCTGGGCGAAAGATGGGCCAACCCCGCCGATCGATCTGCCGGCGATCGGGCCGAACCAGCCGACCGCATCGCATGTGCCGGATAGCAGAAGCCTGCAGGATAGTGTGGCCTTGGTGGAAGCGGTGCAGCTGCCGGTGACCAATCCTGATCGCTACAACCTGATGGTGGGCAACACGATTCTCGGCGGTGGCTTTTCTTCCCGGCTATATCAGGATCTTCGGGTGAAGAGCGGCTATGTGTATAGCGTGGACAGCCAACTGGATTGGTCGCGCACGCGCTGCGACTACAGCGTCTCGTTCGGCGCCGACCCGGACAAGGTGGCCAAGGCGCGCGCGCTGGTGGTGCAGGATCTGCAGGATCTGCAATCGCATCCGGTGAGCGATGCGGAACTGACGCGGGCCAAGGCGCAGATGCTGCGGCGCTTGCCGATGCAGCGGGCGAGCGTGGATGCGATCGCGGGGCTTGATTTGCGCCTGGTCGATCTTGGGCTGCCACTGGATACGCCGAGTGTGGCGGCCAAGCATTACTTCGATGCAACGGCAGCCGATGTGCAGGCGGCGTTCAAGACATGGTTGCGGCCGGAGAACTTGGCCGAAATTGTGAAAGGGCCTGCTGTTTCGCAGTAGGGCGGTGGCGTTGGCTGCTGCCTGGCCGATATGTGTTGGAAGGCTAGGGTCGGAACCGCAGATGAACGCAGATAGGTGATTTTATCCTGCATCGATCCATCTGCCGGTTGGGACAGTCTGACGGTTTCATCTGCGTTCATCTGCGGTTAGAACTCTTCCGGTCCCGCTGGGAGTGAGGATCATATGGACGAAGATTTCCGCCAGGCCGCGCTGGATTATCACCGTTTCCCACGGCCGGGGAAAATCGCCATCGAGCCGACCAAGCGGATGGCGACGCAGCGCGATCTGGCGTTGGCCTATTCCCCCGGCGTTGCCGCCGCGTGCGAGGCCATTGTGGCCGACCCGCGCACCGCGCGGGATTACACCGCACGCGCCAACCTTGTTGCTGTGATCAGCAACGGTACCGCCGTACTCGGCCTCGGCAATATTGGCCCTCTGGCCGGCAAGCCGGTGATGGAGGGCAAGGCCGCTTTGTTCAAGAAATTCGCCGGCATCGATGTGTTCGATATCGAAGTGGATGCCGCCGATCCGGAGTTGTTCATCAAGGTGGTGGCAGCCTTGGAACCCACCTTCGGCGCGATCAATCTGGAGGATATCAAGGCACCCGAGTGCTTCATCATTGAAAAAACGCTGCGCGAGCGGATGAAGATCCCGGTGTTCCATGACGACCAGCACGGCACGGCGATTACCGTTGCCGCCGCCGTGCGCAACGCGCTGGTGCTGCAGGACAAGAAACTGGAAGATGTGCGCCTGGTCACGTCCGGTGCCGGCGCCGCCGCCATTGCCTGCGTCGATCTGCTGGTGGCGATGGGGCTGCGGGTGGAAAACGTGACCCTGACCGATATCAAGGGTGTGGTTCATGCCGGCCGGGAGGCGGATATGCCGGCGAATATGGCGCGCTATGCGCGGCACACCGATGCGCGCACCCTGGCCGATGTGATCGAGGGCGCCGATATTTTCATGGGGCTTTCCGCGCCGCGCGTGTTCAAGCCCGAATGGCTGCCTAAACTGGCGGACAAGCCGATTATCCTGGCCTTGGCGAATCCCGATCCGGAAATCATGCCCGAACTGGTGCGCGCTGCCCGGCCGGATGCGATCGTTGCCAGCGGGCGCAGCGACTATCCCAACCAGGTCAATAATGTTCTCTGCTTCCCGTTCATCTTCCGCGGCGCGCTGGATGTGGGTGCCACCACCATCAACGAGGCGATGAAGCTGGCGGCGGTGGAAGCTATCGCCGAATTGGCGCGCATGGAGGCCAGCGAAGTGGTGGCGCGCGCTTATGGTGGCGCGGCACCGGTGTTTGGGCCGGATTACATTATTCCAAAACCCTTCGATCCCAGGCTGATTCTTCAGGTTGCCCCCGCCGTCGCCCGGGCGGCCATGGCAAGCGGCGTGGCACTCGATCCGATTGCCGATTTCGATGCCTATCGCTCGGAGCTGGAGCGTTTCGTATTCCGCTCTGGCCAGCTGATGCGGCCGGTATTCGAAGCGGCACGCAAGCATAGCGTTCGCGTGGTCTATAGCGAAGGCGAGGATGAGCGGGTGCTGCGCGCCGTGCAGACGGTGGTGGATGAAGGCATCGCCCGGCCTATCCTGATCGGCCGGCGCGACGAGATTGCCCGGCGTGTGCGCGAGATGGGGTTGCGTATGCGGCTGGGCGGCAATGTGCAGGTGCTCGATCCCGCCCTTGACCGCGACATTTTCGATCCGCTGATCGCGCCCTATCAGCGCCTGGTGGCAAGGCGCGGTGTGCCGCCCGATGCGGCGGCACGGCGGATGAGCACGCGCGCCACCGTCGCCGCCTGCATGCTGCTGCAAACCGGGCAATGCGAAGCGGCGTTGTGCGGCGGCACCGGCGCGTGGTGGCGCCAGATGAGCTACCTGCTGCCGATCATCCCGAAATCGCCCGATGTATGCAGGGTTTTTGCCCTCTCAGCGGTGATCATCCAGAGCGGTGCGATGTTCATCTGCGATACGCATATGAATGTCGATCCCACCGCCGAACAGATTGCGGAAATGACCGCCCTTGCCGCCAAGGCGGTGGAGGAGTTTGGCTTGACGCCGAAAGTGGCACTGCTCTCGCACTCGGATTTTGGCGCCAGCAACTCGCCCTCGGCACGGAAAATGCGGCAGGCTCTGGCATTGATTCGCGAACGCGATCCGGCACTTGAAGTGGATGGCGAAATGCATGCCGATGCTGCCTTGTCGGAGGCGATACGTGACCGGATGATGCCGGATAGCCCGCTGCGTGGTGTGGCTAATCTGCTGGTGATGCCCAATTTGGATGCCGCCAATATTGCCTTCAACCTGGTGAAGGCGGCGGCGGACGGGCTGCCGGTTGGGCCGCTTCTGCTCGGCATGTCCAAGCCGGCGCATGTCTTGGTGCCGAGCGTGACGGCGCGCGGCATCGTGAACATGACCGCCTTGGCGGTGGTGCAGGCGGGGCAAACGGCCTTGCGGCTGGTGTGAACCATCCCTGAGATAGCGGCGTTATCAGGCGGACGCTGGTGGGGATTGAACCGTGCAGATAACCAATGTTGCCGACCTGATCGCGGAAACCCTGATCCAGGTTGGGGTGAAGCGGATTTTCGGGCTGGTCGGCGATAGCCTGAACGGCCTGACCGAGGCGTTGCGGCGCCGCGACGGGATCGACTGGATTCATGTGCGGCATGAGGAGGTGGCAGCGTTTGCGGCTTCGGGGGAAGCGCAGATCACCGGCGAACTCGCCGTGTGCGCAGGGTCGTGCGGGCCGGGCAATCTGCATCTGATAAACGGTCTGTTCGATGCGCATCGCAGCCGCGTGCCGGTGCTGGCAATCGCCGCGCACATACCCTCGGCCGAGATCGGCGGCGGCTATTTTCAGGAAACCCATCCGCAGGACCTGTTTGCCGAATGCAGTTGCTATTGCGAGCTGGTGTCCGATACCGCGCAGCTCCCTTACGTGCTGGAAAACGCCATTCGCGCCGCGGTCGGGCGGCGTGGCGTGGCGGTGCTGGTGATCCCGGGGGATATCGCGCTACGCGCGGCGCCCTCGCGCGGCATTTCCCCCAATGCCGGGCTGCTGCCCGCCTTGCCGATCGTTCGCCCTGCCGACGCCGAACTGGCCGCGCTGGCCGATCTGCTGAACAATGCCGGGAAGGTGACGTTGTTCTGCGGCCGCGGCTGTGCCGGCGCGCATGAAGAGCTGATGGCGCTGGCAGAGGCGCTGAAAAGCCCGATTGTACATGCGCTGGGCGGCAAGGAGCATGTGGAATACGACAATCCCTATGATGTGGGGATGACCGGTTTCATCGGGTTTTCGTCCGGCTATGCCGCCATGCATGCGTGCGACGTGTTGCTGATGCTGGGCACGGATTTTCCCTACAAGCAATTCCTGCCGAGCGGCGCCAAGATCGCCCAGGTAGATATTCGGCCGGAAAATCTGGGCCGCCGCTGCAAGCTGGATCTTGGCCTGGTGGGCGATGTCGGGGCCACGATCGCGGCGCTGTTGCCCAAGCTGACGGTGCAAACCGACACGGCGCATCTGGATGCCAGCCTGGCGCATTACCGGAAAGCACGTGCCGGGCTGGATGATCTGGCGCGCGGCACGGCGGGCAAAAAGCCGATTCATCCGCAATATCTTGCCCGCCTGCTCAGCGAAGCCGCCAGCGATGATGCGGTGTTCACCGCCGATGTCGGCACGCCCACCATCTGGGCCGCCCGCTATCTGGCGATGAACGGGCGCCGGCGCCTTGTTGGGTCCTGGGTGCATGGCTCGATGGCCAATGCCATGGCGCATGGCATCGGGATTCAGGCGGCACAGCCTGGGCGGCAGGTGATTTCCATGTCCGGCGATGGCGGGTTTGCCATGCTGATGGGTGATTTGATGACTCTCACCCAGATGAAGCTGCCGGTGAAGGTGGTGATTTTCAATAATGGCGTGCTCGGCTTCGTGGCGCTGGAGATGAAGGCTTCCGGTTTTGTCGAAACCGGGGTCGATCTGCAAAATCCGGATTTTGCCGCCATGGCGCGTGCCATGGGTATCCATGCGATCCGTGTGGAGGACCCGGGCGAACTGCCCGCGGCAATCACCGGCATTCTCTCGCATGACGGGCCGGCGCTGCTGGATGTGGTGACTGCCAGGCAGGAGCTTTCTCTGCCGCCGAGCATCGGTATTGAGCAGATCAAGGGATTCAGCCTGTGGGTGGTGCGCGCGGTGATGAGCGGCCGTGGCGACGAGGTGATCGACCTGGCGAAAACCAATCTGCTCCCGCGATAGAGACTCAGCGCTGGACGGCGGCGCCCGAGGTTTTTATCAGCGACGCTTCGCCATTGCCGAACGACCAATCATCCCGCCCGGTGCCGATCAGGCTGATAAAGATGTCTTCCCGGCGCAGATTCAACCGTGCCTGCAGATCATCGGCGATTTGGGCATAGAAGCGGCTTTTTTGGTCTGGCGTGCGGCCTTCCGCCAAGGTGAGTTGCACGAAGACCAGGTCTGCCGAGCGCTCGATGCCGAAAAAGCTGGGGTCGTAGATGAAATCATCAGGCGCATGTTCGGTGATGACCTGGAAACGATCATTTTCCGGCGCGTTCAAAATCTCCACCATCGCCTTGTAGACGATGTCTCCTATGGCGCGGCGATAGGCGGGCGGCTTGCCCTTTATCAGGTCGATGCGTGCGAACGGCATGGTCGTTCTCCGGAAAAAAACAGGGTTACGTGGTGGTGATGGCGATGAGGCTGTCGGCCAATGTGCTGATGGCCGCGTGGCCGATCAGCGCTGCCACCCGGTTCTGCGCCCGCAGCCAAAGCGGCAAGGCGGCTTGTAGCGCGGCTTCGCCGGACTCGGTGAGGCGGGCCAGACGCGCGCGCTGGTCGGTGGCGCCGATCTCGATGGTGACCAAACCGCGCCGCTCCAGCGGATCGAGGTTGCGGCCCATTGTCGACCGGTCGAGCGCCGCCTCGGCGGCCAGGCGGCTGATCGGCAAGGGGCCAAGCTGCGCCAATGTGCGCAATACCGAGAACTGGGTGATTCGCAGGCCGGAGGGGGCCAAAGCTGCATCATAGGCGGCGCTTACCGCGCGGGTGGCGCGGCGCAGGGTTGTGCAGGCGCAGGGAGGCTGGTTTGCCATAAAAGGGTATATACCCGCGTTTGCCGATGACGGCAACCCTGACCGGCCGGCCACGTTGGCTGTGTTCGGCGGCGATATGATGGATCGGACGCTGGTGTTGCGCCGCGTGGTGCGCGAGAGGGCCCACGATGACTCTGCGCCGAGCCACTGTGCTGATCGCCATCGCGATTGGCTGGTTCCAACCCTGTGCCGCGGCGCAGGGCGACATGGAGGTGTTTGCAGCACCTTCCCGGGCGCTGTCGTTACGCTCTCTCGATCAGCGCGGCGCGATCTATGGCCAGGCGCGATCGACCGCGGCCTGGCATGTCGCGCAATGGAACAATCCATCGCGGAACGTGCCGGATTTTGCGGGCGACATCGCGCGGAACGAGAGTCTTTCGGTTTCCACCGGACATTCGCCAGAGTCGCTCACCATCAGCCAATCCGGCCGCCTGCTGCCCTGCGGGCAAGCGGGCGGGGCGCTGGAGTTCGATGGTCTGGCGGGAACCAACACGACAGGAAACGACCCTGGGCTTCCCAGCCCGGCGAATCAGGCCGTCCTGGTGCAACCATTATCGGCGTTCCGCGTGATGCGGCAGCGCCTGGATATGCGGGTGATATCGGCTGAGCTGGTGCCGGACAAGGTGGCTTGCCCGATGTCGAAATCGGTCAGTCTGTTCTGCATTGTCCTGGATAACAGGTTTTCATCGAGCACGCTGTTTGTTCAGTTCATTGTCTATGCCTTCAACACGAGCCCGCATGATATCTGGTGGGCACGCGGGCAGAAAGGCGGGCGGTTCGGGTTCAACGCCATTCTGGCTTCTGCGTCCGGCGCTGGGGGTGCGGGAACCAGGCAGCATGTCGATATGGATCTGCTACCCATTCTTACCTCCACGATCGCGGAGAATGACGTGGGTATGGACAAGGATCTACGGCACTGGAAGGTGTCGGGCGCCTATTTCGGCAACGCCGTATATGGCAGCGTGAATATCGCGACCCGATGGAGCGGCTACAGCCTGACGGCGAGATTGGCCCAATAGAAATCTGCAGGAATGCCAGCGCATCCTTTTCACGCGGCAGCGCTGCTGCTGATTTATGCCGCTGACAGACCGCCCTCACGTTCGACGAACGCGGCAATCTCCGCGACCCCGTTGCCTGCCCGCACATTGGCAAACACGAAGGGGCGGGCGCCGCGCATGCGGCGTGAGTCGCGGTCCATGACCTCCAGGCTGGCCCCGACATGCGGGGCCAGATCGATCTTGTTGATCACCAGCAAGTCGCTGCGGGTAATCCCTGGCCCACCCTTGCGGGGAATTTTATCGCCTGCTGAAACGTCGATCACGTAGATGGTCAGATCCGCAAGCTCCGGTGAAAACGTCGCCGCCAGATTATCGCCGCCGCTCTCGATCAAGATCACATCCAGCGCCGGAAAACGCTGCCGCATCTGCGCAATCCCGGCAAGGTTGATACTGGCATCTTCCCTGATCGCCGTATGCGGGCATCCGCCGGTCTCGATCCCAAGAATCCGCTCCGGCGGCAAGGATCCTGCGCGGGTCAGGAACTCCGCATCCTCACGGGTGAAAATATCGTTGGTGATGGCGGCGATATCGTAACGGTCGCGAAAACTGCGGCATAGCGCATCCATCAGCGCCGTCTTGCCGGTGCCTACTGGCCCGCCAATGCCCACGCGCAACGGCCCATGTGGAGAACTCATGAACGGAACATCCTCGAATATTGTGTCTCATGCCGCATCGCGGCGATATCGGCGCGAAAACACGCGCCGCCCAGATCATCCAGCCCCGCTGCCGCAGTATTGTCTGCCACCGCCAGCACTGTGTCCTCCAGTCCGCGCAGCACACGCAGCCCGGCAAACTGCCCCAACGGCACCAGCCGCACCCCGGCGGACACCAGATTGCCCAGCCAGGCAGTAAGATACCCGATGCAAGCGGCATCTTCGCCAATCCCTTGGCGCGCGGCAAACGCCCCGAACGCCACCGGATATGCGCAAGCCGGCACCCCGCCCCATGCGGCGGCAGAGGCGGCAAATGCCGCCCCCTGGGCCAAAATCTCCAATTGCCGCTCCAGCCCCGGCGCCGTTGCCGCCGCCAGCTCCGCCAATTCCGCCAAACGGTCCGCATCCTCCGCCGCGCGATGCGCATGTCTCAGCAAAATGGCGTCGCTGCGCCCGGACCCATCGGCCAGGACCATCGCGAGCCAGGCTGAAAACCCGGCCTGGTCACGCACATCGCCCGCTTCGACCGCCCATTCCAGACCGTGCGAATAGGCAAAGCCACCAGTAGGGAACGCAGGAGATGCAAAACAGAGCAGCCGCGCCAAGCCGGGCTGATCAATCATGGTGATGCGCTGCCTCATCGTCGTGATGGTGGTGGTGCCCGCCCGCCGCGCCCGCATAGGCGCCCGCTTCGGGATCGAACGGCGCCTCCACTGTCTGCACGCGGCCGCCGAGCCCCTGCACCATCTCGGCAATCACGTGGTCGGCGCGTATCCGCAGGCGGTCGCCTAAAAACTGCACCGGCAAGTGCCTATTGCCAAGATGCCAGGCAATACGCAGCAAAAGCGCCATATCCGGCGCGGAAAATTCCAGCAGTGACTCCGCCCGGGCGCAGATTCGCACGATCGCGCCATCCGGCAGCACCAGCCCATCATCCTGCCGCAACCGAACGGCGTGCGGCAGATCGAGCAAAATCTCCCGCCCGCCCTCGGTGTGCAGCAAGAGCCGCCGGCGAAACCGCCGGTCATGGTCGATGAGCACCCTGTCGACGGCGCTATCGGCATCCCAGCTGCCCGCCAAAACGATCGAAAATACGGTTGCGGGGGCGCAAGACGCGGTCACGATGGCACCCCTAGAACAGAAAATACCGTTGCGCCATCGGCAGAACCACAGCGGGCTCGCAGGTCAGCAACACCCCGTCCGCGCGCACCTCATAGGTCTCCGGATCGACCTCGATATTCGGGGTCGCGTGGTTATGTACCATGCTGCGCTTGCCGATGCCGCCGCGCGTATTGCTCACCGCCACCAGACGCCGCCGCAAGCCGAGTTTTGCGCCGATCTCATCCTCCAGCGCCGCGCCCGATACGAAGGTGACGCAGGAAGCCGCCAGCGCCCCGCCCAAGGCGCCGAACATCGGCCGGTAATGCACTGGCTGCGGCGTGGGGATGGACGCGTTCGGGTCGCCCATTGCTGCCATCACAATGCTGCCGCCCTTCAGCACCAGATCGGGCTTCACGCCAAAATAGGCCGGCGACCAGAGCACCAGATCGGCGAGCTTGCCCGCCTCGACCGATCCAACCTCATGCGCAAACCCCTGCGCAATGGCCGGATTGATCGTGTATTTCGCGATATATCTCTTCACCCGGGCATTGTCGGCCGGGCCATCGCCGGCCAATGATCCGCGCTGCAGCTTCATTTTATGCGCGGTCTGCCAGGTGCGGATAATCACTTCGCCGACGCGCCCCATCGCCTGGCTATCGGAGGAAATCATCGAGAGTGCGCCCAGATCGTGCAGAATATCCTCGGCCGCAATTGTCTCTTTCCGAATCCGGCTTTCGGCAAAAGCTAAATCCTCGGGGATGGACGCATCGAGATGATGGCACACCATCAGCATGTCCAGATGCTCTTCCAGCGTGTTGGCCGTGTAAGGCCGTGTCGGGTTGGTCGAACTCGGCAACACATTTGGCAGGCCGGCCACTTTGATAATGTCCGGCGCATGGCCGCCACCGGCGCCCTCGGTATGGAACGCGTGGATCGTCCGCCCGCGGAAGGCGGCAATGGTATCTTCCACGAAGCCGCTCTCGTTCAACGTGTCGGTATGGATCATCTTCTGCTCATAGTATCGGGCGGCCACCGAGAGGCAGCAATCGATCGCGGCGGGCGTGGTGCCCCAATCTTCATGCAGTTTCAGGCAGCACGCGCCGGCCCGCAGCATGTCTTCCAGCGAGCCGGGAAGGGAGGCATTTCCCTTGCCGGCAAATGCCAGATTCACCGGCAGCGCTTCAGCCGCCTGGAGCATGCGCGCCATATGAAACGGGCCTGGCGTGCAGGTGGTCGCCGCGGTGCCTGTGGCCGGCCCGGTACCGCCGCCCACCAGGGTGGTGATCCCGCTCGCCAGCGCATCTTCCACCTGTTGCGGGCAGATGAAATGGATATGGCTGTCCACCCCGCCCGCGGTGAGAATCTTGCCCTCGCCGGCAATGATCTCCGTGCCTGGACCAATGATGATATCCACGCCGGGCTGCACATCCGGATTGCCGGCCTTGCCGATGCGGGCGATCCGGCCGCCGATCAAGGAAATATCGGCTTTGACGATGCCCCAATGGTCGATGATCAGCGCATTGGTGATCACCGTATCGGCCGCACCCTCGGCATTGCGGATCTGCGATTGCCCCATCCCGTCGCGGATCACCTTGCCGCCGCCGAATTTCACCTCCTCGCCAAAGATGGTGAAATCGCGCTCCACCTCCACGAACAGCTCGGTATCGGCCAGGCGCACCCGGTCGCCGGTGGTGGGGCCATACATGTCGGCATAGGCGGCACGGGATATGCGAGCCATGGTCAGTCCAGATCTCCCATCACGTCACCGGCAAAGCCGTAAACCCGCCTGGCACCCCGATATGGGATCAGCTTCACATCGCGCTGCTGCCCAGGCTCGAACCGGATGGCGGTGCCGGAGGCAATATCCAGCCGCATGCCGCGCGCCGCCGCACGGTCGAAGGCCAAGGCCTTGTTTGCTTCGGCGAAATGGTAATGGCTCCCCACCTGGATCGGCCGGTCGCCGGTATTGGCCACTTGCAGAACGATCGGCGTGAGTCCGGCATTCAGCTCGATCTCGCCAGGCAGGGTGATGATCTCGCCGGGGATCATCGTATCGGCTCATGCACGGTCACCAATTTGGTGCCGTCGGGGAAGGTTGCCTCCACTTGCACATCCGGGATCATTTCGGCCACACCCTCCATCACCTGGTCGCGCGTGATCACCTGCGCACCTGCTTGCATCAGATCGGCGACCGTCCGCCCATCACGCGCGCCTTCAACCACATAATCGGTAATCAGCGCGACCGATTCGGGCACGTTGAGCTTCACCCCGCGCGCCTGCCGGCGGCGTGCCACCTCGGCCGCCATTGAAATCAGCAGCTTGTCTTTTTCCCGCGGTGTCAGATGCATCGCAAAACCTCCTGACGATAAGGGCCTATAAACCCCAAAGCCGCGGCAAGGGAGCGTTGCGTACAACACCAAGGGCGGCCACCACATGACGGCGCAATGATTGGCCGTCTGGCGCCACGATACGCGCGACCAATATCCCGTCCCAGGCGGAAGCGCCCGCATCCGCGCCCTCCAGCGCTTCCCGCATTTTGTCCAAGGCCGCTTGCGCATCCGGTGCGGCGAACAGGATGGTGGCGACCGCTGCCCCGCCGGCGGCCGAGGCGGTGCTGGCGAGACGTTTCTGCATGTCGCCCTCCAGCCTTACCGCATCGTGCAGCACCAGCCGGCCGCCCCGGCGCAAGCTGATCCGGTCCCGCAAGGATAGCTGACGCAGCGCCTCGCCGGATAACGGACGCCCAAATAGCAGCGCCTCCACGCCCAGATAGGTCCCCGCCGGGTCCAGCTCGATGCGCAATGAACGAGTGAGCGCGCAACGATCGAACAGGATGGTTTCCTGCGGCAAATACTCCAGCCTGGCGCCGGCCGATACCAGCACATCGATGTCGATCCGCGCCGGCGCGGCGCCAGGCAAGGCGCGATAGATTCGCTCCGCGGAGGGGGTGGAGACGGTGAGTGCACTGCCCCGGGCCGCCTCCAGCCGCAGACTCAGCAGGTCGCCATCCGCAACACCACCGGCGGTGTTCACCACCACGGCTTCCGCCATGCCGCCATGCGGGCGCGGGAAACGGGCACGCAGGCAGCCGGCCTGGTGCAGCTTCTCCAGCGCGGTGCCGCGGTCGCTCAGCCGGACGCCGACCAGAACCGAGCCTACCGCCCTCTGGTGGCGCTGAGCCGGCCCACTCATACCGCAACGGTTTGCAGCGCCTCGAAGCTGATCGGTTTTGCCCCCTCCCACAAAGTAGAGCGGCCGAGGGTCGCCAGGTTCTCCAGCCCTTCGGTGATGGTGAGCATGTGGTTGCCGGCCAGCGATCCTGCCTTGCTGGCGAAATGGGTGGGGCCATAGGCAATGAGAATCTCGGTTTCACTCACGCCGCCAGGGTAGAGCAGGATATGGCCGGGTGCCGGGTAGCAGGTGGCGTTTTCCGGTGCCAGGCCGCCGACATCGAAATTGCCCATGGGAATCCAGCACGCCTCGCCGCTCCAGCGCACATGGATGATGCGGTTCTGGTAGGGGAGCATGCGGCGAAAGGCAGCAATGGTGGCAGGGGCCTGGGCCTCGAAGCGTGCAGTGAACTCGAACGCGCCTGCCGTAACTCGCACCAGATCCATTTTTACGCCCCAACTGATCTGTGGGAGAATGCAAGAAGGCGACCAGCCTGTGAAGCGCCCCCATCCTGCAGCGCCAAGGAAACATCTATGCCTCCCTATCCCCGCGATCTGATCGGCTACGGCCCTACTCCGCCTTACCCGCATTGGCCAAATGATGCCCGGATCGCCGTTCAGTTCGTGGTGAATTACGAGGAGGGGGGTGAAAACAGCGTTCTGCATGGCGATGCCGCCTCGGAGACGTTCTTGTCCGACATCGCCAACGCCCAGCCGGTGATCGGCGCCCGCCATATCAGTATGGAGAGCCTCTACGACTATGGCAGCCGCGCCGGGTTCTGGCGCCTGATGCGCCTGTTTGGCGAGCGCAACCTGCCATTCACCTGCTTCGCCGTGGCCATGGCCTTGCAGCGCAATCCGGAGGCGGCGCGCGCCATGCTGGAAGCCGGCCACGAGATCGCCACCCATGGCTGGCGCTGGATCAACTACCAGACCATGCCGGAGGCGGAAGAACGCGCCCATATGGCGCAGGCCATTGCGGTTCACACCCAGATCTGCGGCAGCCGCCCGCTGGGCTGGTATCTCGGCCGTACCAGCCCCAATACCGCCAGGCTGGTGGCAGAGGAGGGTGGATTCCTGTACGATTCCGACAGCTATGGCGATGACCTGCCCTATTGGGAGAAAGCCGCCGGCCACGCTCAGCTGATCATCCCCTACACGCTGGATGCCAATGATATGCGCTTCGCCAATGGCGGCTTTACCAATGGCGCGCAGTTCTTCACCTACCTGAAAGACAGTTTTGACGTATTATACGCTGAAGGCGAAACCGCTCCCCGCATGATGTCGATCGGCCTGCATTGCCGGCTGGCAGGGCGGCCGGGCAGGGCGGCAGCAGTGGCGCGGTTTCTGGATTACGTTGGCGGCCATGACCGGGTCTGGGTGTGCAGGCGGATCGACATAGCCCGGCACTGGCATGCGCATCACGCACATTAGGCAGCAACCATCGTCATCCTATGGATGCATGGAATGATCATGTGGCGGCGCACGGTCCCGCCCTCGCCACTCAGCACCGGGCCGGCCGATGCCTTCCGCACCCACGCCGGGTGCCGATCAAGAATTTGTGATCGGACAGAAGTTGCGGTAGGGAAATTTTTTCCATCAAATGCAACCGAAGGGCGTGTTACAATGTGTTTCACAACTCTTCCGGGGGCGGTGGCAGTGCGATGACATTCGATGATCGTGACAGGAAACGGCGCGTCTTTGCGATCACCGGCCAGGTATCGCGCAGCCATCCAGCGCCCAATCCTGGCCGGTATCCGCTCTTCTGCCGACGATGTGGTCAGGGCAGGCTACCCAACGGGTAAGGTCAGGATGCGTCTGGCATCCCGCCCCGATCATTCGCATCATCACAATTCGAGAGTCCTCCGACCAGCGAGACCCTTGGTGCTGCACGTCTCTTCGCCCACCATGTCAAGTCGGGATGCCTTGCGCCAGAGAACCGGCGCCGCCCACCAGCGGTTACATGAGCAGAAGGATTTCATCGCTTTGCGGCAAGGCACTCTGGCCCGCCCGCGTTACGTCAGGCTGTTGCGCCGCTTGCTCGGTATCCACGCGCCGATCGAGGAATTGCTGGCACCGTACGAAGCGTCTCCGGAAATCGGCTGGCATGCCGATCCCGCTGCCTCGCGCTCCGCAAGGTTGCGGCAGGATCTTGCGGCACTCGGAGAAGACCCCGACGCAATCTGGTCTGCCCCGCGGGCGGACCAGCTGCTGCCGCCCATACACAGCGTCGCTGCCGCGTTGGGCTGCGCCTGGGTGGTGGAGGGCTCGGCACTGGGCGGCCGGCTGCTCGCATTGCTCCTCCGCAGCACCATGGGCATCGGCGTGGAGTCCGGCGCCGCCTTCTTTACCCCCCTGCCGTCGCAATCCGAGCGGTGGCACGCCTGCTGCGCCTCGATCGAAGCGCTCGGCGCGTATCCCAGGCAGATGGCCGAGATGCTGGGCGCGGCCGAGGCAACCTTCGAGGTGTTCGCGAACTGGATGGAGGCCGCATAATGACCATCCAGCACGCCCAACCAACGCCACCAAAGCCCGATCTGACCGCCTGCGATCGTGAGCCGATCCATATACCCGGCCATATCCAGCCGCATGGCGCGCTGATCGCGACCTTCCCCGACTCCATGCGCATCAGCCATGTGAGTGAAAACTTCGAAGACTCGGTGGGGCTGCCGGCGGCGCAGGCCCTGAATGCGGAACTCGGTGATCTGCTCGGCTCCGATCTTGCCGCCGCGGTGAAAACCTCGCTGGCGAGCGGCAGCTACACGCCCTCCAATATCCTGAATCTGGATCTGCCGATCCCGCGCAACCCGAACCGGAACGTGGTCGCGCATCGCCATCTCGGGCGCACGATCATCGAGCTGGAAATGCCGCCGCTACGCCAGGATCAGGAAAGCTCGCTGGCGCAGGCACAGATGATCATTACCAGCTTGCACCGCTCGGAAACCGTCAGTCAGCTTTGCACCGTGGCCACCCGCGAATTGCGGCAGCTTACCGGCTTCGACAGGGTGATGATCTATCGCTTCGATGCCGATGGTCACGGCACGGTGATTGCCGAAGACAGGCGCGATGACCTCGAGCCGTTTCTCGATCTGCATTATCCCGCTTCGGATATCCCGCAACAGGCCCGCCGGCTCTATGTTCTGCAGCGGGTTCGCAGCATTCCGGATGTGCATTATGCGCCGGTGCGCGTGCTGGCGGCGCCGGACGCGGGCGCCAGCACCGAACTCGACATGTCGTTCTGTGCACTGCGCGGTGTCTCGCCGGTGCATCTGGAATATATGCGCAACATGGATGTCCGGGCGACCATGGCGGTCTCTCTGGTGAAAGAGACTGCGTTATGGGGCATGATCGTCTGCCATCACACCGCGCCGCTCGCCCAGTCGGCCGACACACGGAGTTTTTGCGACCTGATCGGCCAACTGACCTCGATGCTGCTGCAAAAGGTCGAGGACGCGGATTTCCTGGCCGAGCGGCTGCGCCGCTACCAATCCATCGCCATGCTGCGCAACGAGATGGAAAACGCCGAAAACATCGCCCGCACGCTCGCCCGTCATAGCTCGGCCATGCTGGAACTGGTGGGTGCCAGCGGCGCGCTGGTGCGGATTGGCGATGACACGATGCTGCTTGGCCAGACACCGGATCAGCCGCAAGCCGCCTCCATCCTGAACACTTTGCGGCAATTTCATTCCGAGGAGATCGTCGGCATATCCGATGCCGGGCGGCCAGGTGAAGTGGCGGCGGATGCTGCCGATACGGCAAGCGGCATCCTGCTGATGCCGATCCTCAATAATCCCCAGGATGCCATTGCCTGGCTCCGGCCGGAGACGGTGCGCACGGTGAACTGGGGCGGCAACCCGACCAAATCGGCCGCGCAGGTGGCGGATAACGGCATGATTTCGCCGCGCAAATCCTTTGCCAAATGGAGTGAGCAAGTACGCGGCCGCGCCGATCCCTGGAGCGCCATCGACCTGCAGACGGCGCATGAATTGCGCCGCACCATTACCGGCGCGCTGCTGCGACAGGCGGAAGTGCGTCTGGCGCAGCTTTCCGCGTATGATCCGCTGACCAGCCTGGCCAATCGCCGTACGCTGAAATCATATCTGGAAGCCTGCCGGACCGACGGCTTTCATCCGATATCCTCGATGCTGTTCTTCGATCTTGATCGCTTCAAGCTGATCAATGATTCACTCGGCCACGGTGCCGGCGACCAGGTGCTGATCCAGGTTGCGGCGCGGCTGCGGCAATTCATCCCGGCCGGTGCCATGGCGGTTCGCCTGGGCGGCGACGAATTCGTGGTGTTTTGGCCAGGCGCTTCGCAGGTCGATGCGGAGCTGCTGGCCGGAACCCTGATTCGCGAGCTCTCGGCGCCGCTGATGGTGCAGGATCAACTTCATTACGTTACTGTCAGCATCGGCATCGCTTGCTCCGATCCGGCCGGTCTGGACCAGCTTCTGCGCGAAGCCGACGAGGCGATGTATGCCGCCAAGCGTGAGGGCGGTGGCAAGGTTGTGGTGTTCCAGCCATCGCACCATACCAAGGTGCTGACCGCCAATCAGATACAGCAGGATTTGTTCCGGGCGGTCGAAAGCGACGGCCTGGAGATTCATTACCAGCCCATCGTTGGCTGCCCGGATCGTGTGATCACCGGATTCGAGGCGCTGGTGCGCTGGCGCCATGCCATCCGTGGCTGGATATCGCCGGCCGAATTCATTCCACGTGCCGAGGAGACCGGCCTGATCGGGCGCATTGGCAGCTGGGTATTTGCCAGCGCGGTGAATCAGCTTGCGCTATGGCAGCGCATCGACAGCGGGCTGACGATGTCGATCAATGTATCGGCCAGGCAATTGATGGATGGCGCGTTCAGCGCCTATGTTGCCTCTGTCCTGGCGAACGAGCAGGTGCAGGCCCGCACGATCTGCCTGGAAGTGACGGAAAGCGCGCTGATGCACGAGACGGCGGTGCGCGAACTGCACCGGCTGCGTGCGATGGGGGTGAGAGTGGCGGTCGATGATTTCGGCACCGGCTATTCTTCGCTGGCCTATCTGCAAAGCCTGCCAGTGGATGTGGTGAAGATAGACCGCAGCTTCGTCGCCCGGCTGGGTTCCAACAGCCGTGCCGACCGCTTCTTTTCCGCGATCCTGGCACTGGGCCATACGCTCGATCTGAAATCCGTCGCTGAAGGCTGCGAAACCGAGGAGCAATGGAGCATCATCGAGGCGGCGGGGTGCGACCTGGTCCAGGGCTGGCTGATCTCGCCCGCCATCCCGCCGGCGCGGATCGACCCGCTTCTGCTGGCCGAAAAACCTGTCCCCACCGCCAATTTGGCGCCTGCCGGGTAAGCTTGTTGGGTCAGCCGGCCATTGATCGCCAGGTTCTCCAGGCGTGGGGGCAGCGGACGAGGCGGCGTTTCGGCCAGACCACCTCAATCAGCACTGCATATAATGCAATCATTGGTAAGAGGGCACGCCGTGCAATTGGCTTTTGACGATTTTGCGGCGAGCCCTTACACAAGCTGGACACAGAAAGTCCGCGTGATGAGCGAGAACTGGGTCGCGCGTAACCTCTTCTGTCCGGCTTGCGGATTTGATTCAATCGAACCTCATCGTACCAACCGCCCCGTCGCCGATTTTTTCTGCACGAGGTGCAAAGACGGATTTGAACTGAAAAGCAAGAGCGGCAAGCAAGGCCGTAAAGTGCCTGACGGCGCCTACCGGACAATGGTTGACCGAATTCAGGGCCTGGACAATCCAAATTTGTTTTTGCTGTCTTATGATCGAGCTCGGCTTCGTGTCACAGATGTTGATATCGTGCCAAAGCAGTTCTTCACCAATGCGATTATCGAGCGTCGGAAGCCTTTGCCAGTCTCCGCGCGTCGCTTTGGCTGGGAGGGCTGCAACATCCTGATACATCTCATACCTTCAGCCGGCAGAATATCATTGATACGGCAAGGCCTGTTGGTACCTCAACACGAGGTTCTGTCGGCTTGGAACAGGACATTGTTTCTTCGTGAACAGACAAATGCCTCGCGTGGCTGGCTTCTGAATGTGATGCGGTGCGTAGAGGACTTGGCAAGAGAGCGATTTACACTGGTGGAGCTTTACTCGTCGTGCGAGCTAGTACCTCGTCACAGTGGTTTTGACCGGTTGGATTTGGCTCGGCTGTAGCATTGGCAGGGCCTTCGGATCGACCAGCACGACGATGCTACGCGCGCGCCCTGGTTCGCGGGCAATGAGGCCTTGGCGCTCGAGCGCGAGCACCATGCCGTGCACCGAGGGTGGTGTCACGCGGAAGTGTCGTTGCAGATCGGCTTCGGCCGGGGGACGACCCAGCACCAACGTGTAGGCGTGGATATACGCCAGATACTGG
>Ga0116229_10004875_pt1 | contig 21976 bp, 9 predicted proteins | sample S1TSphgellanicum_3_FD_87313 | JGI IMG/M metagenome (GOLD analysis project Ga0116229, IMG submission 87313) | Host-associated microbial communities from peat moss isolated from Minnesota, USA - S1T2_Fc - Sphagnum magellanicum MG | ecosystem: Host-associated > Plants > Peat moss > Unclassified...
AATTGTTCTGTAGCTAGGAAAAATTGCAGAAGGAAAAGTAGCAGCAAGACCCATTACAGAAAAATTGCAGAGGAGGAAGAAGCAGCAAGACCCATCAAGGCATGGCAGAAGAATATTGTAGAAGGGAGCAGTTGCTTTTCCCAACCTTGACAAGGAAATCTATGTGTTCATTCTATTGTGTCCTCACCATTTTTTTTCTAGAATGCATATTGCATTCTAGAACCTTTCCTCTCATTCATACACACACACACACACACACACACACAAATCTCATCACATTAGTCATGTACACAAAATGACATATCTTTAATTATAGAAGATCAAGTGAATTTTTAGGGGTTTTACATCTTTCAAAATGTCCAATGACAACCCCTCTACAAATCTATGACTCCATTATTTATACTATTGTTGTGTGGTTGTAATATTTACCAAGTTTAATGATTTTAACAAATTTTTAATCACTTGTAATTGTTTCACAATTTTCAACTTGGTTGAAATCAATTTAGCAAAAGGTTGGCTTGCTTTAGATTGGCTTGTCAAGTAAGTGGATAGGTTGATTTGTTGATCTTGGCTTACTTTCCTTTCATTTTAAACTAACATGGCCTAGACTTGGGAGGAAGCACCACCTTCATCTCCATTGTATTTTGTGGAGGTTTTTGGGGGGACTAGATTGAAATGGTTCAAATTCCTTGGAGTCTTAAAATGGACTCCTTGAACTACAACACATTATTGTGTCTTGCATTTTTGGATCACCCTAAACACCTCACAATAGGTCTATTTTGAGCATAAAACTTCATTATCTTGCAACCCTCATTGATATATATTTCCAACAAACTAAAGACCTTTTTATTTGGAGGTGATATGATCCCAAAAACATTGAAAAAGTTGTTGACACTTGAGAGTCATTTTGGTAGTTTGGATTTTCAACTCTTTTCTTAGCCATAACTTTCATTACATATCATTGTTTCCTTGTTCCAAAGTTGTGAGACACCTTAGGATTCCACATTCCCAAAATGAGTTTGCATTTGGGAGTCTTGGGGATTCCCCATGCACTTCTACACACTTCCCTTTCACAAGGGGAATGTGTTTGGATGTTTCCTTTACCTTAGTTTGATTTTGGCCCACTTTTCATTTGTTTTGTCCAAATAGTGTTGTGAAGGTATTTAGTTTCCAACATTGAAACTAGGGGTTCAAGGTTATGTTTTTGTGACCAAAACCCAAGTTCACACCCTTTTTGTTGGAACCAACACATGAATCAAACAATGGAATAAGTCTTTCATTAAATCTAAACCCAAAACCAAAACTCCAAAAAATAATTCTTGAAAAGAAGGGTAGGTTTCTTCAAGTAAGCAAGTTGATTTTTTAAAAAAGTTGACAAGTTCAACTTCAAATAAGAATTAGTTTTTAACAATTGTTGAATTTTGTGCCTATATAGACTTCAATTTTAATTTGTTATCAAACTTTTTACCTATACAATATTTAGCATATGTAAGTGTGTAATGGAAACAAATTTAGTTTTTGAATTGGGCTTGAAGGTTTTTGAATTTGAAATAATGTGTTATCTAGCAAGAATTATAAGTTCTTAACATGGGAAGAACTTTGCCCAAACCTACACACAAAAAACCTCAAAGTTTTTTTAGGAATTAAAGGTTTCTTTAAGAAAAAAGAATTCCACAAGATTGGTTTCAACCTTGGTTGTGAGTTCAAGGATAAGATATCAACATCAAATGACATACACAACACAAAAGGGGTGAAATTTACATGTCTTGAACTAAGATCACCCATGTGCTTAAACTTGGTCTTTATGTGGATCACACCCAAAGGGGAGTTCAACACACATGCCTAAGAACATCCTAAAAAACCTTTGTTTAGGGGGATGATTCATCAAGTTACATTAGCCCCTTGTGAACACTTTCATACCCAAACCAATCCAATGGGGTTTGTTGCATCATAACTTCATTGTATGAAAATGAAAATTGAGATGAATGTTCCAACATTTCTAAAGCAATTGAAGGGATAATGAATGAACAACTTACCCTTTTCATCTCTAGATCTAATTGATATATATCATTCATTAACTTTATATTTATGAAATTATGTTACATATCATCATTTTCACATATGAACTTTTAAATTATGAAACATCTTCTTCCTTATAATTTAATGTTTTATCACATACAAAATGTAACTAATTCAATTTTATTTTTGAATGACCAAAAATAGTTAAATTACCCACCTAACTACATATATGACTTTAATACAGGTATGCAGTTGAAAAATCTTCATGTGTAAGCCCCACAAAGTCATTCATTATTTCTCATATTTACCCATATTTTTTACCTTGACCACAACCAAAATTATTTACAAATTCTACCTTTAATAACTAATTTTGATGTGATAGAGCATAGTATAACTACTTGTCAACACTTATTTAAGGTTTTTAAAAACTAGTGTGAAGTTCATATATTTGATAACTTTTTTTCTTTTTCCTCCCAACCATGGCCTCTTCAAACCTAATTTTCCCCCTTGCAACCTTCCCATTCTTTCGCACCAAATTTACCACTATTCATCATTTGGATTTTTAATATATATATTTTCCAAAATTTGGAAAAATGAACTTATTTCTCCATATTTGGACTTTAATTTTAGTTTCACAATATTTTTTGAAAGGAAAAAAACTATTTTGATACATTTTTTAAACTTGTCACCATTTGATGCTAAGACCTTTGGATATTAGCCAATAATACAACATTTGAAATTAAAAATATATATGTCACTAAAATTTACATGGACATGGGTTTTTTAATTGTATTATATTGCTTAAAACATACTGTGTGTGGGTTTTGATATATTATCAAACAATTTAGAAAAAGTTACTCTTCAACAAATGCAATGATTTTTTAATGAAAAATGTAAAAGTAATGAAAATCTCTTTTTAAAGTGTAAAGTAAACAAAAATTTGTGAAGAACTTGGCTTGGTTTCTTTTACAACAAAATTCAATTTACAACAATATCAAAACATACAATGAATGATATGGTCTTGTTTTCCAACCTTTTTAAAATTTCCACCATGAAATATAAATAAATGGGGAAAAAAATGCACACTTATCATTAATTTAAATAATCATGTTTCATTCAAGATAACAACCGAAAACCATTGGTTGAGATGTAACCATTCCAATGAAATGCCTCCATTCTAAGGAGCTAATGTGAAATTTCTTACATTAACATGGATTAAAAAATTACATCGGGGCCGATCATACCTCCAATTTACATTATGTTCAATCCTTACCAAAGGTCACTGTACACAAAATTAATTATCACACTTTAGTTGATTAATGTTTCTTGGTAGTTAACATTACTACATATCATGTTTTTTTTCAAAGGTTCAAATTGATTAATTTTTCATTTTTTATTAATGGACATGTACATTTTGACTAAAGGTCAAAGGCTTGAATGACACATGTATTTTTTGATTAATCAACTAAATTATAATGGTTTATTTGACTATATACATTTAATCAAATTGTACAATTTTAATCAAAATGACCAATGGTCTTTAATCAAGTGGAACATTTAGTCAAGATGGCCAATGTTTTTTTAATCAAATACAACATGGTTTGTCACCCTATGTATTTATCTCCTACCTATTCACCCACTTATTTACCTAGCTAGCCATTTACCTACCTAATATCCACCCAAGTGCAGTCACAATAAAACGAGCCAAAAAGGATGTTAGATGGGCTTTAAAAGTAGTTAAGTAGGCAAGTTAGTCTTTCCTCATTCATATGAATGTCAAAAAAATCAAATAAAAAATCCATTAGATAAAATTTTAAGCTTAAGTTTTGATTTAGGACCTTGGAAAATGAACATCTATTATGTCAAATTGAATCAATTTTGCAAAGGATTATCAAAAGGACTCATATAATAAAATAAATTTGATGGGGAAATTTTTTTAAAAATAAAGACCTATTAGCTACATTCATACCCTAAAATATGTGAAATTTTAAAACCTTAAAAATTCAAAATTGATCCAAAATTTTAAAACTTCAAAAGTCCTTTACCACATATAAATGGGGTATATGTACATGATGTTTTAAGAATTATTTTATTTTATTATATAAGAAAACATACAAAAGTTTTTAATCAATTTTTGGTTATGATTTGAAATTGTTATCATTTTAAAAAATGAAACACATAATTTACAAGGAATTAACACATTTTCATATTATTCAAAAATACAAACAAAAAAAATGTGATCTACCTAAATAATTATATACATTTTTCATAACAATTTGCAAAAAACATTATTCAAAAATTCATTTGTATGAAAAAGTGTTTTTTGGGCAAAAAGATGTGCAATCCTTTTTTAAACTAACGTTGTTGGCTCATTTTATCTCATTTGTGCCCACCTAGCTACCTATTATTTACCTACCTACTTACCTTTCTATCTATACCTTCTCACCTACCTACCTATAAATTTTCACCTTCATACAACCTATCTATTTACCCACTTATCTACCTACCCACCCATTTACTTACCTAAGTTTAACCTTTAGGTTTATCCACAAAGTTTCACCATTAAGTTTACTCAAAGTTTAACCAAATTTTAGCCATTAGGTTTAGTTTAAGTTTGTCACTATGTTTAGGCATTAAGTTGTAACCACTAGGTTTAGCCTAAGTTTAGCCATTATGTTAAAATAAGGTTTTGTCATTATGTTTAGCTATTAAATTTAGCCAAAGTTTAGTCATTATGTTTAGCCACTAAGTTTAGCTATGAAGTTTAACCACTAAATTTAATCACTAGGTTTATCCAAGGTTTAACCATTAAATTGATAAACTTAATAGTTAAACTAAGGTACTAGGTTTAACCACTTGATGTAGCCATTAGGTTTAGTTTAAATTTAGCCACCAAATGTTGCCTAAGTTTAGCCACTATGTTTAGTGATGTGAAATAAATGTGTGAAAAAAAAAAATTTGAAAAAAGTTGAACACCTTTTATGGTGTAGTTAATTGGTAAAGACTTGGTTTATCACTTTGCAAGTTTGGGGTTCAATTCCTTATATTTACAACCTATGTGCATGTTTAAAAGGTTTTGGTTCGTAGGTTAAATTAAAATAGCGACATGAGGTGAGGTTAGGTAGCCTAAGTTAAGCTACCTTAAATGTTTTTTTTCAACCTACCTAGACCTATTTTCTACCTACCTACCTACCTACCTATTAAAACATGTATTTAATTAATTTTGGGTTTTATAATAGTCCAAAAATTCATACAAGAAATATTTCACATACTTCAAACCTTAAATAGTCCACTTCTAAAAACAACCAAGTGGCCACCAACTTGTTACACCATAAACAATGTAATTTGCACATGTCACAAAAATATTGAACCTAGAACTGGTGGCCACTATTTTCATATGAACACCAAAAAGAAGTTTAAAAGAAAGAATGGTACTTGAAATAATAGCAAAAAGAGATGAAGGAAATATATCCAACTATAATTCAAATGTATATTATAAGGTTTATAGGTTATATAGAACTTGTCATGTAGAACCTAGGACCCACTAGGTTGTTAAAACTACCCATGAACAAGTTTTCTAACTTCAACTTTCATTCACAATTAAAAAATTATGAGGAATCCGTGTAAACCATAATACGGCTCAAATCAATAATTGCTACTAAAAATTTTTAATCGTTTATGTTTGTCCATGCTAAAAAAAACAATTATATTTGCATCATTCTTGAATAGCAATCTTCGTGGCAAGCATTACTTTCTCCCCATTAAAGCCACAACATCATTGCATAGTCCGCAAACAACAGTCTAAACCCTCTACAAACAAAGCTTAAATTCATTTATAAAATGGATATAATTTATGAAGCAAATCATGATAAAGGCATAAGGTTTGCAAAGATCCAAACAATATTTAACATGTAGTTAAAATAGACAAGACTAATGAGATTCAATGTACATGCTACATACTTGAAGCTAGTTGTGCATTTCCAACATCCCCACGATTATTGTCCTTATATTACATGAACCACGAATAATTTGGCAAAGAACAATTTAATACTTAACCATCTCGGGGTGATGATCTTCAACAAAATCAACTAATAGCAATCTAATCAAGGCTGGCCATAGACAAAATGCCAAGTCCAACTATTGCACCTTATGCTTTGATGAATGTCCTTTGAAGGATTATGTAAAAAATCTATTCCATTTAGGATTTTGTAGTGCTCTGTTGGGCTCATCATCAATGAACAATGTTTGTAATTCTTTTCCATACAACATCCCATGACAAGCAAAATATACTTTTGTTAGATCCTTCAAGCAATATGGAATGTCCATTGTGATTGAACCTAAAGTCTTTGAACATTTCTCAAATATGTACATTGGGCCCCCAATCCTTTGATGTGACCATTAGGAACACGGTGCCCACTTGATACTAAACCACCAAATTTTGTAATTAACATTTTGGAAACTTGCTTGAACATTGACTTAGGAGAATATGAAAAGGAACACAATATACAAAACCATCAAACGACATTCAAGATTAATTAAGTCCTTTGTTTCCTCATTTCCTAGTGGTAGTTATTGATCCCCCACGTTTCATTGTCAAAAATAGGTTTTAAACACAATATTCAAATGTGAACTTCAAGAGTATTAATCCAATGCAACCAACAAAACATTTAATAATACTTACTTTTTTTTCTTTATGCATTTTTACAATATGAACTTGAACAACTATGAGAGCAGTTTTGATATAACATCTTATAAGGTCCATGATGGCCATGAGTAATCCTTCTAATGCTACCAAAAGGATTGTGTTTTACAAAAGTGGAGACACTCATTCCAAAATTATGAAGACACTCCAAGTATGGTAGAACAATAGATACCAAGTAATCATTTGGATCTTTACTACATGTATCAAACATTTTCACAAAAATGACATTAAACGATTCATTAAACATACTTTCATAGGGTGTATCATCTACCAGCAAGGTATTTCCTAGGTGAGTGCTAGGATATTTAGCAAAAAATGCATCAAGGTTTTGTGGAAAACATGCTTTTCAAGCTTTGCTGGCAAGAAATGAATATTTTGTGTGCAGTTTTGCTAATCAAGATCTTGGACAGATCAATTCTAATTTGCGTTTCCTCATATTTTTTCCAAATAAACATTGATGTTGTGGCACTAAACCACATACCATATATACATTTCAAATTGTGCTAAACACCTTTCAAGGAAATCTTTCAATCCAAGCCTTAGACAAATGGTAGGCAGTAGGAATGGAATTCTTCAATGTCTAGTAGGAGGCCTTGAATAAAACTTCATCGCCAACACGACTCCATCTAAGTTGAAAATAATGTGGAGGAGATACTTCGCCTCTCCATGAGGTGATTGAAGCACTATCGGCTCCAACCAACGACCTAACATTGAAAGAATTTCATTCACATTTAAAACACATGAGAATTGAAACACCACATTATCTGTAGGCTCATCCCTTGTGCCAGTCTTTTGAATAGATTCAATTAGGGTGTTTGTAAAAAAAAAAAAGTAACCTACAACAATTGACAAAAGAAAGTATAAGACATTTTTTATAGTGCCAAAGGGATTTTCTTCTACAAACATAGACACATTAAGTCCATAATAATGAAGCAATTCCAAGTACGGGAGAACATTTCCAACTAAATAATTATCAACATTTTTATGCCTAAAGGATTCAACAAACATGAGATTAAATGGAGGATTCATATAGGTTTTGTGAAGAGTTTCATCTAGTAACAATGTGTTTCTTAAGTGAGTATCAAAATACTTCACAAAAAAATCAAAGAGGCTCCTATGGTAGACAACTTTAGCAGGTTGTGATGCATTTAGACGCCCTATGATAGTATATTTAGGGAATGCCAACATATATTTGTTAATCTTACATAACTCACGACTAAAAATTCTTTCTCGTGGAATGGCTATTTTAGTTCCCTCTACAATTGCCCTCAAGTATAATTCTACTTTCCTAGGAAAAGTTGACGACCATAAATATATAATAAATTCTTTAGTGCATCTCCTCAAAAATTCTTTTAAGCCTAATCTCAACAAATTTCACTTATTTAGCACAAGACCACACATTTTTGGTGGAGTAATTGAATAATACTCCTTCCCAACAAGGACACCTTTTAGGTCGAAAACAACATGAAGAAGACTCATCTCACTTGGAGCCTCTTTGTCAAATTGTTGTGATGATTGAGGAATTGTAAAAGGGTTAGAATAACCCCCCTCCACTTCCATCACATCTCCAATTACATCTTCAGTGGCAGTGGCTTTCTTAGCAACATCCTTCATCACATCTCCTTCAATAGGCTTATTGCAAACTTCCATCATCCCACTAATGTCAATAGTTTTAGCAAGTGAGGGAGATGAACTTGAAGATGAAGGTAGAGTTGGAACCAATGTTGGGGTGGGAGATAGTCATGATCCCAAAAATTTTATATTTGGGTTTTTGCAATTACCATTTGGATTGTAATGAAAACCAACATTGTCAAACATTGCTAAATCTTTGGACTATTTAGGGCTATTGGACACATAAGCACTAGGAAGATCCTCATCCCATTCCTCCCCCATGTTCAAAGGCCCTGGATCGGCTTTTAGTGGAAGCTCCACAACATTGCTAATCGTGTTACTTACACATAGAATCCAATTCCATCTACTTATACACATCTCAAACCAACTTACAATGCTTCATACCGGCACACAATAGGATGGAACTACATTTTCACTAACTGTAAATAAGGTCAATATAACACTAGATGTTCCAAGATGTCCTGCCTTCGATGATGGCACCTCCCACTTGCCCTTGAGGAGATAATTTCTAAGACTGAAAAACAAATTGCCTTATATGGTTGGCGCAACAACTCCCTCTACAAAAATAAATCAACATCATCAACCATAGGTAGAAATGAAAATAATTAAAAAAATTAGTGCAAAGACAAGAAAAACATTCACACAAACTACCCAATGCAATAATCACATTTAGAACTCCATAACCAAACTCCTAATCTTACCTCCAAATAATTCAAACCAAAAACAAAACATGATTCCATAATGAACTGAACTACCATCAATAAAAATGAAATTGATTACATCAAATGAGAATTAAGCGGTTGCCTGATGCTAAGACCCATTATTTATGATTGGATGGGAAACAACTGGGTGCCCCCTTCAACTTTAAACCATAATTTCGAATTGGGTGGTTGCTCAATGTTACACGTATTAGACTTCATAGGAAGAATCATGTGGCTACTCAACTCTTGACCTTTGACAAATTAAAAAGGATCACATTAACAAGAACTAGGTAGCTACCCGACTTTTGACCACCATTTCAAATCAAGCGGCCGCCCAATGTTACAACAAATTAACGAGGAGCACATTAGTAAGAACTAGATGGCCGACCAATTCTTGACCACCATTTCGAATTGGGCGACTACTTGATGTTACAATAAATAAACATGATCACATGGGCAAACAACTGGGCATCCGTTCGATTCTCAATCACCAACATGAATTGAGCGGCTACCTAATGTTACCAACCATTATAGAAAGTCTAATGGGCACCCAATTTTCAACAATCCAATTTCAAGAAGCAGGTGCCCGCCCAATACCACTCGTAGAATCATGTTACACAAATTCAACTACTAAAAATCCTAGGATTGCAAGATGATTTCACTTAAAACTAAGATGCAAGGTTAATAAAGAAATTTTATTTCTAGAAACTAATACAATTTTATACATTTTCTAAAAACTATACATTGTTTTCTTGTACAATCTACTTCAATTTTTTAGGGATCGAACTCATCTTCTCAAGGTGAGGTAGTGTGTTTGTTCGTTCACCAATGTTAATGTTCGTTCGTTCATCACCAGTATTCCTATTCAATAGAGTCGCGATGTCTACTCTGTCAATTATCATGACATTTGGGGCTTTTACATCTCCAATGCCTATTCCTTCAGCTTCCATTCCTTCTAGAGAATCAACATCTGGAGGAGGTCTATGTTCCCTCTCCCTCTTTACTCTTTGTTTAGATCGTGCTTTCCCAAGCTTAGAGGATGGAGAACTCGATGCATCACTAGCTCCACTAATCCTTGTCATATGTGAGGATTTTGGGTCACTAGAGGGCGATATATTTTGCAATCTACTCCTTCCGAAGCTAGATTTGGTTTCCTCGATATGATGTGACTTATCCTCTTCCTATTCCTCTTCCTCTTCATCTACTCCCTCTTCTTTGTCATTTGCACCTTAAATCTCATTTTCATCATTAGTAGTATCTAAGCCAACTACGGATGCAACCATTCTCAAGTTGAAAGATGTGACTTCGAGCCCTTTCATGGTCACACCAAATGGATTGTTTTTAAGACCCTTGAGCTCCACTCCTAAAAACAAGAAGTAGTTAATATTCCACAAAGGAATATATAATAGGAAGGCATATATGTATAAAAGAAAAAACAATGGAGAATTGAAAAAAAGACTTATAAATGCAACAAAGTTTAGTTCCCCACCATTATAAACGTTGACAATTGATATGCTTTTGGACACCATCAGGTCAAAATACGCGCCATGCCTTTGGACGAACTTCAACACTATACACCTTGGCCTCTTCCCTATGTTTTGTGACCACATCCTTCAAGGTGTTACATAGGCGCTCACTTCCGAGCACCTTCATTACACCATCAATACCCACCAACCTTGGGAATAGGTGGCCATAGGAAAGCATCAATGTTTCCATCATTGTTGACCATGCAAATGGGAGCTTTTCAATTTCAGGTTCATAATAACCACACTCAAAGATGAATTTTGTTGCAAACCTTGACTTGTGCACATATGCCATCAAATAGCCAAATGATTCCTTGTCACAGACACATGCAATGGTAATTACATTCAGTGAGCTATTCAAGAATGCTCTGAGAAACCCATCCCATTTGTCACTATTCCAAGATGCGAAAGGCTCCATGCCATTTGTCATTGCCACAACTCCAACCACCCCTTTATATTGTTCCGTTTGTAGAAACTTAATGGTGGAGTCAGACACAAGGACCTCCTTCAAGTTAGACATGTTGCCAATTTCCATACATTTGTAGTGATTATTTAAATTGAGGGCCTCCCTTCCAATCAAATTTCTCTTAAAAATCCACTATTTCAAAGTCTCTATGAACATCTTAGGAAGTGGATCCTTTAAAGGGTTCAGCTTCACCTTTTGCACAAAAAATGACTTTGGAAGTTGCCTTTCCATAAGCATGAACATAACATCAATGTAGTCATTTTCCTCTTTCATCTTCAACCACTTTAGTTTTATGTACGTTGGCTTGAAGGATATTGGCTTTGCATAGCCATGATATACCATTATTTCATTTTGAATCACCTTCTTCTATTTCTAGGCATTGCACCACTCAACCATTGTCTTAAGGTGAGGGTTACCCCCCCCCTACAAGGCAATTTCAAAATGTAACCTTCCTTTTGAACAGTTTGTTCCCAAGTTTAATCAATTATGGAACCAAAGCTAACTTTTCGACTCCCTTGGGAGGTTTTAAAGGGAGCTTATCTAGGAGGAATTATTCCTCCCAAAATAGAAGCACTTTACTCCAAAGTTCATACACCTCATTAGACACCATAATGATAGTTATTCCTTTCTTCACCAATTTTACATTGAACATTGTTTCAAAAGAATTTTCCAAATTTTGCGAAAGATATGCAAAACTAAGGTTAAAAGATTATCATAAGGATAGAGCACTATCCCAGGGATGAAATAAGCAGCTGTTTGATTTTCTTTTAAACCCCAATCTTTTTCATCTAGGGATCTAATAAATGTATTCCATTTCCAATACTTTGGAAGGCAGATTCAAAAAACATGTTACAATCAAACAAATGGAGACTTGGGCGATTGCCTAATTTTCCATACACTTCATTCTTGTGAAAATTGTTGTATGGCAATGATAAGAATTGATAGAGGTAATTTGAATCTTTAAAGTCATTTTTTCTATTTGAAGATAGTCTTAGTGTCGATCTTGCCAATTCGATTCAAATCTTTCGAATGTGCACCAAGTTCTCTTGACAAGTTAGCGCAAACCATTGTAGATGCTCTAGATTGTTTAGTGTTGTTGAAAGTTTTTGTACATGTACGTATTTTGTGTGCCAAACGACAACAATTTGGAATTTGGAAATTTTTTCCCATAGTAATGGATTTATGAGATCAAGTCCTAGTGCCATAATTTCTTATTTCAATAGCTAGAAGTGCAAAAATGTTAATGTTTGTTGCAAATCACTTTTTAAAAAGCATGGAACTTTTTTAAAATTAAGGATAATCAACTATAGCATAATCGTCGTGTGTTGGTCGCTAATAATAAAAAACTTGTAGTTAAAAATGTCGCTCCACATCTTTGGCCTGGTTGGAAATTGCTCATTTGGATTTTCCAGATTAGTTATGCATGTTTACATTGGTTGCTTCCATTGCATTCTCCACTAGTTCATAAATTTTGTCTTGATCTCCTCCAAGTGTTTCTTCGATAGTGATTTACATTGTATTCTTGAAGGAGCAATGATAATACATTGTATTCTTTCTACTGGTAGTAGCACTCCTTCAATGACATTAGAACCAAGTAGGAAGTAGTTGTCAAATTAAGCAACAAAGGCCTTGTCCATGGCAATGCATTTTGCCGAATCAAAGGCTTTTGGGGCTTTTGAGCTTCACAATGTTGTTTACTAAGGTCCCATTGCTTTGCTACAAACTTTTCCTTTTTTGCCCTCTTCGGCTTTCTCTCAATGGCCGATCTCTCCACAATGTAGTTGCCATCGACTGTGGTATTACAAATTTTTACTTTCTTGCCTTCAAGCGCAACTAGCTAAGGACCTCGTTGAATGTTGCGCTGATGTTCTCTCCATTGAGTTCACCAATATCTTTCATGTTGAACCTTGTTACCATGTTTTTTGAAAAGTTCATTTCATCACTTAACATTCTTGCATTGCACAAGATTCCTACCATTGGCATTGCACTTATAAACGTTAAACCCATCACACTTACAATGCATGACCTCAAATCACTCTTACTTGCCTAGCAATGTGTGGTGCCAAATAAATAGATCCAAACTCTAAACCTCAAACCCTAAACCCTAAACCTTGCATTTGTAATTGTTAAACTCATCATGCTTATAATGCATGACCTCAAATCACGCTTACTTGCCTAGTAATGCGTGGTGCCAAATAACTAAATCCAAACTCTAAACTTCAAACCTTAAACCCAAAACCCTAAACATTGCACTTGTAATTGTTAAACCCATCACACTTACAATGCATGACCTCAAATCACTCTTGCCTAGTAATGTGTGGTGCCAAATAACTAGTTCCAAACTTTAAACCTTAAACCCTACACCCTAAACATTGCACTTGTAAATGTTAAACCCGTCACGCTTACAATGCATGACATCCAATCATTCTTATTTTCCTATCAATGTGCAATGCAAGATATTAACTACTTCCAAACTATAAACCTTAAAGCTTGTATTTGTAAATGTTAAACCCTTATCACCTAGAATGCATGACTTGGAATCATTCTATCTTGCTTAGCAAGGTGTAGTGCCAAATAATTATGTTGAGATCCTAAACCTTAAACCCTAAGCCTTAATGCATACATGAGTGGCCATTTAATGCAATTTGCGTAATTAACACATGTTAATATGGTGCATATTGTCAAGTTTGTGCAATAATTGTAAAAGAAATAAAATACATCAAATTCAAGATGTTGATAGACAAAATTAATATATTGAAAATTATGTATGTTTCTATAACTTAAAAGTTAGTCAAAATTCAATCCATGCATGACTTTATTTTTCACAATGACGTAGAGGTCCTACTATACATTTTGCAACATGCGAATGTTTTCAAAGTATTAATATGATATTATTCTATGTATTTGAAAATAAAACAGTAGTCTATTGCATGTTATTGAAAGGTGTGTGATTAATATTTTAATTATCCAAAAGTACATGCTACAATTAATTATAGATTGCCCAAATCATTAATATATATAATATTTTGCCAACATATTATTAACATTTTATTGCATATAGTTTGGATTTCTCTGGTCAGCGGACATGATATAGGTATTACATGGAAACCCCACAAGATTCAAATCTTAAGATCTCATTTGAAGTTTCAAAAGTAGAACATCCTTCACCAACAAAGCTTTTCTAGAGGGCATTTGTCCATCATTATTGAGAGAGTGCTTGCTCCACTACCTTACATCGAAGTTCATGGGAGCAAGAGAGAGTGTGATTTGAAAAAACGAGAAAGATGGTAGAATAAGGATTTGTTTGAGAAATTTAACAATGGAACATAGTTTGATACCATTTTTCCAGGTCATTTTTTTGGCGAACACCAAAACTTGGCTGCATTTGTAAATCACATGAAGGTTCTAAAGATGAGGACAAAGTTGGTTTGGGTTGGCATATTAAGGTAACCCTCCTGCACTTTCCATTGTGTGATAATTTCATTCTTGTGTCCATAATGTATAATGAAAGCTTACTAGTTCATATTCAGATATTTGCTTGAAGTAAGTAGAATCGTGTTTTGGATTTTCAACTTCCCCAAAACATTGTTATGCCACATTTGCAATTCAATCCTTGTGCATTGATGAATTTTATAATTGCCTTCATGAATTATATGGAGATGTTGAAGCTTGTGCGGGAATTTTGGCAATCCAAAGGTTGCGTCGAATGATAATTGAGTTAAATTTTGCAAGTCATTACCATTCAATTTGACTTTCACATGTGCAGTTGATTTTTACATAGTTAAAGTTTATGCTTTGAAAACCCTAATAAAAAGGAGCCCAACGTTGCTTTTGAAATAGAAACTTGGGATTTTGACCTCCAAGACTTGAAGTCCTTTTAATTAAGTTAGTTTTCCCAAGATCTGCTTTCAGCCAACTCCTCCTTTTTAGATTTTTACCACTTCATTTCATGTTCTTCCTATTTGCTTATGTTCTTACATTCATTTTCCCCATCTTTAGTGTTTCTCTTTTCTCCTTCATCATGCGGTCTTTTTTTGTTATGATGGTTTGTGCGAAATTCAAAGATTGCAACATCTTTCATCTTGGATTTCAGATTCTCTATAGTCTATCATTGCATTGGGATTTATCCTCCTCTTCTTCCTACTATCTCAATTCTTAGTACTGTGTAAGCCCTAGGCATAAATGTCTCTGCTACTTTCAACACACATCTCTTCCTAATCCCTAACAATTAACAAATTTATAACTGCTTAGAACAAAGTTCTCTTCATCTGTGTTCTGTTCTTTTCTATGTTGTCCTAAGGTTATTTGGCATTAATTCATGGTGTACAAACTTCAATCAAATGAAAACTAATCACTAGATTAGTAGTAAATAATAATCGGATTAAGAATCACTAATTATTCAATTAAGAATAATTAGTTATTAGTGATTAGGAATCACTTATTACTCAATTTGCACTAATTAGTTATGTATTATGAAGAATCGGGCAACCATTTAATAGAGCCAAGGGTCATCAGTGTCGAGAATTGGGTGACAACTTGATTATCTTTAGCTATCCCCAATAATGGGAATTGGGTGGCCGCTCGATTTTTTTCAGTCGTCCAACCCATCAGAATTGGGTGGCTACTTAATTCTTGTAGGGCGTCCATTAATCCTGGAATCGAGTGGCCACACAATTTTCGTAGGGTGTCCATCATTGCTAGAATTGGGTAGATGTTGGATTCTTGTAGGGTGTCCACTAGTTTCAAAATCAAACATTTGGTCAATTTCTACAGGGTGTCCATCAATAATCGAACGATTGCTTGATTTTTGAAAGGATTACTACTAGAATCAAATAACTACATGGTTTTTGCATGGTGTCCACTAGTCCTGGAATTGGGCAATTGCCCAATTTTCGCAAGGCATCCATCGGTCTTGGAATTAAACAGTTGCTAGATTCTCACATGGTGTCCATTAGTCCCTTTTCTAGGAATTGTTTTCCTTTGCTAGGAATTGAAGGTTATTACATTTGGTATAAACGTGGTGGGAGTCAAGTGTAAAAGGATTTGCACCATTGGTTTCCAAAAATGGATTCTAAAGCATTTGTGGTGGGGGATTGTGTTGAACTTTGGCATTTGAGGAGTCAAAATGGGCGAATGTGTGTTGGCTGAGGGAGATGCAAAAATAAAAGACTTGAACTTTATATATGGCAATGCAAGAGTTATGCATTGTGTGGTTGTTGTGATGGACTCCATAATGGAGAAATACCATAAGCAAAAGTTGTTTTTTCCACATCCATCTACAAAAGTCTTGGAAGACTATGTAGGACTAGAATGCTTTTGGCCATTTACAAATGTATCGCAAAGTTCAACACTTGCATCTACATCAAAGGCTTCAGGTATTCATGTTGATTCACCATTAGTGAGGTTGAATCAAGGAAGTGGGCAATCAAGTCATGGAGAAACAAAATATGATGCCACACATGATGACAACACATGTTTTACTATTCTATCAATCAGAAGAAAATTTTGGCATGGGAAAGACTGCCAACTTGTGGATGACGCCGGGGTTGTGATTGCTGAAGGATGAATCAATGCATGTGACCCTAGGGAGGCTATTTTGGATGAAGATCTAGGTGAGACTAATGTTGGAATGACAATTTTGAGATATCCATGCAACATAGCAGAAGTTATGTCAATATGGAGGTGGCTTTTGTCACAAGTGTGAAGAAAAAAAAAATTGCTTTCTAAAAAGAAAACGGAAGGATTTGGATGCTCGAAGATTTGTGTCAAAGAGTGAGAAACTTTTAAATGATGAGTCAATACGTAGCGTGAGCGTGAAGGTTTGTTGTCATTTGAATTATTGTGAATACTTCCCATGTGAAAAGACATCCATCATTCAAGAGGAGTTTTGGAATCGGTCGTTTGAAGAGAAAATAGCCATTAATTTGGATGTTCCAAGAAGGTTGCATGAAAAACTTGGAATGAAAAAGTAGAAGTTTATTACTATATAGGAGGCTAAGATTTTTGAGGTAGCTTAGTATATGATTGTCGGCATCTCGTGGTCCACGTATTTAGGCCATAAAAAAGATAGCAAGCAAGGGACAAGGCAATGGCTGCATAGAAACTCAAGAATGAAAAAGCAAAGGTCAACAACTAGCTAGGCAAAAAACAATGTTTAAATGCTTATTGACCAATGTTTTGACATAATGTCGCATCAAATGAAAGGCATTGGTAACAATTAGCAATACGTCCAACTTCTAATTCTTGACTCATGGAATAGTATCCATGAACAAAATAATGAAGTATGGAATTGGCTTCATTTGTATTGTATCACCTTTGTGGCCCTAATTTCTTTGTTAAGTAACTTTTCAAACCTTGATAATTGTTATGAAAAGCAGTGTTGGAACCCATATTTTGTCGTCGTTCAATTTTTTGGCTTTATTCTTGTGGCCATCCATGTTTTAGACTGCCTAGTTGGGCAAAAAAACCCTCCACCAAGAATGGCAAGACTACCCACTTCTTTAATTGCCTTGAAAATTCAGGTGATTGTTTGATTATTCATGGGTCGCCCGTGTTAGGAATCAAGCAGCCACATGATTCTTCATGGGTCACCCCTATTGGTAATTAGGTGGTCGCCTGATTCTTTTTGTTGTTGCTTAAGGAGGCCCTTCTCTGAAAATCCACTAGTATTTTTTATTTTAAAATACTCAAATGTTGTATTGTGTTCTGCAAATTAACAAGGAGTTAAACATTGTTGAGATCTCTCAAATTGCCATGAGCTAGTTAAGAAAAAAACATCATCTCAATGTGGATGTGTGAAAAAGAGGTTTCAGATTTGCCAAGTGCACAATGTGTGAGTCTTTGAAAGATCGCATATCAAAAGTTGGGAAAAACAGTGTTAGTGGGATGGAAGCTCAAATGAAGCTAAAAAAACATAATAAAGATTAAGAATATTATAGAGCCATGTACAAAAGTTGGAGAACAAAATCCGTTTGGTCAAAGGAGGAGTTTTTGTGTGTCATTCATGGTAAAATGGATCGTTCCAAAACTGCAGTCCCAAGGCTTGAAGTGAAAAAAAGATGATTGGAGGGTTAGGTCAATTGTTAGTTATGCTCACAGGAATGATAACTCATGGGCATGGTGATGAAGCCTACATTCAATACTGAAACGAATTGTGGCCCAATGATCCAAATTTCACCATCGGTTCACTATTACGCCTTTTAAGAACCTTGTAGAAGGAGCTGGTTCATGATTCTAGGCAATTGTTTGAAGAGGAGTTTCAAAATGAGTTCTTTTCATTCCTAATGCGAGGGAAGTCTTGATGCGTGCAAGTATTAAAGGCCCCAAAAAAATTTGTTGCTGCTAAATCCTTACCATGAAAAATTGTTGTTTCAAACAGACAATTGCGTGAAAGACAACAAGAATAAATATTTGTGGGAGTTTTTGTCATTGTTAACTGTAAGGGATGTTTTCGAGGAGGTACAATTGGGTTTCCTTGTTTTGGGGCACACACACAAGGACATTGATGGGTGTTTTGGCTACCTTTCAAAGAAGTTAAGAGAGTAATCCAACTATTGCTTGGTAGATTTGATGAAAGCATTCATGGTTTTTTAGGAACGACCTTTCATTTTGTAATTGATTCAAGAAATTCCTAATTTCAAAACTTGGGTGCAAGGGTATTTGAAGGATGGTATAGAAGTATTGGTAGGACATATGGATATGCATTTTTTTTGTTGATTCTTTTAGATGGCCTGTGATGCAATATAAGGTGTCGCTAAATGATAAGATGTGAAATATGAAGGAAGGCCTTGCCATTTGACTATGGAAGTCCGATGATGAAGGTCACCCAAAGCTACTAAATGGAGTTCCGAAGCTTGTTCTGTTTTGTCCAATTTGGGGTAATGACATTATGAAAGCAATGGAGAAGCAAATTTTCAATATTGCTAGAATTTCCAATTATTTAGAATTTTGGAATTTGAACATGCCGAGAGATCCAAAATATATTGATTTAATGAAACCATATGTTGAATACTGAGAGGGTATTTTAGAGATGTTGGCAAACCCTTTTCTCCACAACAAAGTTTAATGTTGTTGGAAGGCTTTTGGCCAACCAACAATTGGAAGGTGAATCATTCACAATTTGTAGAACCAAGCTCACATGTCCCTATGGACAAGGAAGACACAATATTATAGTATTTATGTGGCCCGAAAAACATGAAACCAACATTGAAGACGACACCTTACACTCCATTTAGAGATTTACACAATGGAGATATCATCCTCGCATGCCCATTGGACCTTGAGGTTTACCCAGTATGGTTGGGTTGAATGAATAGTGATGTTGTGAAAGATGAGGGCAACGAACATTACAAAGTGGTGCATGTGCAATGGTGGATGTCGTTGAAGAAAGGAGTAGTGAACGATGTTGGGTTGTATCGTGCCTATTGGCGAGGAAAGTGGAAATGTAATTTAAGTGACCCAATGTAATGGTTGGACATTGATTCAATTGCATTTTCGTTTCCCTTAAGGAAAAATATAACCATGAATCAATTACAATTAGTGAAGTGCATGTTAACTAGGCTAGAGCAAACATTGAAGACATTAATGCATTGAACCATAAATAGCAAGAAAGACAAGTTTGATTGTTTATGTCTAATGATTATTTAATTCACATGAATGTTTAGACTATGATTTAAATTGTGATTTGCCAAATAATTGTTAAATTGTTTGTTTTGATTGTTAGGTTTGATGTTGAGAGATAATATGTGAACAAATTTATCATTAACAATGTAGCTAAATCTTATGATTGAATTTGGTTGAAATTGAAATATTTAATATCTAGTGGCCACCCAATAGTACAAAATATTTATGATATGCTTGCCCATAGCATAAATATTTTGTGTTGTATCTTTGGTCTTCTAAATGACCAATTCTAAAAATTGTTTTCAAATTCAAAGATGACATCCACATTTTAACATATGGTGGCCACCTGATACTAAATATTTCCATGTTAGATGCTTCCCCACAACATAAGCATACAACTTTGCCACAAGAAGCTTCGTTTGTTTTAATTTTTTTTTTAAAATGTTCAATAATTATGCGTGACTTTGATAGTAAGGGATGATTGGCAAACCTTTTCCATTAAGCCTATTTCTCTAACATTATACCCGTTCATAAGAAGTTCCCACAATGCCTATGTAGGCAAAGCCAATAAATTGTGTTAGTCTTAATTATAATGTTGTACTTTGTACTTTGATTAAAATTAAATAATTATAGTGAATGGATGGGTTCTCATTTCCATTTTCTTTTACATAGGGTCAAATTCTTCATATCATAAATATTTTGCTATTTTTTAGCTTGTGGTGGCCATCTAAAATTACAACATTGATTTTGGTGATAAAATTATATTTACTACCCCACTATCTTTTTAAATTGGAACTTGAATAGTTTGAAATTTGACTTGTGCACATTTCAAATTATATGTAGACTTAAACCATTAACATGGTCATTAGGTAAGAAATCTCTATCAATTGGAATATATTAGCTAACATTTTTTATTTGAATTTGTTCTCTTTGAATAAATGTGTGAGATTCTTGTAAAATCTAGTGGCCAATAGGTACTAATTACTTCACTTTTATTGTTCTTTTTCATTTAAAGGATTGCAAAAATGATGAAATTTGATTAATCATCTAAAAATTTACAAATATGTAATAACTATTTTTAGCACTTGGTCAGTCCAAAAAGATGAATTTAGTCCAACATTAATATTTAAGTCCATAAATAATTAAATAATATTTCTGATAAAATTTTAAAATATAATCCAAAAAATGATTTTAATTTAGGTGTAAATTCAACCTAATCAAAGGGTCCATTATTTACTAGTCAAATAGTTAGTCAAAATGATAGAATCCAAATCAAGTACTCAATCATGTCAAAAAGTCTAAATCAATTTGTCCAAATTGACAAGGTGGACTTTTTGATACTTGTAATTTTAGGTTTTTTATACTAAAAAACCCTAGAAATAAAGCCATGAATTGTAGTAGTGCAATTATGTGTCTAGATGACATCTAGGATTCCATTTGTTTTTTTTTAGCCCTTTTTAGTAAAGGCAAGCTATTGCATGAGCTAAAGCTTTAAGTTGGAACTTGGGATGGTAAAATGTTTTTTCCCCTATATACAAGTAAAACCCAAGAATTTAACCACAAAATGAATGTTGTATGAGTAAACCTAGAAGTAAACACGGGGATGAATGTAACCATTCATCCTCATTATGGATGAATGATTTTTTCATTCATCTAATGCATGGATGACAAAAATTACATTTACATGTTTTTAATAAATAGAATTTCCATCATAATCACGGATGAATGTTTTATTTCATCATTAAATTTTTATGGATAAACTAACCCAGTGTTGTTAACAACAATGGGTTATATTCCTCTTTCTTCTAAAGGTGCCACAACTTTTTTCAAACTTATTTATAAATGTTGTTAGCAACAATGGGGGTTTTTATTTTCCATTCTTCATCGAAATTGTCATGACTTTCTTCAAATTTAACCAACTGACAACAACGGGTTTTGAATGTTTTAAATATCTTTAAACTACATAATGTCATTGGTGATAATGGGTTTTTGAAATAAACAAAAATTCAGTTTTAAGCACCTTAATTAATTTTTTAAAAACAACCTACTATCATAAATTACTATGGGTTTTTTTTAATAATTATTTATTTTCAAAGCACCTCAATTTTCCATGAAATAAATACATAATGTTGTTGACAACAATTGGGTTGGGGGGGGGGGGGGGGAAACCTATCCCCTTACAAATTTTTTTTTTTTTTTTAAATTTTTTTAAAAAATTCTTTTTTATGAACAATTTTAAAAAAATAAAAAAATTTTTTCAAGGAATAGGGGTCACCCCCCCCCCCCCCCAACCCAATTGTTGTCAACAACA
>Ga0116229_10004881_pt1 | contig 21962 bp, 12 predicted proteins | sample S1TSphgellanicum_3_FD_87313 | JGI IMG/M metagenome (GOLD analysis project Ga0116229, IMG submission 87313) | Host-associated microbial communities from peat moss isolated from Minnesota, USA - S1T2_Fc - Sphagnum magellanicum MG | ecosystem: Host-associated > Plants > Peat moss > Unclassified...
GGGTTGTGGTTGTTTTTTAGTGTTATTTAAGTTTAAAAATAAAAACCCACAGCTTTTTAAAAACAAAAAAAAAAAAAAAAATAAGACCCCCCCCCCCCCCCCCCCCCCCAATAAATAAAAACTGGCTTCTGAGGTTTATTAAAAAAACATCAGATTTTGTTTTTAAAGCCAATTTTTTAATTGCGACAGAGAAAATGCTTATCGTCCTTTATTTTACATTTTGGAAATTAAATTCAAATAGAAGATCTTTGGCTTAAAAATTTCTAGGTCCAAATTCCAATGGCCTGGCTTAGCCATGGAGGACTCCCATTTTCCATTTATGTGTCTTCAGGAATTTTGGATCAAACTCGCTTTTTTGTCTTCTTTTGGATTTGAAAATTAACTCCTTTGACTCGAATCCCATCCATAGGTACCTATTTTTCAAATCTCAGAGATTCTACAAAGAATTTGTTTAGTTTTGCCAAGTTTTAGGCAAGGAGCTCTTAAGTTATTTCTAGTGACAAGGCATATTTCCAGTGACTGCATGTGAGAAAATAGTTTCCAGTTTGGACAATTCTTTGGCCATCAACAAGGATAACTCATCATTATTCACTAGCCTCATCACATGGGATGTGAGATTTCTCCATATTTTGAGTGGTTGGAATTTTCATGTGGAGAATAGGGTGGCCATGAAAAGGGGAAGGGACAGTTTATTCCATTTTCAACTTATCAAGCTTGTTCCCTCCTTACACCCACCATGTTTCCGGGACCTTTGTAAGACCGCATGTGTTTGGGTTGTTTTTGCTTGTTGCTATGCCTCTCATATCAAACACAACTTTTTGTGCCATTGGAGAACATTGAAAGCTGGGATGAGAAAGAATAAACAATAAGGTGTGTTATATGCAATGGCCCTGCCATTTATGTTATATCAACAATGGATACTGTATGATAAATTGGTCATAGCTAGGGAATTTTAAAAAAAAAAAATTATGTTTTTGTAAAACAAAATTTGTCATGATTGCTATTTTGTTTCTTTTCTTGATTTCACATTAGTTACTATCAATTCAAAAGTGATATCACATTAAATGGTGACATGTTCCAGGAACCTGTCTAAACATTGAAAAAAATGCAACCAAATCAAAACCAATACAAAAATGTGGCAATGGGATAATAAAAAATTTCTGAAATCTAGTGACTTTTTCTTTAAAAAATTTGGAGTATGTGATCAAAATTTCCCTTTCTATATTTGATTTTCATATTTCTGCAAATTTTCACACCAAAAAGAAAACTTATCATGACATAAAAATTTGAATGTTTTCAATCACATTATCACCTTTTGAAAGTATTGCATGAATCTTTTTTGGTAACTTATGGATTTGTGACAAAGTCATTTGGGGATGTGTCTACAATTTAGAAGATGCCAGAGAAAACAAAATGTCATAAAATGAATATGCTGCCACCAATAACTGTTGGGGGTTGATAAAACATGCCCTTTTTTTGACGATGGTATAATGCCATTGCAGAATGTTATACAAGCATAGTTGGAGATGCTCTTATAGCAGCTCCACCCATACCCGTTATTTGAGCCTCTAGCAATACCTATTTATCACATCCAACATAATGTGTTAATTGTTTTTCATTTCCCACCCATAAACATGAAAATAAATAAATCATAAGGTGAAAGATTATCTATTTAAACACAAACTCCACCTAAGTCAATCATTATAACTAATTAATCAATAGCAATCATATTGATGTTCCTAGCCATTTACACACACTAGATCATGTGCACATTTATTGATGTTATTGGCCTTTTGTGGTATGAAATGGCAAGACTTCTTCCAAAATATATTGTGTTGGCCATTTTATTGATGCCAATAGAGTTGCCCAGCCACACTAGTAAAATGGCCTTTACATTTGACTTTGGATGAAGCATGGCTTTTGAATAGCTTGAACATTGTGAGTTTGGATCTCAAAATTTGCACAAGATAGAAGTTTCTAGAAGATCCAAAAAAAGAGTTCTAATTGGTTAGTTATAATGTTTGGCCAGGTGATAGTACTTAAAAATAATCTCTAACCTTATAAGGTCTTAACTAAGACTTAATAGATGTCACCATATTATTATAAACATTCTTAATTTCTAACAATTTAAATAACCTAACCTAAGTCAATGTAAACTAGCATATTAGGTTATCCTCGACTTAAACCTAGGTTGATTGAGGTTCACTTAGGCCTACCTAGGCTAATTTAGGTTGGCCTAGGGTAACCTATGGTGATTTAAGCAGACTTAGGTAGACCTAAGTTAAGATAGGCAAACTTAACTAACCTAGGTACATAGGCTAGGTCAACCTATGTACATACATACAAACATATCTATGTACAAATTAGCTTTCATATATATGGCTTACCCTAGCATATGTATGACCTAGGTATAGGCATGTAAAGGTATATACCTACTTGTACTCAAATATATTACATATAACTATAGGAATACTTATGTCATATGTACATTAAATATACCTAGATATGTAAAAATACATGTATTAGATACGATGTATATAATGAGCTAGGTACTTGGTATGCTAGTACACTAGGTTTAGTCATGATGTGCATATCATGTAACTTTAATGTTACAAATTTGAGTTTTGCCTAGAAAAATTGGAGTCAAATTTTGTATGGTGATTATCATCCACTGACGTTTCATTGCACTCACATTGTAAGGTTCAATTCACTAGTATGGCCAAGTATAGTGAATTGGTTGATGGTGTGTTCCACCCAACACCTTATCCAGTGGAATGTCTAATGATTTAGGACAGAACTTCTGGTAGTGCATGTGAGGGGAGGTTGTGCTAACAATTAAACCTCTATTTTGGATGTGTTAAACACTGATAGAGGCCTAAATAGGGGGTCTGCTGGGTCGTGCTCTTCCAGAACGCTCTTCCAACTGATCTCTACAGTGGTGCATCTTTCTTTAATGGATACAGAATCAGATACCACCTGACTTATTATATCTCCAAACTCCAACAAAATTCCATCACTACTGCTACAGCATGAAAAGGTATTGCAAGATCTAGGGTTGAACTTTGTTGTCCAACTGCCTAGAGACACACCGCGTGCTTTGCTGATTATAAAAAAATGTCTTAGAGCCACTGGCCAGAGTGAACCACCACCCCACTTTTGCACCAAGAAGGATGGATGGCAAATGGTTAGAAAACAGTTTTCTGTTGGGTTCCAGTTACCTAGCTAACCATGGTGGCTCAGTTGCTTACCCTGTGTATGTAACATCTAATTACCTACTAGTCACCTATTTTCCTACCTACCTACCTACCTATACAGCGCCTACAAGAATAACAAATAAAAATAAAATTTTGGCATCTAGACTACTTCATAATACTACAGAAGAGGCCAATTTCTTTGGGAGGCAACTTACTATGAGAGAGACCAAACCAGTTACATGGGACAACCTTGTGGTTCCTTGTATACCAATGGACAGAGACCGTTCCTATAACTAGACCGGTTACATGGGACAACTTTGTGGTTTGTCATGTACTTTAATAGAGAACTTCATTGACCGTTTCTTGCTTTACAAAGTACAACTGAAATAATTCTTTAATTTGGGGAGTTTAGAATACTATGCATTAAGTACCTAATGGGAAAGCACCAGTTACTATGGTTTAGGAACTTAACCCTTAAATGACATTTGACCAAAACAGTCGTATTCCAAATAAAGGACCACCTCTCACAAATGTGCCCAAAACTGAAAATTTGACATGGTAGAGTTGTAAAGGACTTCAAGCTGAATCTTTCAGTGAAAACAAAATAAATTTGATTGAGAAATGAAAAAATGCCACAGTTGAAAGTTTAGATTTTATTTTATTATTTTATTTTATTTTATTTTATTTTCCGGGCAACTTTTTAAATGATAAGTTTTTGGATAATTACACTGAGTTCCCATGCCTCATCAAAGGTTAGAAATTCTAGGGTAAATAGAAGACCCATATGAATTATGTGCAAAAAGCTGTCCAAAATGGAGCTGGCATGTTTGAGTTGTTGAGAATTCTCAAAACTTCGACCCTGTCACTGACTAGAGCTTCAAATTGGGGGCTGGAGAGTCGGGTGCTACTTGCCCTTGTCCAATTTCTCCTGCAAAAAACTTGGGTTTGCCATCTTTGGGTTGTTAGGAGCTTTGAAAGCTCAGACACCATCACTGATTGGATCTTCAAATTTTGGGAGGGGGAGGGTGTGTGAGAGCGAAGTGCTCCACAAGTGCTTTGATTTGCCTCACGTCATCACAACTTGCAAAAAAACTGGTGATGGTGAATTGGACCATGAGATGTTTTGGACAATGGAAGTCTTGCTCACCTAATAGGCTAGAGTCTCAATGGTCCTTTGTAGCTATTGCTTCTTAGTGAACCAAGCAAAAAAACTAATGAAAACAAGGGAGTGTTGGGTTGGGTTTTTGATGGGCAAAAAGTTTTGTGCATGTTTTACAAGCAAGTGAGTGTTGCAAATCACGTTGATTTTTTTTGCGGTCTGCTACTAGTTGGTGGAGAGGGTATGTAACCCTCACAAGGCTGGTCTGGCGTTAAGGGGTTAATAATGTAGTCACAAAACCTTTTTTAAATAAAGTTACAATTGAGGATTTCCCTAACTTCACCAGAAGACATTATGGATCCCATTTTAGACTGCTCAATGGATGAATTAGAAAACTATAGAAAACATTTAATCATGCTAGGTTCACATTCAATGGTTATGTAGTGGGGGCAACTTAAGTTCTCTTATTCACAAACTATTTCCAGATGTATGAAAATGAACTTGACTCCTTAATCTCCTAGGTAGTTGTTGATTATTCTATACAAGAAGTGGCCATGGCTATTTTGTTAAGCAAGGATGATGTTGCCCTTCTCACAAGATAAGCAAGAGGGCATCAATGCCACATTGTCCAATATGTGAAGTTTAGTCCTTCTTGTGCTTATAGATAACGTTGAAATATGTGGATGTGATCATGGGTACTTTAAGCTTAGACTTGTTTTGATGTACCTCCTTCGTTTCTTTGGGTCTCAGCATACAACTTCTCTAGTCTCTAGCTTGAGGAATTTTGACAAAGTGCCAATTGAAACGTGTGCCTTGCAATTTGTCTTTGGCAAATTATTTCTAGAGATGCCAAAGAATTGGTTGCCCTTTAGAAAAATAGGTTGAGTTCAATCAGCTTGCACTTCATGACTCATGGGATATCCCCACCAAACTTTTGATTGAGTATTGGGAGATGGCCAAATTGATGTACAACTGGCCCACCCTAAGTTGAAAGATCTGGTGGTATTAGTATTTGCTCAAAGATGGAGGTCAGATATGTTAGGTGGCTGAATACAAGAATATTTGGAGCAAAAGGCTTTCAATGACTTTGAAAGGGAAATGGATTTGCCTTCAGCCAAATGTCTCCAATCAAGATAAAGAGGAAGATGTATTCCTGCTTTTTTAGGAACAACTATAATCAATAATGGACATTGCCTAATTGGGAACAACACCAAACATGAAAGTTTATGCATGTGTTTGGTGACTTGTCCAAAGTTGAAGATAAGGTTCATTTCCAATTTCAATATTGCTTTTGCTAGGTAATCACTACGTTTTGATTCATTGAACATTAAAAGACCCCCCTGCTCTCCTCCCTCACCCCATGCCCTCATAATTCAAATAGGCTGATACGTAAAGATATTTTACTTTGAATAGTGTTCCATAGACCAGTGTTCAATTTTCCTCTTATGGATGGGCTTTTTCTTGTGTTAAAAAAGTGAACTTAACCATGGGTACTCCATTAGAATGGTAGAGTCTTTCCAACCCCACCCCAAAAAAACCCCACACCCATTGTCGTCATACACAGGTTGAGAAAAAGGGTTTTACTCTTTGTCAGCTTGCCCTCATAACCTAACCAACTGACTGGTACTGTGGTTGTGGGCTTCTGCAAGGAGCGGCCAATAGTGTATAGAACACTCAAGAGATTTCCACTTACATAATTCTATTATCAGAACTACTGTTCCAAAGCACCGCCAATAAATAGCCTCCACAACATATCCCCTAATCTTCCCCCCACATGGCAGTTTCAAATATGCCAATGTATATTGTTGGAACATGTGTTTTAGGCACATGGGGTTTCAAACATGCCAAAGTAGGAAAATAGTTTTTAAGCACATGGGTTTACACGCGCATGAACCCAAACCCAAAAATTAGTTATATTCACTACCCTAAACCCGGCAATTCTTTGATTGAAGTGTACTAAAAATTGGTGCACCTTATCACAGATAAGAACACACCTCTTTCAAATTTAGCCCATTTAACTACCAAGTTGCATCTCCAGAGGTTAACCATGCATGAATCCAGCAGGTACCAAGTAAACAGAATATGCTATTCCTGCATTTGAAGCATGTGTTTGTTTGTACCTACGTATGTGTACAGTTTTCTCTATATTTGTGTATATGTGCATGTATGTACTTGCTCGAGTGGTCTCTAGGTTGATGACTGGGTCCACAAACAAGTGTCTCATTTTATAATGGCTGAATCACTTATGGCAAGTTCAAAGCAGCAACAGTTAAAATTTTAAATGTTTTTGCATAAAGTTCTCCAAGACATGAACTCATAATAAGTTATTTGCACCTAGTGAAAATCCCTCCAAATCCAAAAACTGAACTCACACTAAGTAATTCACAGCAACGCACCTGTTGAAAATCCCTCAAAATGTGGGACCAAATATTGAAAAACTACAATATTGTCCCTAATCTCTGCCTTAAAGGCTGGGCCAACCAAAGAGATGGGCATATTCTATAAAGGAAGGCTGTTTGTTTGTTTTGTTTGTCAGGTGAAGATCTCCCAAACCACTTGGCCCCTGGTTGTGCTCTTGGTATCCTTGGAAAGCCCTCAGTGAACGAGTAAGGGTGCAATGAGGTAGTATTGTAATGTGGTTTTGTGATGTTTATACCCATTGAGCAAGAGTTATTGAATATTGAAAAATACATATCATTGAAAATTGAATAAAATCATAAGTAATTTTGTTTTAGGAAATCAGGGCGATCTTTTGGTATTGCTGGAAAGTGCTCAATGGGTAGTATTTTATGGAGGTAATTTCATAAGTGTCAGACATAAGGTGCTCAAAATATTGAATTTTGAGTAATCTTCATCATTAGAAATTCAATAACAATTCAAAACTCAAATTCAATAGTTCACACTTGGGCCAATGTAACAGGCCACACTAGTGATATTGAACCAAGCTCAGTCTAGAGAAAAATATTAATAGTACAGTGAACAAGCAAATTGTATGCCAGTACGAAAAAGGAAGTTAAAAAGATACTATTGAGCATACAGACACTACTTACATACGGCCTTGGGTGGTGGGGGCCATTTGCCATTAATGGTTTGCTAAGACTGTCCCCATTATACTCGGCAAGCAGCAAACAATTTGGATTGGATTCTACTCACAAAGACAGACAAAAGGCTTCACAACTTGTTGTTTTATGGATTAAAAAGCCGATCCAGAGCCCAAAAAAACCATCCATTGTCAATCTTCCGGTCATAGATCTAGGTTGCAGTGTGTATGACGTGACATAAAAATCCAGGGAGAAGAACCAGCTTATTATGATGATGATTTAAATGTTTGTCACAAGGCCAGGAAGTAAAGCTGTCCGTAGTCAGTAGGCCGCACATGATGATCTTGATTACTCCCAGTTCAATATTTTGCATGTTCCTGGGGGAGTTTTGAACTTCCTGCTGAAGAGTGTGATGATTGGAAGTTGAACCTACTGCTAGCAGCTAGTTGAACTTTGTTAATGTCAGGAACTATTCAATTACCGTCTAATCAGCAGCAGCAGCATACATATTAAATTACCACTATATCATGATGATTCCACGTTCCCATTAGAAAACAAGAGGCTCTAAGTATATCACCTGATGGCTCTGCCAGTCTGCTGCCCCCTTATTGTAAGTTCAAACCAGAAACAGTTAAAATAGGAAAATCATCAGTTAATGAAGTTCCCCCAAAAAATACTGAACGCACAGTTCACCTCGTGAACACTCACTACAAGAGAATGTGATTTTTCTCACACAGAAAGTATGAGCCACATGTGTGAGATAAACTTTGTGGCTTTATGATCCTTTACAATGTACAACATATGATGATTATTGTGGTATATAAAACATTAAAATGACAATTTAACATGAGGCAATGACGCATATTATATTTTTGTAGCATTACTGTAGCATTATTATTTTTGTAGGTATATATCATTATTCAGCAGCCCCAAATTGATGAAAAACAAGTATGGGTTTAATGTTTAATCCTGCAGAAAGTGAAAAACCTGCTTGGTACATTAAATATTTTGCAGCACCGAAGGTTGTCAATTGATTCAGGCAACATTCATTCTAGCTGTCTAACTACAAGAAGCAGCAATGAAAATATTCTTAAGATTGTAGACTAGAATGGTAGCTCCAGGATGTTGATGATCTAGAATGCCACAAAAATCTGCAGGAAGTAGGGAATTTGTTGTAAGAGCAGTTGACAATGTTATGTGTGAGGACTCAGCTGGAATGAAATATATAAGTCTGATTCTTAAATAGTAGTTGTGCATATGTTATTGCTGCAGCAGCAGGGACATGTGCAATGTCTCAAGGGGGTTAATTGCATGTGAATTAGTTCATGAACCTTCAGAGTTTCAGTTCCTGACTAATTTTAAGCTACAATTACACTAATTGTGCAAGTTCTCTCCTCCCTAATTCAATTACTCACCATACTTTATCCTGCACTTTTATTTCTTGAAAATTTGAAAACTCTCTTTCTAGTTACTATGAATTCAGACCATCTCTCTTGATCAAGTCATTGGGGGCCTTGCTAGCTGATGCTGGGGTAGAATCTGTGATCAAGTCATGGGGCCTTGCTAGCTGCTGTTAGGGCACAATCTGTGATCACAGCAGCCTAATGGAAGGAGACCCTTCGTACACATTCATATTGTTACACAATCTCCAATCTCCAATCCCACAAATTGCTAGCTACATGTCTACCAATTTCGAAACACAATTCCTGATTGCCACGTGATTGTATATTTATAATTATATATATGCTCAGGATCTTCGTTTTCATCAGATGTCATCATCAGCTCACAAGTTCTTTAGTATTCATCCAGGGAGGGGCCTAAAACAACAGCTGCAGAAAGAAAGGCTAATTTCTTTCTGCAGCTGCTGCTTTGAAGACATGTAATAAACAAATTTGTTTTCTTTCTGCACCTGAGCAGCAGATCTTCAAGTACTACAAAAAAGCTGAGAAATATAGAACAAAGAAGAAGGAAAAAGGTGTGCAGCCTTGGCTGGACATGATCTGTAGAACTAAGTACTCATTGCTAAGGTTACAGTGAATCTCCAATGTACAGTGTTGGTTACGCTTGAGAGAGAAAGAGCGAGAGAGAGCTGGGGCAGTGGAGCTGCCGGGAGAATTTTCAAAGACTGGATGATCAATGGGTGCAGCAGGGAACAACTGCAGATCATTGATTGATTGGCATATTGCTTGAAAATTTATGCTCCCACTCCCAGAAAATCAATGAAGGGAATTCCTGCCTCTGCAGCAGGTTGTAGTCCTGACCCAATTTCTTGAGCTGCATGGATATGGTGGTCAGCTTGCATTTGATCCACTGAGCTACACATCCATGCTGAAGAGGATGAAGAGGCAGCAGTAGCACCCAGTCTTAAGGAAGTGTCTTTGTAAATCAGCTGCTGTTCATGAAACTGGTTTATCTGCATGCGAGCTGTACTAGGAAAGGCGGCAGTCGCTGTTGCTGCTGCTGCTGCTGGCTGCGGTACGCTGCTGCATCCGTTAAGCTGCTTGTCCAGTGTTTGATTCAGTCCACGAAGAGATGGGAACCAGTGGGGAGCAAGCTGGCCACCGTTTGTCGCATACTGCAGATTTGCTCCTTGAAGTTGCGCCTTCAAGCCTAGGAAGGAATCCAGCGCTGAGGGTACAATGGAGCTTCGCCTCTCGGCTCTTGCCTCGGCTGCCCTGGTGAGAAGCCCTAAGTTTATGGAGCTGGAGTTCATATTCTGCTGTTCCTGCTGCTGCTGCTGCTGCTGCTGGAGTTTCTCGCTCATCAGCTTTGTTGATGGTAGGATCAAACCAGCTCCTCTAGACCCTGCTGCAAGCTGCACAGGTTGGGGTACTCCCGCGGCGGACACACAGCTACTGCCGCCATAGCTGCCTCGGAAATCAAGAACTTGTTCGCCTGATCCGGAGTCGGAGGAAGAAGCTGAGAGGCGAGGTATCTTGGAAAGCGGAGTGGAGAACATCGAGGAGAGAGGCAGCTGATAATCGTTGGAATTGAGATGTTCCTGAGGAGGCGAAGGACCGTTAGCAGCGGCAGTGGTGATCCCCGACACACAAGCAGCTGCTGCTGCGTCAAGCGAAGCTGAGGTGCTCATGTCGCCGGCCGCGAGAGAGTATTTCTCCATCCAAGCGCTGAGAGAATCGGCCGGCAGACTGTGATGATGATGATGATGATGATGATGCAGCAGGGTCGACATGGAAGTTCCCGTGCAGCTGCGTTTCACTGATCTGCTGCTGGATCGACACAGCTGCTGCTGTTGCGGTTTGCGACGACCATAAGCTGCACGAGAGCGCTCTCGGAACTTGCGCGCCATCACCACATGCCAGTGGTTCTTGACGGCGTTGTCGGTGCGGCCTGGAAACAAGCGGGCGATCATGGCCCATTTGTTTCCGTGAAACTGGTGCGCTGCAAGCAACCGATCCTCCTCTTCTTCTGTGAATGGCCGTCGGTTGATCCGCGGATCCAGTTGATTGAACCATCGTAACCTGCAGCTCTTACCTGCAGCAGCACAAAACCGCACCAAGTGAATCTAGTCCTAAAACCCATGAGCTGCACTCCTCTCAAATCTGTGGGTGGGTGATCCACAGTGATCAGGACTCCCCCCAATGATCAGACGAGCTAAACTGCGCCTGCATCGAGTTCTTGAAGAGCAATGTATTTCTTGAGCACAATGTGAAGAGAAGATCAGGTTACCTGATCGGCCTTGTAGCTTCTCGGCGATGAGGTTCCAGTTCTGTGGGCCATACTGTGACACAAGCTCCCGAAGCTTCTCGTCCTCAGCAGGTCGCCAGTGGCCTCGAGGACAGAGCTTGGATTGCACGCCGTCGACATCTGCTTTCGGACCCAGTTGCAGTGAATTTTCAGATTCCTCGTTGGTCGCGCCGGAGTCCAGCTTGCCGATATCGTCTATGCTGGTGCAGGCGTGTTCCATCTCCTCCTCCTCCTCGTCGCTGCAGGAGAGTTTCATTTCAGCACTAGTAGTAGTAGTGTCGTAACCTCCCGCTGCTGCCAAGCTCATCGACATGTTGTCGGCAGAGCGGCCTCGCCCCCTCCACATGGTGTGGCCTGGCGACATACTCTGCAGCGCGCCCTGGAAAGTGAAGCCGGCGGCCTCGACGTTCGCTTGGATGTCTGATCCACTAGTACTGGATGCTCGATCATACGAGCCGGAGTTGTAGCTGCTCGCGCCGGGACGGAAGGTGCTGCTGCTGCTGCTGCTGTTGTTGCGCGGCCCCTGGATTGTCATGTCATCGAAACTCAGATTGCAGTTACTATACAAGCTGCTGCTGCTTCCCAGAAGGTTGGGAAGGCTCGCGTGGTTCATGGACAGACTTCGCATTCTCTCGCCTCCTTCCGCAAACTGGAGGCACATGATACTGATCACTAACCCCAGACACGTTGCAGCAGTCGAACTCCTGAAGAGCAGCACTCACCAACCTAACAGAGCCTTAGAGAAAGCTGCAGCGTTCCTGTACACACAACAGCCAAGTTGTTGTGGAGGAGAAGCTGAAACTTGCCCCTTCCTTATTAGCTCTCCAGGCCTCCCTAGTGTGCTTGCGTCGCAAAATCCAGCATTCAGAAAACCAAGTCTGCGTCGACCAAGCTGGGATCGCTCGTTCTCTTCTGCTGCAAGCCCGGTATGAATCTCTGCAACATCTAAAAACGTTGCGTGAGAACTTCTTGAGAAGCTTTACAAATGGAAGATGGGTACTTCTCTACCACTCTGGTAACTTGCAATCTGGATCCATATTTACTGCAGCCGCTCGACTCAAACTCGACACTAGCTAGCCAGGGAAGCCCCGAGAATTCTTCCCCAAGAAAAGTCTAAATGCCTCTTTGAGCCCTCCTCTCTTGGAAAAGAAACCCAAAGGAGTGTGATCTCCAATACTCTAGGCTGCTGCAGATCATCACGAGCACACACACATAAATGATTCTTGTGACCCTCCACACACACATATTGCATCAACGTCTTGAGGAGCTGTTGCAGACAAACCCACGGAAACAAGCCCTAACACTGGCTACTAAACTCTGGGCAATCATGATCACCAGAGAATATTGAAACAGTGCACTTACCAAGAACTAGGCCCGCAGGCTCTTCTTCCCGGGCATGTGAAGTTGCCGAGTTCGCTCTTTCTTCCGTCTGCTCTCTCTGTCTCTGTGTGTGTCTGTCTTTTACAGTAAACAAAGGGGAGACTGACTGACAAGGCTGTTCTTCCAGGGTTGTGAAAGCCCTTTCCTGCTTTCTCCTCTCTGGTAGCTAGCTACTCATACCTCATCAGCATGGGCCAGCAGCAGCAGCAGCGCTACTAGCAGCCACTAGTGTCGATTACTACCTAGTATGGCACATCCGCTTCCTCCAAAAAATCTGATGGTTATGTGTGATGAGATGAGGACCCACACAAACTCAACCTCAGTTGTTGTGGGGGCAGCAGCAGCATGCAGCAACATGTTCGACAACTTCCGCGGCCAACACCTTCTTCTTGCTAATTGGTTCTGGGCAAACGATCAAAAACTTAGTCCTGATCATTGCAGTATAAGCCTTGGCAGAGCGCGAGGATTAGATCAAATGCCCTTAAATCTAAATTGCAAGAACATTAATAAAACTGCCCCTCTTCATCAAATCTCTTCATCCTATTCACGACAGAGCCCCTTTTCTTTCTCTCTCTCTCTCTCTCAAGAACTCTGTGTGTCTTAAGATCTCTCTCTCAAGAGCTCTCTCTGTCCCTCTCTCTTAACATATCTCTCTCTCTCATAAGACCCTGGACTACCACGACAAGTGCAGTACTTACTTTTATTACTTCTACCACATAGGTATTCTAGGGACCGTGCTCATCACTGCTGCACAACAGCGACATGTCCTTCCTGCAAAGATTGGGGAATCCGAAAGAGTAAATGATTCAATATAAATTTTTGTAAATAGAATATCACACTAGATAACTGTTCACAACACTTCAGCAAATCAACTGCCTGCTCGTTGACCCATCCATAAAAATGTAGCCCGTCCCTCCCTCCCTCCGCCTGCCCGACTGCCCGCCCGCTCGTGTAGTATATCAAACTTGCCTCAAAAATCTTCACTTGGACATGCTTACTCGAATTTTTTTGGTCAAAGGATGCAAATCCAAAACTTATAAAACCCCCCTGCTCGATCGATCGCACAGATCCGTCGCGGATCGAATCTTGGCATAATAATATATAAATTTAAGACGTCGTTGTTGTTCTTCTTCTTCATGATGATGCTCAATGCTTAGGAATTAATCATAAAATCGGGCTCCCTACTTTCCCCGCATTTATGAATATGAGTTAATTGGAATCATTCATTCCCAACAAGTTTCAATGATTCCGACAAGACCAGAGGAAAGAAGAAGAAGAAAAGGGCCGCCCGGAGATTAACCAAAAACCCTTTTTGGAAAAAAAAAAACACAAACACAAACAAACTGGTCATGAATGAATAGAGGTAGCACCAGGAAATCATCATGTGGGTTGGTCAATACATGGAGAGAGTCCGGACTAGGTTCATGATCATCCAGTCGTGATGATGCCTGCCTGCACCAGGGGTGGCTGGCTGAATGCAGACATTTTTAACCCATGACCCGCCCGGCCAGTGCCATTAAATCAAAGCACAAATCAAATTTTACTCGGGAAGATGTAAGTTACGCGAATTTTGCACAAAAGAGACTTGCGGAAATTGGGCATCTACTAATGATCAGGACAGAGATCGCAAAATTTGAGTGTCCATGGAAGAAAGGAAATTGCAAACTGGTCGTTACGAGAGGACGCTTGTATCAACGCCTGTCTTCTTCTTCGTCTCCCCTTTTTCTTCATCTTCTCCACAAGAAGAGGAAGACGACGCCGCCACCGCCGCCGGCCGCGCGCGCGCGCACTATTTTTCCGCTCTTGCCCGATTTGTCCGGTTTCCACTCTCTTTTTCCCCTTCCCTGCCCGTTTCTTTCTTGTCTTTCTTTTCTTTTGCCTTCCTGTTGTCCTTTTTGTTTTCTTCTTTTGTTTTTTTCTTTTTTCCTAGCTCTTTACTTACTGATTTTCCAGCCGTAACTAAGGCCCGGTTTAAATGTTCTAGTGTTGGGGCAAGCCAACGTATGTGTAGGGTAAAGCCCCAGGCTACTGGCTCCTCCTGGGCCCCTTATTATTTTGGGAATGTCCATTACCACCCTAAAAGCACAAGGTGATCACAAGCCAAAATATACAACAGGTCAACAAGATGGTACACGTGGGAGGGGAATTTACCAGTGTTGGGTGGGTATCAAACTGCCCTTCAGAACCAGGCCGGTTATCAACCAGTTCTCTCAATAAGAACTGATTGGGTATCATCCCGGTGCTACCCGGGTTGATACCCAGAGTACAGGGTATCATTTTTGAGGGAACAGGTTCACAAAGAACCAGTTTTTCATGAATTTTTTTAAATTTTCATACCTGCGTAGGTTATGTGAATAACCCCAAGTATGATTCTTAGCTCATACAAGTTCTATGATTTAAGGAGTCTAGATGTAGGGTCTTAGGTTGTAGGTTACCTAGGTTTAGGTTAGGTAGTTGTTCAGGGTTTGGGTTACAGGAAGCAACTAGAGTTGGAGACATCACTTTTTTAGCATGGAGAGTAAGAGAAAAGAAGCTCAACAACTTCTTGTTTCATGTCTATTTTTCCTGTTTGCTTCAACTTGTGACTCCAGCTCTTCACCAATTGTTTTTTCTCCATTTTTTGTAGAGAGCATTGCTTTTTTCTCTTTATTTTTCTGGCTGCTACAAGTGTTGTTAGGTCTTCTTCAAAAAAATTTGGCTGTTGGTGTTCTCTGTTTTTTCATTGTGCTCTTACTTGTTTTCTTGTTTTTACTTATAGGGCTTTTTTTTCTTGAGGTGCCGAGGTGATTCATTGTTTTTTTGCTACAATTGTTAATAGTAGTTGTTGGAGGTGGATTTCATGTTTCATGGGCACCAATGCTACTTGTGTTTTTTTTGTTGCTCATGGGCTTCCAAGGTTGATATTGGGCTCTTGATGTTGTTCATTTGTATTGCAAGTGTTGTGTGTTGTCAATGTTATTCAAGCACTTCCAATGTTGCTTGTGTGTGATGCAAGCATTGATTATGTGTGTTGTAGGTGCTACTTGAGCACTTCCAATATTATTTTGTGTGCTACAAGTGTCATCAATGTTACTTTGGTGCTACCAATGGTTTTCAAAGAATTTCAAGTTCTATTGGTGGTGTTCACATGCTTTCAATGATGCTGGGCATTGTTAGCGCTTTTTGGCATGCTATAAGGTGTTGCCAATGTTTTTCATGCACATGTTGATGCAAGTTTAGGTGTTGCCAGTGTGGTTCATGGTGTTGCTTATGTTTTGCAAATGCTTCCAAATGTTGTTCAAAAGTTGCACATGGTTTTTTTTTCAAGTACCACTACTCACCCCCTCTTTGTTTTTGCTCATGGTGCTACCAATGTTGCTTGTGGTGCCCCCTTTTGTGGTTGGTATTAGCCCTACCTTATTGTGCAAGTTGGAGGATCATTGGAGGTTCAATTTTTTTTGCACTTATAGGCTTCATCACCAACATATGCACTTCAAATATACCTTTGACTACTTTTTCAAGTAATGTTGTATTTTTTTTCTTAAGTGTATATTGTTTCTAGTGTCATGTTTTCTTTTCTATTTTTTTTTGGCCTTATACGTTGTTGTACATATGTTTGAAATAATGTTTTGATATTATTTTTTGTATTTATTTTTATAGGACACGCTTGCAAATTTCACACTTTCCTTGGAAGAAGTTTTTTTTATGCTTTTGACTTACATTCTTAAAGTACATTTGAAGCAATTTTACACTTGCACATTTTCATCAACAATTTCTTTGCATAATGCATCATGTGAAAAGTGAGTATTGCATAATACATCATATATTTATAAATGTTTTGTAAGTGTCACCTTTGTTGGCTTGTTTAAGTTTCATAATTATAAAAAATGAAAAGTAGGAAAAAAATTTGCAAAACTAGGAACAACGTAATTTTTTGGTTTTTTTAATTCTAATTCATTTACACACATTGAAAATTGAGCCTAGTCCTATAGAAAAGGAATGAGTGAAATCATGATAAATTAAACCAAAAAATATATTACAACTATAATATACAAAATTGGGTACTTAACAAGCACATGTAAAACAAGGCAAGATTAAATGTTTCTTTGATTTTTTTGCAATGTATATGTAAACAATTCAATTGCTTATAGCTAAAGTGTTGGGAAGGAAGGAATACCATAATTTGATATGAACTTGCTGACATATATTTTGACACCTTATGTTCTCACATTTTGAAAAGTAAACAAAAAGTAATTATAAATATTATGAAAGTAAAAGAAAAAATGCATGCATGTTTACATATGCACATGGTAAATGTTTTGGATAAATTTGATTGGTTAGAAGGAGAGGTAAGAATGAACATGGACAAAGTTCAATTCCTACTTTTGACCTATTTTTATAATTGCAAATTTGACATTAAAAAGTATGTTCTAAAATGTAAATAATAAGGAGAACACATGGCTATTTTTATTTTTGGGAAAAGTTCAAGTTGTTTTCACATATTTCCATAGGTCTAGAAGTAGAAAAGTAGGCCTCTACCTATTTGATTATACTTTAAACAAAACCTTGGAGCCCTATATCATCTATATTCATCCTACCTTATGAAAAATTTCAAAATTAGCTTATTTATTCACCTTTTGCACTTTCTTTGATGCATGTTCAATGTTTGATGAAAAAGGTAGAAGGACGAATATAGGCTTTCGTTAGGTACCCTAAACCTTTACATTGTTTTGAACTCCATTAGTCACATTTGATTTCAAGAAAATTTCATCATAATGAACATCTAGTTTGGTCATTATCTATAGAATACCATTACCCTATTTTAAATGATAATAAACATGATACCTTATTTGTTTAGCATTGTTTTGAACTCCATTAGTCACATTTGACTTCAAGCCCTCAGGGTTTGGTTGGATTTTTAATGATCATCTAATTTGGTCAACTGGTTAAGATTGTTATTTCATGAGTAGGTGAGCATGAACATGAAAGAATATTTTTTGCTATAATCTATCCACATCAATGGAATATTCCTTAACATTATTTTGATGTGAAAATATTCCCTAATGCTAAGAATATATTTCCATGGTATATCTTATCCACATCAATGGAATATTCTTTAATATTATTTTTGATGTGAAAAAATTCCCTAACATTAAAAATGTATTTCCATGTCAAACAACATATTCAAATTTTCCATGACGTAATTCAACATTTTTATAGACTAAGCACTTAGAGGTTTTTAAGTGGAACACCAACAATATTGTATAATTTAAATTACATAAGACTTGGTAAAATACTTATGGATAAAAGGTGTTAAGTCCATTGGGGTACTATCCATTTCAACAATGAAATACAGAGGGAATACCAAACTAGCTACTATCTATTCAATTGTAGGTAAAAGACAACCATCATTTAATGTAAACCTGGTCTGAGTAAAGGGCACAAAAATAATTGGAAGAAATCAAATGAAATTTCTTTCAATGAAATTTGTGAACAACTCCCTTAATGAAAACCTAAAGTACTCAAATTAGATTGTGTGAAAGTCAAACCTACATTGACCAAAAGATTTGACAACTTATCTAACTAAACCAAATTGACAAAATCATTACATTCAAAACATTCTGAAATTGACTTTCCCTTATAGAGGTTCAAATAATCATCATTTTAACTTTCACAAACACCAAAATGGTTGTGTAGTAGGAAGGTTATTTGGTTGAACAATAGTGACTTAATTAATATTTTTGTGGTGGAAGTGCATTAATGATGGACACAACTTTGCAACTATGTGCAAACTATATGAATGATAATTTGACTTGGTAATATCTATAGTTCTCTTCCCAATAGGCATCACAATATTAGTATAACCATGTCCAAAAGGAAGCAACAACATTCTAGTAAAATTTTAATAGATTTCAATTTGTATCCACCTTTAAAGAAAAATCAATTGGCAAAGGTAGATGCAAAATTCAAAGTAAAGGTTGGATATTGGGCCTTTAGAAATGGGTTGTAGGACTAAAAGATTTTTTCAATAATAATTATTCCAAAATTTCTACACACATTACAATAAGCTCCTAGAAATAATCCATGGCCAACATAACCAACCAACCAAAACTATAAAACATGATTCCAAAGACAATTAGACCATGTTTTGGGGATCCCTAGCACAAGAAAAAAAGGTATTGACATAATAATCTTGAAGAAGTGGCCAAAAACTAATTCGGCCCTAGAGGACAATGGACATGAAACATGTTTTTTTCTATAACAAAAGCATGACATGTTGGTGTTAGACATGAAAGGAGACAAGGAAGTGGAAAAAGAAACAATTCTAAAATCTTTCTAATGGCCTTCAAAAAAATCCAAGGACAAGGAGCTAAATGCATCAAATGACATCAAAGAATGTTTTAACAATTTTGACATCAAAATGTGGTCAATATTACAAGGAGGTTCACCTAAGTACATATGACAAAAAAACCAATTAAAACAATGAAGACTTGAAACATGTAATGGAGACCCTATAATTTTTTTTAAGTCTACTGTTGATATAAAGTGAACTAGATTACACTGCAACAATATGCATCCAAATCCACTATGTGTTTCATGAGATTTCGAATGAAATTGAACAAATTTACCATGGTGAAAATGGCCAACCCCTTGGTAAACAGGGACCAAATGTTATAAATAGGTGAATTCAATGATAGTTAATTCATTAATAATTAAATCATCAATAATAAATTCACTAACAGTTAATTACAAATCTAGGCTAGGCACTTAAAAACCTTCATTAAGTTACCTAGCCTAAATTAGAAACCTTGCCCATCTAAACACCTACTCCACCAACCTAAGGTGCAAGTGTGAAGGTTTGAACCTTTATCCTCCTTTCACCTCCATGTTTAAGGAGCAAGTCTTTAACCATTGAATCATTATTTAAACAAATGATAATTTTTTTGTCATCACATATTATTATGCACATTTTTTTACCATAGGTTATTCTTGGCATTTTTTATTATTCTACCATAGGTTATTTTAAGTCATTTTATCATAAGCTATTATTGATTATTTTACATTATTTTACCATATGCTATTGTTGGTTATTATAAATTATTTTACCATAGGCTATTGTTGATATATTTATCACTAATATAAAAATTGTTGTTTGTGATTAAATTTTAGTCACAAGCAACACTTGTGACAAAAAATCAACCTAGTAGCAAACGACAAGTTGCCAACATTAGTCGCAAATGATAGGTGAAATATTGTTTTTGTAGAATACAAGTTTAACAATTTTATACATGTATCAAGAGATGAATTCCTATGACTACACTTGCGACTACAATGCACACCAATAGTTTGTTCACATGTGGTATCCCATCCTTGGGTGGTACCACTAAAATGTCACACCTTGATTTTCTTGGACCCATCAAACTTTGAAAAATCAAAAGAACCATTTAAATAAATATTTTAAAAAATTTTAATGCATACATTTATTAAGTTCCATAGATTTTGAAGTTTCAATAATATCAAGAATATCGTGTATCTTGATGTTCCTAATCATTGCATTTTTAAAAAATAGAACATAGCACTAGTTCCTTTTTTTGAACTTTTTGGTTAGGAACACAAATTTGAAACATGTTTTTAGAATTTTCTTAAGAATTTTTTTCCTAAGTTAATATATTTTTAAGTTTTTATTAAGCAATTATTTGAATAATTATAATTTAATTATTAATTTCCAAAGTTAAAACTATTGATTTTTTAAGGGGCCATTTTAATTAAAAATACAAATTTTTAACAACTTCCAATTTTTTAATTCCAAAATAAACTTCAAGCCATATATTAGTGCATGCAATGGATAAACATGAAAAAAAAATTATAGTTGTGAAAGCATATAAAGGAAAAAGTTGAAAAAAATGATTTGGTCGTTTTCAGTTTCTTAACCATTCCTTGAAGTGGTTCTTAGTGGTACCACCCAAGGATGGGTTCTCCCCAAGAATGTGACATTTGGTATCATTTGGAATTTTGAAATATTTTGCTAAAATTTTTTTTTTTCAACCATCCTATTAAAACAACTAGATTGTGCCACATGGTGGCTTAAAATTGTGCCTCATGGCAACTTAAGAAATCTTTCCCTATAATCATCTAAGGTCAATTTAAGGTTGGACCACTTATGATAGGCCACGTGGCACCTAGGCTAAGCCTTGGCTAAACCACCTAGCATAGCTAGATTCCTAAGGTACCTACCTTAATTTCAAACTAGGCCATTACAATAGGCCATGACATGACACCTAGGCTAAGTTTAAGCCACCTAGTCGTAGGTCTTGCTTAAATAGGTAGGTATTTAGGTCTAAGTCTAAAACTTTTACTAAAAAATCTTATTTTATTTTAAGTTTAACGTTTTGGGTGCAATTGACGCACTCCCAATTCCTTGAAGGACTCAAATGTGAGTCCAAGTAGAAAACAACGAAAGACGGAGGAGTCAGGCCACGCTCCCTGGTTCACAACACTTTGAAGGATAGAGGGGCGTGTTAGAGCTCTGGGATGGGACTAGGAAGAGTTGACAAGCTTCACTCACTCACACGGGCCTGCACACAATCCACACAAAGTGGTTAGTGCATAGTTGGAACACCCTTGGTGCTAGGATGAGCCACGGGCAACAAAACACATTAAACTCACCACAGCCCGGACTTGGGGGAAGCCACCTCCTTCCCCCTTTTATAGTATACTTTGTGACTAGCCACGGAGCCTACATCCAAATGGTTTTTTTCTCCCGAGACTCCCGAATGGGAGTCCCAAAATCGCGCCAAATGGGACTCTCGCGACTTTGGAGTCCCATAATTTTACAAGCAAACTTCGGATCGCAATGCAGTCTAAAGCAAAGTTGTAGCTCTCATTAAGAGCTTTTCAACAGTATGTTGCACGCCCCCTGCAGCCAAGTAAATTGGGTCGATTCCCAACTTTTTTTGGTCGGGAGTCAAACTGGTAGTTTGACTTTCGGCCGTTCTTTTGGCCATAACTTGTGTTTCAAATGTCGAAATGAGCAATGCAAGCCCATTTTAGACATCTACATTCCAAGAGATTTCCAATGATATAAAGAACGCCACAAGCCATTGAGTTTTGACCCTTGAAATTGCTCTCTGAAATTTCGGGAGTCCACTAAGACTCCATCTCCCAAAGTGAGAGTTGCCTTGGGAATGTGAAGGTTCACTCCCTCATACTCCCTAACACTTTCTTACACTCCCGGGAGTATGTGATGTGACGCCCGAGCTTCTTTTTGCCTTGACTCCCGGGCTTCCTCTTGGCCCGCAACCTTGTAACCCTTTTGCCTTGGTCGTGAGCCCAAAGCTAAGGTCACTAGAAGAAAAACATGTATTTTTGACTGCTCTTTGCGACTAAATTTTAGTCGCAAGAGACATTTTGCAACTAAAATCCTTTTAGTCGCCTAAAACAAGTCGCATGTGAAAATTAGTCGCAAATGACAAAGAGTATAAAGTCAACAAATACATTTCATCCTTTGACTCCATTGTATACGTATTGTCACATGCAACTAATATGCGACTATTTTGGTCA
>Ga0116229_10004882_pt1 | contig 21962 bp, 10 predicted proteins | sample S1TSphgellanicum_3_FD_87313 | JGI IMG/M metagenome (GOLD analysis project Ga0116229, IMG submission 87313) | Host-associated microbial communities from peat moss isolated from Minnesota, USA - S1T2_Fc - Sphagnum magellanicum MG | ecosystem: Host-associated > Plants > Peat moss > Unclassified...
TTGTAAACCTTGATTGGATGCCACCAAGTTGTTGGAGACTAGGGCCAAGAAGTAAAGGGTTGTTTAACATGTAATATGTTTCATAAGTGACAAAATGAATTACAAAATATTGTGATATTATAAAAAGTTGAATTTTACGCCTCTTGTAAACCTTGATTGGATGCCACCAAGTTGTTGGAGACTAGGGCCAAGAAGTAAAAGGTTGTTTAACATGTAATATGTTTCATAAGTGACAAAATGAATTACAAAAAAAAAACAATAGACAAGGAAAACACTTTACCTAAAATTGCACCAAAAGTAAACAAATCAACAAGAAAAAACATGGTTCCTACCCTAACCCAATGAAAAAGATGGACAAATGAAGCATTGGAAGAAACAATGGATGTAATGGAAATAGGTCAAATCTTTTTGAAGAAAATAAGCAAGTTTTAACACGTACCACTAACTTCACTTTCAAATCATTTGGATGGCATAACAAGGTTGAGGAAAGTGGGCTTAAGATATGTGTTAACAAACAAAGATAAAATAATTGTAGCTTAGGTTTTGGGTATGCAAGATTGTGGATTTTCCATTACCTTGCAACAACTAAAGATAATGGTGGTAAAACTCATAACTTAAACTAGACCTATCCCCTTCAAAGATGGATTGCTTGGAAATAGCTAATGGTATTGGTTTAAATGCCAACATCCATAACTCACTCAAGTTGGACTCATTAGCACCTTGTTGTTGGGCACAACCCTTGCTTGGTTCCCACCTTTGTTGGAACATCAATCACCTTTGCTTAATGATTTTGAAACATTTATTAAAAAGTTCTATGGCATTTTTGGAGATTCAGACAAAGAACACACGTCTAAGATCAAAATAAATATTTTTGTCAAAGATAGTGTTCAATTGCGGTATATACATTGAAGTTCAAATAGTTGGTTTGCATCATTGGGTGATGCAACACTCATAAGCTAATTCCAATTTGGGTTATGAGGTGATGTGAAGGACTTGCTACTCACCTTGCCAAACCTTTCAACATTAAATTTTAGGCCATTGCACAAATTATTTGATGTGACAACAAGCTTTTTGAACGTCAGCAAGAAAAGCGCCATGAACCCACATCAACAACACAAAGGAGTTTTGCACCACCGGTAACACAAAAAAAATTCCATTTGCAATGCCAACCTAGCCTTCAATAACCTCATCAAAAGACGACCCCATGCATATTGATAAGACAAGATTCAAGCCTTTCACATAGTAAGAGAAACAACATCGACATACAAATAACCTTTATTTATATTGTGGAAAACTAAGTCATGTTACTCATGAATGTTCAAAAAAACATGGACCACATGCAACACATGTCATTTCTGTTAGTAATCCACAATTAGAAAAGTCAGAAAACGAACATGTCTAATCTCAATACGGACTATGAGGCTGGATGTTGATGCATCATGTAATGAGAATGGTCTTAGCTTATTTTTAGACCCAACACCATGTTTTTTGATACCGATCATTGTCAAATGTAATAAGCTTATGACTACGGAGGCCTAAGAACGTCTTGATTCTAGCACATGAACATGTCTTATGGACAAAGAATTAGTGTGACAATACAAGTTGGCTTTAGTGGAAAAAAACATTCCAATGCCGGTTGAGGTCATTAATGGTCGGAATCTTTCATCATGACCAGTCAAACATGAAACCGAACCATTAGATGTTACCATTGATTCCCATACCAGTAAGGTTATTTTTAATTTCATTTCATCTCTAAGAATCATGTCATCATTAGATTGTTTTAGCTTGTTTTACACAATCCATGAATGGATTGGCATGGTCTTCATTTTGAAACACCATAACATAAAGCCTTGGAATGTGAAACCCTCGTTAAAAGCATGGAAAATTTGAAGTAGAAGGAAAACCTAGATGGCACAAGATGGCCTAGGTGCCCCAAGCCTTTATTTGTTGGAGCAAAAGCTTTCGTGAAGGTTGCCAAAAAAGGAAATGCATTCTTGATTTATGCTCTTCCCTTACCAAATGATGGCCACGTCCACATGAAATTCCTTCCCAATACCAAGAATTCGAGGATGTGTTTGAAAAGATAAATGTGGGCACCTTGCCCAATCATCAACCATATGATTGCACCATTGATCTTGTGGAAGGAGCACAACCTCCATTTGGACCCATCTATAATTTGTCACAAAATGAACTTGCAACATTTCATGAATACTTCAATGAAAACCTCGAAAAATGGTTCATTTGACATTCAAAATTTCTAATTGATGCCTTTATCTTCTTCTTTTTTTAAATGGTTTTTTGCAAATGTGTGTTAATTATTGTGGACTTGATCGACTCACATCAAGAATCAATACCCTTTGCCCTTGATCTTAACGTTGTTGGACCAACTCAATCATGCCAAAGTGTACACCAAGATTGATATATGTGAAACATACAACTTGGTGCACATTTGAGAAGGTGATGAATGGAAAACAACATACAAAACCCGTTATGACCATTTTGAATATGTTGTGATGCCATTTGGCCTTATTAACGTGCTTGCTATTTTGCAACATCTAACGAATGATGTCTTTCATGAATACTTGGATGATTTCATGGTTTGTTACATTGATCACATCCTCATTTTCTCAAAGAACATGGAGGACCATGAACACCATGTATGTTTGGTTTTGGAGAAATTTCAGGAGGTAAGATTTTATGCCAAATTGGAAATGTGTGAATTCCATCAATTTGAAATGAAATTTTTAGGTTACATCATTTCTGGATATGATATTCACATGGATCTTTGTAAATTTTAGACCATTATTGATTGGGCTATTCCAACTTCTATTTAGGATGTTTAATATATATTTTTGATTTGCCAATTTTTATCAATGTTTCATTGCCCACTATTTTTCAATAGTGGCCCCTCTTACACGGGTGACTAGGAAGGATCAACATTTTTCTTAGGGAATTGAAGATAAAAATGCATTTCAATTTTTGAAGGCACAACTACCCCACTCATGATTCATGCAAACCCTTCCAAACCTTTTGCTAAAACAGATATTTTTTACTTTGTAATAGGCATCATACTCTCACAACATGGAGAAGATAATCTTTTTCATCTTGTCGACTTCCATTTTCAAAAGTTTTCTCTTGCAAAGATTAATTATGTGAGATTCATGATAAGGAACTTCTAACCATCATGGATGCCTTTGAGGAGCGGCATCATTTACTTGAAAAAATTCAACATGAAATCACTATATATTCATACCACAAAAATTTATAATATTTCATGACAATTTGTGTTTTGAATCAATGCCAAGCTCAATGAGCATTCTATTTGTTTTGATTCCAATTTGTCATCACATATCGCCCTAGGCACCAATAAGGGAAAGTTGATGCATTGTTTCATCGTTCGTGTTTTGTGCCTAAGGAAATAGATGCAACCTACTAGTAACAATGTGATGTCATTTTCAAGCTTAAACATTTTTGACTTCAAGCATTATCGGTAATTCCTAATGACACAACCCTTCTTTATCAAATTCGTGAAGATTTGAAGAAAAACCCTCTTGGTATTGGCATCCAAGGCCAATTAAGGATTTACCATCAAATCCAAGATTTTTTTAATGATCATGTTACGTTTGAGTTTTAAAATGGTTTATTTTATCATGATGATATTTTGTATGTTCATGATGGCCCTACACGATTTCAAGTTTTCTAGGCTAAACATGATGCTTTGGTTGCAGGCCATTTTGGATTAGCAAGACCATGGAGTTAATGTCTTGAGATTATTGGTGGCCATAGCTTTGGAAGTATGTGAAGGAGTTTCTTGGATCTTGTGATGTTTGTGTTCAAACAAAGAATCTGCATCATTGTTCTCATGGTCTCCTTCAAACATTATTGATCCCTACATCCCCATGGTCTCCAATTTCCATGGACTTCATCACAAACCTCCCACCTTGTAGTTCTTATGACTCCATCTCGGTGGTGGTGGATTATTTGATGAAGATGGCTCATTTCATTTAATGTACCAAAATAATTACTAACAAAGGAATAACCATGTTAGTCCTTGATCATGTTTTTCAATATCATGGTCTTCTTGAAGATATCATTTCTTATCGTGGGCCTTAATTTGCATCTAAGTTCTGGAATCAATTATTTGAACTTTTAAGTGTGAAAATGAAGTTGTCATCAACTTTTTACCCCTAAATGGATGGGCAAACAAAACAAGTCAATAAAGTCTTGAAGTAATATTTATGGTGCACAACCAATTATCATCAAGATGATTGGTCAAAACTTTTAGCCATGGCAAAGTTTGCTTGCAATAACACAATGCATTCATCAACCCAGCAAACATTTTTTTTTTTTGCAAATCATGGTTTAGACCCCAAGTTTGACATTCAAGGTGTGCACAAAGTCATGAATCCAACAACTATAGGTTGAACCATGTGGTTAATGGATGTTCAAACTCAACTTGTATTTAACCTTAAAGAAGCGCAAAGGTGATATGAGAAGAATGTTGATGAACATCGAAAGGAATGTAACCTAGCTTCAAAATCGAGGACCAAGTTTGGCTTCAATGACAACATATCAAGACAACAAGGCCATTAGAAAAAGTTGGATAATCAGAAGCTAGGTCCATTCCTCATTGTGAAACCAATTAATGTCATGGCTTTCCAACTCAAACTTCCAAATTCTATGAGATTCCATCTTGTGTTTCACATTTCCTTGTTGCAACCTTACCATGCATCTACCATTCCAAGGTAGTTGCACACTATTCATCACCATTGTCATCATCCACCTCCAAATCATCATTGTGTTTCTACTTTTTTGTAGGTCCTGAGTCTAATCTAGCTTCTCCACCTCCTTCTAAAGACTACACGTTAACAAGTTCTAAAGATTCATCACAACCATCTTCCTTATTAGATGTACTATGAAACCTTGTGTCATCTTGTCCAAGTTCTAAAATTTCCAATGAATCAAGGTTTGACTCCAATTATAATTCCTTCCTTGCAATACTAGGTTTTGTTGCTACTACTTTAGTACTTGAGGATGCACCAAAAGGTGTATACTACCCACACTAGGACTCACATTGGGTGTTCCAAATATCACATTAGGAGGGACAAGCATAGTGGTTGCAGCTTTGAAAATTGATGGTTGCATTCCTGACACAAAATATGAACAAAGTTAAACCTACTACCCATGCTACAAGCAAAGAAGTTCATGAATAAGGTGAAATTGATATTAATGTACAATGATTTAAAATATGGGTATTTAGTCACCCCTAAATAGAATTGTAAAAACTTTCTTAGAGGTACATATTAGACCTCTACAACAAGATTATTAAAAGACAATGTTAAATGAAATTATACATGGACAACAATATATGTACACAATAGTTTAGGAAGAACAACATAAGAAGGAATTAACTGGATTGGCAATTAAGGAAACAACTTTCACAAAAGAAATAAAAAGCTAAAAACACATTAAAAAAATTCCAACCAAGCCATAAAGATTGAAGAGCCAAACTTGGAGATTATTGTAGTTCAATATGTAATTACTTGGTGTTGTTGTATGATCGATTTGTAGGCCAAGAAGTGATTGAGCTCGTAGAAGTTTTGGATGATGTTGTGAATGGTATGCAAAAATGGCATATTGAATAAACCAAAGGATACCAAAACAATAGAATTGAACTATTGGAGACATTATGTCTAAAGGAAGAGGATGAACAATTAGATGAAGAAGTAGAGATTTTAAAGGTAAGGCGTACACTTGTGTTATTGTTAGTAGAAACGATTCCCCACACAACATGAGTTGAAAAAACAATAAATCCACCGATGGAATTAGTAGATGAACAAGCAACAACGATAGTTGTTGTGGAAAATACCTCTTTAGTAGTCCACCAAGAGAAGGTGTTGGTTGACCTAAAACCACTACGTCCAAATATGTTGGACCTAGGAGAGGAGTAACTTGTAATGAACAATCATGATGACATGGTTTTTGAAGAAAGTGAACAAGGCATAATGGTAACTGGAAAAGGATGTAGTCATAAGGAAACATTCATGGAGCATGAAAAAGTCAAACCTTCACAAGTGGAAATCCCAATTGTGCAAACCATAACTCTAGAAAAAACATGTGTAAAACATTGGATCTTCCAAGAAATAATGAAAAGAAGACAAATCCGTAGTCTAAATTCACCAAGAATGGGTGTTCCCTTGTTGGCATAACAAATTCAATTAGACATTGCAACTTTCAATGACTTATTACACATTCTCATGGAGGTCAAGTACATGCTACCTACATTTCCAAACCCAAAAAGTTATTATATTGTATATTGGTTGCAAACTTGTTTGTGAATAGGTTTGACACCACCCATGATTAAAGTGAGAGTCACAAAAAAGGAATTTTTCACTATGCAAGTAATTAATGGCTTGGAATTCAAAAAGTACTCGAAGTACAACCTCCTCTAGGGGTACATCATTTATAATGAACCCAAAGGTTATGTAAGCTTATAAGGAGAAATTGGGTGTTTAAAAGTGTATGCATTACAATATTATTGTTGTTTAAAGGTTGCTTACCAGCATTACCATGATTGAATGCAAATAATGCAATTGGGAGCTCTAATTTTCACCATGCAATTTCCCAATTGGCCAAGATTAAATGTTGTGGATTATGCCCGAAAATGACCAAATTAGTGGAAAGTAATAATGTAAATTTACCAAGAATTGGCACAAATGAAGAAATTGGGTATTGACTTGCCATTAATTGTTTAAAGGTATGGGCCAATCGAGAAGGGATGCGCAATGGGCATTTGGGTAATGATCCTCTCAACTTGATTATTCCCATTCATCATATGTGTCATTGGGCATTCAAACATAAGTGGCCCAAAGTGAGTCAGAGTACATTACTAGATGTGTTTACCTCGCCCACTAGAGCCCAAACAAAGAAGAAAATACATCTATGAGGAACCATTGACCTTCACCAATGATGATGAGTCATCCTTGGATATTGAAATTGAAAACTACCTACTTATAGGTGAAGAAATATCACGAACCAACTTAGAAGATGAGGAGTTGGCACCTAACAACAACAAAAAAAAGAAATTAAGGACACCTACATTACTACAGAAAAACATGTAGTCAAAATGTCCACAAAAAACATGATTGGTCAAATTTCTACCCAATATATATATTAGATTACTACCCTCTTTTTTTTTTGTGTAGGTAGGTCTATGTAGGAAGGTAGGTAAGTTGTAATAAGTTTAGGTAAGTCATAAAAAGGCAAGTAGGTAGGTGGTAGCTTAGCCTACCTAACCTAGCTTCCATGCCCTAACCTTTTAAACATGTATATAGGTTACAAGTATTAAGAATTGAACCCTCACTTCCCCAATGATAAACCAAGTCTTTACCAATGGACTACACCTTCCAAAGTTGACAAAACTTATCAAATGTTTTATCTCATTTGTTTATTTCAATCATTATTTATGTAGGTAAGTAAGCAAGGTAAGTAATTAGTAGGTAGGTTGCATGATGTTTAGTAGGTAGAAGGGTAGGTAAGCAAATAGCTTATAGTCCATAGGAAATACATAGCTAAATAGGCAAGTGGGTAGGTAGGTAGGGATTTTAGATGGTAGCTAGATGGGAAATAGGAGGTTGGTGGATACATAAGGATGTAGGATGGTAGGTGGATAAGTAGATAGGTACTTGTAAATAGGTAGGTAAGGGTGTAAAATGGTAAGAGGGAAATAGGAGGTAGGTAGGTAGGTAGGGTTGTATGATGGTAGGTGGGAAATAAGAAGTAGGTAAGTAGGTAGGGTTTTATGATGGTAGGTTGGAAGTAAGAGTTAAGTAAGTAAGGTTTTAATACGGTAAGTGGGAAGTAGGAGGTAGGTAAATAGGTAGATAAATAAGTAAATACGTAAGGATGTAGGATGGTAGGTGGGAAATAAGAGGTAAGTAGATAGGTAAATAAGTAAATAGGCAAGGATGAAAGATGGTAGGTGGGAAGTATGAAATAGGTAGGTAGGCATGTAGGATGGTAGGTGGGAAGTATGAGGTAGGTAATTAAGTAGGTAGGTAAGTTTGTAAGATGGTAAGTGGGTAGGTATGTAAGTAGGCCTGCATTATTGTTTTGTTTAGTTAGTAGTTATCTTTACCAATTAAAAAGCATAGGATGTCCCATTTGACTAGAACACCATTGTCCAACTTAAGTAAATGTTCCAATTGACTAAAAGCCATTAATCATTTTGACAAAGGTGGTCATTTTTTTGTTCAACTTGGCTAGATGTTCAATTTGACATATAATCAAATAGGTCACTTTAGTCAAGTTTACCAGTAAAAAATACACATGTCATTCAAACATCAGGCCTATAGTCAAAATGTATATGTCCACTAATAAAAATGACTTGTTAATAAACATTGACCTTTTGAAAAACTATGAATTGTAATAATGTTAACCAATCTTCAATGCCATCACCAATTTGCAACAAGTTGAACTTTAATTAATTAGATCACTCCACTTGTTCCTCCTAGACCAACTTATGAAACATTCCAATATGCAACACAAAACAACTAACATCAAAGGTGATAAATTGTATGAAGACATGACAGTTGTAAGAGGGGGATAATGTTAAGGAAAGGAATTAGCCATTAAGAAAAATAGAACAATGCATAGGCAAGTACATTGAAACCTAGCAAGGTCTAAACACGTACTTAACATGTACATTTAGTATCTAATAACTTTGCAAACTGATCATGATTCATTTGGAAGTTCTAACTTGTTATTTGTGGTCATGATTAGAAATGAATGGTTGCATTTTTTGTAGACACAATGCCAAGATGTGCTCAATGTGATAAAGGAAATGTATGGGCATGAAACACTTACCATGATTCTTATTCGCCACAAGTTTTCCCTCTTTCACAAAAACATTCATAATTTTCTTTCATGGGTCTCTAATGCTTATGAGATGAAGGCTCAGCACTTATGTCTTGTGTTGGGACACATTATCCCCTATTTCCTTTTAGTGATCTCATTTTTAGATACTAGCTGACAAAATGTTAGCCAACTAGATGCAAGTCAGTTATATGCAAGTTGGCTATATGTAAGCCAATTTGTAAACATGCCAAGTAATGAAGGGCATTTGGCTATTGATACGGTGTAAGTTGAATAAAAGAAAGTGGCAAAAATGGTGTAGTCAATTAGTAGGTAGTTAGAATGGTTACAGAAGTTGTTTAAACATAACCATTTAAGGTATGTATGTAAGGATTAGAGGAAGACTAAGGGGGGGTTGGCGAAGAAGATTTTATAGAGTCACTAATGATGTTTTCTTGTATTTATGTCTAATGAAGGCAAAACTTCAATTTTTGAAAAAATGATTATTGTGCCATGCATTGAAATATATAAGGTGAAATTATCAAATGTGGAGGGAATTTGGATGGGGGCTTTATATAAATTTTGTAAAGGAAGGTTAACAATAATGTAAGCTTGCATGAGTAAGTCTTAACCTTTGGGTACGTGGTATTTAGAGGTATGTAAGGGACAAAAACCCAATAGCTATATAGTAAGGAGAGAATATTTAGAAAAAAATAGTTAACATGGACCTCCATTCCTTTGGGGAGGCATAACTTTTGCATTTCTCAACCAAATCACTTGATTTTTGTGGGTATGGATCTGCCAAAGGTGAGGCACAAATTATTTTTGGATATTATGCCTCCAAAACCTTCATAGTGCGCAATTTTTTCTAGAGTCTTTATGTGTTTGGTGACTAACTTAACTACTTAATTTTTTTAATGGAAAATATATTTGGAAACCATCCAAAGGATAGCCTAATTATGTTTTGAATTAAATTTTTCTTTTTTTTGTAATTGCATTTAGGGCAACTAAACTTCCAAGAAAACACAACTCAAGATTTGAAGTTTCAATATTAAAGGGATTAGATGTTTAAATCATGATTGAAGTTTTGAGACAAATAATTAGAACATAGACCTCTTGAATAATCATGGTGCCTAATTGCAAAAAAGATGAATACCAAGTAGGTTGTCTTGTTTATGTATGTTGTTCTGAAAACTTAAAGGGGAAGTTGAAGATTTGTCATAAATTGAATGGATTAAAAAAATTCCTAGTCTCAACCATACTTACCCTTAACTTCAACGCCCATCTATTAAAAAGCTGATATTGTTATATACATTAACATATCATTTGCGCAAGTTTTCATCTCAAATGCCCAACATGTACAACCAATAGATAGCCCACAATTTTCACCATATTTATTTGAACAATTCATTTAGTTTCAAAGCCTTCATTTTGGCATTGGTTGCTTTCACATTAAAGCCTAGGGTGGCAAATTATGTCATTCTTTTGACCATATTAGATGACACATTTCAAGATTCCACATGGTATTTAAACATGACATGAAACTTATTACAAAACCCTTCAACTATTTGCAAAGACTTTGCATGTGAAATAAAGTTGCATGGGGAGTAGAGGCCCACTCCATTGTAATTGCATTCCAAGCACTTAGTAAAAAAAATGTGACCCATTCCACTGGTAGGCAATAGTGGGAATTTTTTATTTTAAAAATAATTACAATTAAATGCATGCCAATGGTATTTCTAGAGTGGTCCACTAGGAGACCATTGGACATAATGTCTAGTGGTGTTGTAATGATTTATGTTGGGGTTGGATGTACTCCACTCAAATAAATTTGAATGGAGTTGTTATAGCGGAAAACGACATGATCTACTATAGTGTGGAGACATGAATTTTGGGTACCCCAAGCATATCCATGTTGGCACAAGTAATATATGAATCCTTATAAGTTGTGGTTTTAATTTCAAATATGATCAAAATAAACCCATTACCATTAACATAATTTTCATGAAATTATTATGGGTGTGATTTAAAATAATGATACATAGTTCTTTAATGTTATATTTGTTATATAATGAACAAGTCAAAATTATATTATGACATGTGAAATTAAACTGAAGCTAAACCTTACACACTTTTTTTGAACCTTTATTAGTTTTTAATTTAACATTAATAATACATGATGTGAATATATAAAATGAAGTAAATCTTACACCAAAAATATTATTCTAATTTAGTAAGTTAAAACTAATTAATGGCATAACATACGTGTACGAAATGTGGAACTATGTTGTTAATTATAAGTCCCACATATGTTACATACCAATGTTTCCATGGAATAATTTTAAACATGTTTAACCCCAGAATATACAAAATATCAACCCACAAACCTCACATTCTATTTACATATTTATACCATTTTCATTTTTTATGTATAAACCAAATCTTAAGTTCAAACTTCAAACACATCAATCTATAATCCATTTTTATTTTAACATGTGGAGTTATTAATGGTTATACTTTAGAATTTGATCCCACATTTTTCATGCAATAGTTTACTTCTCAGAACTATAATTAATATGTACAATTCAAGGTTTTCCACCTTCATGCCATTATTATTTTGTAAAGAAAATGCAATATTTTTTGTTAGTCTTATTTGTTAGTTACAATTGAATGTTATTTTGTTTTGAATGCACATATAGGTGCTAATAAAAAGGTATTTCATTTTTTTTTAAAACAAGTTTTGTGCCTAAAAAACAAAATTGGTTGAAAAAAGTCATATTTTTAGATTGTAGAAAATAGTCTAAAAACCTTAAATATTTGTTTAAAACCCTAGAAGCAAGCTAAACAACTATATTATGAAATGATTATGTGTGTATATTGGAATGAATTAAAATTACAATTATAATATTTTTATTGGATACTAGTTTTGCTCACCATAATGGATCAAATATATGTTAACGATTATTTATTTATTTATTTATTTATTTGAAAAAAAATGGTAAACCCAACTTAAAAAGTTGTTGGCACCTTCAAATCAAGCTCATTGGCAAAGGGTTAGCAAGAATTTCATTTGTGCTCTAGTAGGTATTGTGAAATGAACACTATGAGTAAAAATGAATGGTTTAGCATGTGCATAATCTTGGGTGCTTTCATCTCAATGTTAAAAACCCAACCTAACACGTGTTTTGACAATTTAAAAAATCGAAGTTCCAAAACACAAAATAATCTAACTTTCTATAAAATATAAAGGTGAATTAATATATTTTTGTGTGATTAAATTATTTTAAATCATAAGCTCCACATCATTATATGTACTCATACCAAATTTCAAGTTCATCTATGAAATTTACAATTCCTTATTTTTCTTTTAATATATTTATGTGTAGTGAAATGGTTGTCTTGAAAAAAAATTCAAGGTATCATTTTAAAAATTAAATAAGTGAAATAGTTTTTATTCTAGAGTTCTTTGTATCAAAAGTGCTATATACAAGAGTAAAATTGCATTCCAAGTAAAAACATATGGGTCCAAAGTTTCAACTAGGTTGCTAATTCTAAGTCCCACATATGTTACATATTATTGTTTCCATGGAGAAACTTAAAGTATGCTACCCCAAACTCTACAAAACATCAACCTACAAACCTTACACTCTATTTACATTCTTATATCATTTTCATTTTTGAAGCATAAACCAAAATTTTAAGTTCAAGTGTCAAACATGTTTGTAATCCATTTTACAATTATACTTTAGAACTTGATACCACATTTTTCATGCAATAGTTGATTGTTCATAACTAGAACTAATATTTACAATTCAAATGTTTTCTACGTTTAAGCCATTTACTATTTTGTAACAAAAAATCAAGATCTTTTGTTAGTCTTTGTTGTTAGTTACAATTGAACTTTATTTTGTTTTGAATGCACATATAAGTGCTAATAAGTGAAGGTATTGCAATTAAAAACAAAATTGTGCCTTCCAAATAAAATATATTGGAAAAAGTAATATTTTTGGATTGTAGAAAATGGTTTTAAAACCTTAGATGCCATCTAGGCAACTATATTATAAAATGATTGTGTGTGTATATTGGCAAAGGGAATATTATGTGTTAAACATTCTAAACTACCTACATAAAACAAAAATTTGAGAGGGTATTAAATGAGGGAATTTTTTTCCCCCCACCCTATTATTACTTAATTTTGTCATATGCACATATTTTAGTTTCCCTATATTTTTTATTATTATCCAATTTAATACCCTATATTCATTTAAATTTTTAGTTTAGGAAGCTTAGAAAATAAATGAAGATTTTTCTTTTAAAAGGGGATGACTTGCACATTGAATTGGGACATGGAAACGTAATTGCCTAAATACCTTTTAGGAAGTCATCTCACTATGGTAGGATTGCAATTGGTCAATATTGCAATTTTCATTACAACTTAAAGATATGAAATTATAAGTTTAGACAACAATATGTCAATATAATTTGTAATTTGAGATATGAATATTGTCCAATGCAAGTTCAATCCTTAGTTAACTCCTAATACACAAATGGAAAATAAGAACTAGAACAAGAGACCTAACTTGAAAACAATTCCTATGATATTGCAATGTAACATGTTTAAAAACTCACATAATCATGATTAAATATAAATTAATTGCTTTTAACCCATTATACATGAGGGGTCTAGCAAGTTTGTTACAATGCTATTAATTTTGCACTTCATTTTGTTGTTGTTGATGATTCATTGTGATTCAAAACCACTATCTCATAGACCCTACACTATGAAATATTTCATAAAGATATATGAATTTGATACTCAATTGTTTAGGAAACTAAATAGTACACTGAATGAAAAATGAAAATGAGAGATAGACATGAATCAAAATAAAATTATCATTCTAAGACAAAGTTGAACAAACTTGCTTTCCAAAGGAGGAATTAGCAATAAAACAAAATCAAATAAAACTTCGATTGATAATAGGTAAAAGATGCAATATTTAACATACAAATGGAAAACAATACATGAGATCTTGATACAAGCTCACTTGTAATCTACTAATTGAACCTACTAACAATTAATATATAAATATTATATATAGGATTACTGTATTATTTATTTTATTTCTATTTAAAAATAAGAATAAACATATTACAAATTATAAATTTTACCCAAAAAAAAATATACACGACCTTATTTTTTTACTCACATATTTTATAAATTCAAAAAAAATTGAACCAAGGTTAGTTCAATATTAAACCAATTCTATATAATGAAAATAATGATGTATGTCTATTTGTATTGTTCATATCTCCCTATTCAAGCCTACTCACCAAGATGGAGATGAAAGGACAAATTGACATGTGCCTTTTCATGTCTATGTTATGTAGTATATTAAAATAATGTAATAATATATCTCTTTCAAGCCTATTTACTTAACCCCTTTTTGGGCATATACATGGACATGAAAAGATGTCACATAAATAATGATGAACTATAGAGAACCATATGGGACCATAAGAGGGGGGGGTGGGAGGGGGTTTGGAAAAAGGGAGAAAGACAGGCAAAGGCAATTTCACTCATTTAACTAATAATAGAATATCAATTATATATTTCTTATAATAAAGGTGCTATATTTAAAATACTTATTTATTATTTATTTTCTGGTTGCACCCCTTCAAGGGGCCCTGTGAATGATTCTTCAAAAGAGATTCTGGTTTCACTTCCAGTTCTGGTCCACTTCTGAGCAACCCAGACCAGACCAGAACCAGAATCAGACTGGAACCAGATGTGTACCACAGTGGTTAGGTAGGGAACTGGAACCCAACAGAGAACAGTATCCTGACCACTTATCATCCATCCATCCATCCTTCATTCATTCATGGTGCAATCAAGGAGGGTTGCTGGTTCACTCTAGCCACATGTAATGTGTAGCTTCACAACCAGTGTACCACTCGTCCAAAGTGTGTAAAGTTCCACCTAACCTTGTTTTGTCTCAAGTTGTTGCCTGCAAAATGAACGATGAGCAATGCCCAAGTTACACATAGACTTTGCGGCGCCTCAGTGACCACTCAGAGTCATTGCACCAAGTGCAATGACTCTTTACATGGAAGTACCATAGTACCTTGGCAGCTTCAACACTAATCATATTATTGTCAGAAATGTTGAAAAAAGGTTCTATTTTTATTTATTTTTAAATATTTGCAAACAACAAAATTTTGTGAAAGAAAGAAAAGACTGAATCTTCAAGGATATTTCATTTTTCGAAATGAAAAAAAAATCAAAAATAAAACTAATGAATTATTGTATAGACATGTGTCAAAGTTGCCAAGGTATATGTATGAGGGTACTTTGGTTTACCATAATTCTAGGTGAAGCATTTCCCCTGCTAAATCAGGCACTTGAGATTTGTCTGGAGTCTCTACTGCATGATGGATGATTCATGCATGGCTTCGGCAGCATTTGTTTATCTTCTTCCTTTTGGAGATGTGAGGGGGAGCTCTCAGCTGGGTGCTACAGCACAGGTCAATCTGCAGCTAGCTAGCTAGCTATCCCCACACCATCAGGCAACCTCTTTGGTGTCGTGGAAGCAGCGTTGTAGTGTGCAGACAGAATGCTGCCGTGAGAGACAATGATAGACATTTCTGTTACTCATTTCTTGATTTACCTTCATTAAGCCACAAAGGTGCTGCTTGCTCTGCCTATTCATTATTATGCAGCTCAAGATGATTAGCAATTGCATGGGCTTCTTCTTCTTCTTCACAACATTTGCTGAATGACTTTGGCAAGTTTCTTGTGACACTAGTAGTTATCCATATAAAAAAGTGCCCTCGAACTTTTGTCGAAACTGGGGTTGAAATGAGATAAATCAGGACGAAACTTCATTGTATACAGGAAACAAACAGGGAATTAAACTAGTTTTCTCACTTTTAAATTTGGTCGTCATAGGAGTTTCACCCCCAATTTTTGGAGTTGCCGTACCTGCTGCTGCAGCTTCACTGCTGCTCATATTCTTCAATCAAGCTTTGTGGGAATAAGATCCTGCAAATCATCTCAACTGATGATAGCCAGTTTCATAAACAGTACCCAATTTGGCTCACTTTTTGACCACACTCAAATTGGGGTTGAAACAGCTGAACTGATGATAGCCAGTTTCATGAAATGGTACCCAATTTGGCTCACTTTATGACCACACTCAAATTGGGGTTGAAACAGCTGAACTGGTGATAGCCAGTTTCATGAAACGGTACCCAATTTGGCTCACTTTATGATGACACTCAAATTGGGGTTGAAACAGCTGAACTGGTGATAGCCAGTTTCATGAAACGGTACCCAATTTGGCTCACTTTATGACGACGCTCAAATTGGTGTTGAAACAGCTGAACTGGTGATAGCCAGTTTCATGAAACAGCACCCAATTTGGCTCACTTTATGACCACACTCAAATTGGGGTTGAAACAGCTGAACTGGTGATAGCCAGTTTCATGAAACAGTACCCAATTTGGCTCACTTTATGATGACGCTCAAATTGGGGTTGAAACAGCTGAACTGGTGATAGCCAGTTTCATGAAACAGTACCCAATTTGGCTCACTTTATGACCACACTCAAATTGGGGTTGAAACAGCTATCTCATTTTAGTATTTATCACTTGGATGATTTCATTAAGCTAACATACTTATTTATTGGACCATTGTCAAATACTACTTGCCTCAATATGGGCAACTATTATCCCATAAGTGATGAATTTAATCCAAAAAGATTTTGCAAATCCATGATTACATGGTTTCACTTAATTTTAAAACTCCATCTGTGGTTGTTGAAGCCTTAATGAAATGCACTTGGTGGGTTACTCATGTTTTGTTCACACAACACAAAACAACTAACAAAAATGAACTTGTGTTTATATTCATGTGCCTTAATGTGTTGGTAGGTTGGTACTGTTGTATCATGATTTATTTCAATTTTGTAAATAAGAAAATCAGATACAATCCCACCATTCAAATTAATGTGCAACAAGTTGGTCCCTTTTGGAACCTGGAGTGGAGGTAGGCCTAGTGCTCAATATTTTTGAAGGGTATTAGTATTTTTTTTCTTTTTTAAATGTTGGGTTCATTTTTTTATTTTATTTTTCTAACAAGTAAATTGGATGTGCAATGCATGGTCATAGTCAAGAAGGAATAAACACAATTTTATTTCAAAACCCTTTTAAATTGATGTTCAATAAATTGACAATTATTGGGTTATTTTTATTGCCAATGTAATTAAAAACTGTCCATATAATTATGATAAAATAATTCAAATGTTGTGAAAAGAAGGCAGTAAGAAAAAATCTATAGTTTGAAAATGCTTGAAATGATGCCATGTGGTGCTTTGAAATTTTAGATTGTGTTTTGAGCCCTCATGCCTACCCCCACTAAACATCTAAACCATACATTTTGTGGAATACTATTTTGGCATCAATGTCCAACAGATGTGGTGCCCATGCACTAATCTAATTACAATCGCCAATAAATAAGCCAACACTCTTTGTCATTGTTTGGAAATTTTGATTTTGATTAATTAGAATATTTAAGTACATTTGAAGAAACACCATGACAACATTGTTGTAATATGAACATGATATATCCTTGCAACATTTTTGTGGCACTCAGTTTTTCCACCTAAAGAATATCACAACATTGGCATGCCCTAAACCCCAAAACCTTTTTCTCTAAAAACCTTAAACCCTAATGGAATTTTAGGGCTTAGGGTTTTTGGTTTTTTAAGGGTTCCTTAAACCCTTAAACACTAATGGGATTTTAGGGGTTTAGGTTTGTTAATGGGTTAAAAAATTTAGTGTTGGGTTGTTCTCTCCTTTTTTATAAAAACCATCGATTCTTGTTCTTCCCAACATTTGAAAAAATTAACTCGGTTTTTTTATAAAAAAAATTAGACTTACAATAATTAATTGGGTTATCATGTTTTTTAATATTTTAATCAAGCCAATTCTCAAACAATGTGATTCTCAAAAATGTGATATTCATTAGTTTTCATATCCAGTTTTCACAATTTGGATCTCAATTTTATATTCATTAAAAAAATCTCAACTAATTTTTTGAAAAAAATACAAACAAACTTGTGTAAATAATGATGAAAATGTTACATGATTCTTTTTATAATAAATTTTATTTCAAAAATCTCATCCCTTTCAAATGTTCCTTCAAATTCTTGCAATTTGTCCTTTAACTTTGTATCAATTTCAATTAATTCCATCGGTTTACAACCAATCCTAGGATCATTGGGCCAATTTTTGTTCAAAAAATTTAATGTATCTAAATTATCCAATTGCAAATGACATCTTTTAATAATAATAAGTATTCATGTCAAAGAAAAAATCCTTTTAGTCTCAATTTGTGAACCAACAATGCTTAAGATTTGACAAGCAAGGAATCCAAATGTAAGAAACATAGATTCATGCTTCCCTCGGCATTGAAAAAAATGTTTAATATCTTTTGCATTCATTTGAAACCTTTTGAAAATGAGAAGTTCCATGTTGATAGGCTCTTTCAAAGGTTCATTTGTGTTTATTGTCATTTCAAAAATGTCCAAATTATAATCTTCATCAACGCTTGGTCAATAGTGGCATTTTCAAACAAGGGATAAAAATGATGTTAACATTTTAATAACATGAAATACAAGATTCTTCTATCATATTCTTCAATAATGGCCCTACCTTGTTTAATGCCACTAAATGAGGACACTAAATATAAGTTTTTGAACTTAGAATCCAACATCAAAGACATGATGTTATGAACCTTCTTTTTTTCATAGTCTTTTTTTTAAAATTAAAAATTACAACATCACAAATTATGATTTTTTAACATTAAAAGCTAAAAAAACCTAATTCAAGAACAACGATGGACCCCTGTTCCATAAAATTATTTTAAAAAACTAAAATTCTAGTTTCTTTTCACAATTTTAAACAAATGAGATGACAATTTTTAAAGCATCACTTCACAATCAATGTCATAAACATACACAATAAGAAAAAGGACATCAACAATGATTTGAAAAATGTGCCATGACAAAGGAGAAGGCATTCATGCAATCATTTTAACATAAATTTTTTTATTTTTGAAATTACAATGCTCCTTGGAAAAGGATAATTTTGTTAGCAAATTTACAAAAGATAAAATAATTTGTTAGAATTTAAACTAATAATTGAAACTAATTACAAAAAATACAACATATATATATTTCATTGCAACAACACATTAGATTAAAAAGTTACTTTTTTTTCATTGGAATATTCAACTTCTTTAGGGCCAAATGAAATTCAACACATTTTTGTTTCATTCAAGTGTTGATCTTTTTTAGATTTTCGGGTCATGTTATACACTTTTATAGATCTCCTTGTGTAATCTTAATAGAAACATATGTCAAATATTTACAATTTTTTTCATTTGTTGTGGCATATTAATAAGCTTTGAAAAATGCATGCCCAAAACAAGTGCCTTGATGATTTTCCTCCAAACCTAAAATGTCACAACTTAAAACTATGTTTAATGTAACAATCATTATGTTTAAGTTAGATCCCTCATATTTCACATAAACAATAATTTTTTTCTCGAGTTATATTTTTGTAATAACTCAATCAAGTTTCTGATCAAAGTCTTCCCATGTATATTTGTAGATTCAAAAAGACCAAATGTAACATGTTTTGGTTACCAATCAATTCCAAAAAGTTAATCACAAGGCAAATATCTCATGAGTACCTTTTGATATCCATAAATCAAAGCTTGTTGTTGCAAAATTACATTCTACCAAAGTTAGTAAAACATACGAATGCTTTTTTTTTTTCACCAACTCAAGGAGCATTTGTTGTGAAAATTGTTTTTTGGAAGGAAATATAAGTCTTTGACACAAATTTCAAACATAATGGTTTCATCCATAGACATTGGTAAATGATTTTTAACAATCAACAAGCCCATGTCCTCAATAAACAATTTTTGCTACATATGATCCTTTTGGAAAAAATATTTGGCAACACAAAAATTGATAATTGCATTGCCATATGAATTTGCTAGGTTATTTCTCCATTTCTCTTTTCAATGGATTGTTCATTTCCTCTTCAACATTTTTGTAATAATAAAATGGTACATATTCACTTTTTTATTAATGATATTATCTCATTTGATGTATTGTATAAGATTGGGCCTTTCCTTTCTTGAGTTTTAGGGTTACAAAACAATATTGGACTATTGTACAAAAAATACATCTCATGGTTAAAAACATTTCACATCAACGTCTTTCTTATCATTCACACCAAAAAAACCCAACATAATTTTTTTTTACCATGTGACTTCCAAATTGTTCTTTGAGCATACAATTTTATTATTTTATTACTATTATTTTCAATTTCTGGATTTTGGTTGGTTTTATTTGAATAATTGGGGTTTATTTCACATTCTTGCAAACATTTTTCTTCCATCACATCATTCACGAACACTTCACATGCATTTTCACTTATTAGATTTTCATTTCAAAAAAGTGGACCATTTTCAGTTTTCACAAAAAATGCAAGTTTGAGATGAAGAAAAAAACCAAACAATTGTATAATAAACCAAAACACTAAAACTTGCCCTACAACCTTCAATGAAAGCATTTACAAAAGGATTTATAAATTATTCAAAAATTTCCTCAAATTTTGTAACAAATATATGCAAATTGAAGATGATTATGTTTATTTTATTTATTTATAATTATTAAACAAACCAACAATAAACCTTGAAAAAAAACTTCAAAAAACTAAAAAAACCAAAAAACAAAAAGGAAAATATGACAAATATATAACAAAAAATTAAAAGACTCACATTTTTTTCCTTTGTTTCTAATCGTAAAAGAACTTCACCACCTAAACAAGGCAATGGGCAAGGGTAGAACCTCACCATGTAACACAAGGGGGAAATGGCAATGGTGAGTACTTGTTAGTGGGAAATGTACAACATGATGGACCACCAACACACCACCTACAAGGTGATGGTGATGGGGGTAGTACCTCAACAAAACACTTGTAATGAGAGTAGCAATGCAAAAAAAACATAGGGGGGAATGGTTCAGGCATGTACCTAAGAATGCAATGAACATCACCAACAATAGCATTAGTAATGTGACAAACTAAAAATAGCACCATTAACATTATTGGTGCTATTAAAAGTAAACTCAACATCAACACCAACAACATGACACAATGCAACGAACCAATAGTCATGCGACAAACCAATAGCAACATTAGCAATGTGAGAGAGCAACACAAAGGAGCAATGTGAGAATGTGAGAAAGCAACACAAAGGATGAATAGGAAAAAAAAATTCCTAATCGTGATTAGGAACAACTAACCCCAAAAGGGGTTTTATACACTTGGGTGCCACCTATCAACTAACTTAATATAATTATTAACTTGAGAACCAAGTTTGGGTTCTCTCATAGAACTAGGTAAAAATGGAAAACAATAGGCTAAAAACCATGTCAAATTGTGTTCAAAATTGCACGTTTTTATATATGCCTGTGTGGAGCCTCTTTAATGGCATGTTAATCATGGCAAGTTGTGCTTTATGATTAATATGGATGTTGAAAAATCTAAATTGAACCATTGGATCTTTTGATTTTGAATTTTGATTTGAGTAAAGCAAAGGACCTTTAAAGTTGAACATGTATTTTGTCAAACATTATTAGTTTCACAAAGGGGCCCTTGATTTTCATAATATACAAACATTTTGATGTTGAATTTTTTGGCAATAATAGGGGACTATTAGACACACATTAAAAACATTCAAAATGGAATCTATAATTTAATGTTCTTTCAATTTTTTTGAAAATCTGGCTCTATTTGATGTTTATGAATCCTTTATGACATGTGAATGGGATGAAATGTAAATGGTGTTTAAAGAAAGTTGTAATTTATAATACAAAACAAAAAACCTCAAAGTAGTTAACATGTTTTGGCATGATTTGAAATTGTGACCATTTTTCAAAATGAAACATATAAATCTAGTGCAAAATTTTACGTTTTAAAAAAATCATATTTATTTTTAAAATGATTAACAAAGAACATGTGATATATTGAGAAAA
>Ga0116229_10004884_pt1 | contig 21957 bp, 20 predicted proteins | sample S1TSphgellanicum_3_FD_87313 | JGI IMG/M metagenome (GOLD analysis project Ga0116229, IMG submission 87313) | Host-associated microbial communities from peat moss isolated from Minnesota, USA - S1T2_Fc - Sphagnum magellanicum MG | ecosystem: Host-associated > Plants > Peat moss > Unclassified...
CCGCGCGCGGTTGCGGCGGGCGCGGCATCACGTTCGGCTTCCAGACGCTCGAGAAGTGGGGCCTCTCGGAGTGGAACTTCGAGTACATGCTGCTCGACTTTCTCGGCGACGTCGTGTGCGGCGGCTTCGGAACGCCGATCGCGCGCTCGATGGCCGACAAGCTGATCATCGTGTGCAGCTGTGAGGGCCAGTCGCTCTACGCGGCCAACAACATCGCGAGCGCCGTGCGCTACTTCGCCGAACAGGGCGGCAAGACGCGTTGCCTCGGGCTCTTCGTCAACAAGGACGACGGCTCGGGCAAGGGCGACAAGCTCGCCGAATGGCTCGGCGTGCCGGTGCTCGCCAAGCTCCCGCTGCTCCCGCAAGACGACGTGATGCCGAACGGCGTGCCGCATCCGATGATCACCGAAGCGGTCACCAAGATCGTCGATGCGATCGACAACCGCGAAGCGGTGGTCCCGAACAAGGTCGACTTCGTCGAGTTCATGATGTCGCTCTCCGGCAACGCCGCCGAGATGGACGGCACCGCGGTATCGGCCGACGAACTCTGGTCGCTGCCCGAAGTCGAGTCGATACCGGTCGCCAAAGCGAAAGAAGTGCTCGCGGGCATTCCGAACGGCGGCGCGGTCGATCATCGCTACCTCGAATCCGAGGACGACTCGAAGGGCCTGCTCGGGCCGACGATCATCAGCGTCGGCGGCGGCGCCGTTCCCGCCGGCGCCTGGGAGCGCTAGCACCAGCACATGGCAAAACAGCCGTCCTCGATGTGCCCCGCGTTCGGCGCGGTGCGCAATCTCTTGCGCATGGAAGACGCGATGCCGATCGTCATCTCGTCGGGCGACGGTTGCCTCTACGGGCACACGTTCGTCGCGCACTTCTACGTGGCCAACCGGCCGATCTTCTCACCCGGCGTCTCCTCGGAGATCTGGGCGAAGGGCTCGGCGTTCGACGAGCTCAAGGCGATGGTGCACGAGATGGCCGAGAAGCACGCGCCCTCGATCATCCCGATCTGCTCGCTCTGCGTCTCGGATACCGTCGGCTTGCCGTTCGATCTCTTGCCCAAGCAGATCGGCAATACCGAGATCATCTACGTGCCGTTGCCCGCGTACTCGGTGCATACGCACGCACGCGCGAAGGACATCGTCGTCGACTCGCTGGTCTGGCGCTTGCCGCCGCAGCGCAAGACGCGTTCGGGCGTCAACCTGATCGGTGAAGTCTTCCCCAACGATCCGATCGCGATCGACACCGTGCTGCGCCGCTTGGGCACGCACGTTAACACGCACGTGCCCGGGCCGCGCTGGAGCGACTACGTCGCGATGGTCGACGGTGCGCTCAACGCGCCGCTGCACCCGTTCTACAGCGAGAGCGTCAAGCGGATGAAGATGAAGCAGGGCCTCGCGTTCGTCGAGGGCGCGCCGGTCGGCATCGACGGCACGTCGACCTGGATCCGTTCGGTCGGCCAGGCGTTGAACATCGACGCGCAACTCGTCGACGCGGTCGCGCGCGACGAGCAGGCGAAGGTACGTGCGGCGATGGCCGACTATCCGCTCGCCGGCAAGACGGTCATGGTCGCCGGGTACGAGGGCCACGAATTCTTGCTCGTGCGCTTGCTGCTCGAGGCCGGCGCGAAGGTGCCGTATCTCTCGACCGCCGTGAACACGAACCCGCTCGCGCGGCAAGAAGAAGCCTGGCTCGCCGAACGCGGCTGCACGGTGCTCTACGGCGCGAACTTCGACGACGAGATCGGCGCGCTGACCGATCACCCCTACGACCTCGTGGTCGGCACGACGCCGCTCTGCGCGCACGCCAAAGAGCTCGGCATCCCCGCGATCTACTACACGAACGCGCTCGCAACGCGTTCGATGATGCTCGCCGAGGGTGCGGCCGACGTGCTGCGCCTCATCACCGCGACGCTGCGCAGCAAGCCGCGCTACGACATGATCGCGAAGTTCTTCGCCGAGGGCGACGCTGCGCCCACGCTCAGCGCGACCTCGTGGGCGGCGCCGCGCAAACCGACGATCGATCTCACGGCGCACCTGGTGGCCGGCGGCCACTTCGATCCGGCGGCGAGCGCCTGATGCCGCGTCCCGCAGCGGAGCTCGTCTCCGACGTCGTCAACACGCCGATACGCAAGCGCGTCACCGATCTCGATCACGCGGGCGGCGATACCGGCGCGATGCAGGTCTTTGCGAACCTGAGCGATGCGAACGTGGTGCTCGACGGTCCCGTCGGCTGCCACGTGATGCCGGCGGTGGCCGTCATCAACTACACCGACACCGTGCCGTATTTGCAGAACGTGACCTGCTCGGAACTCTCCGAGAACGAGATCACGATCGCCGGCACCTTGCTTGCGCTCAAAGAGAAGGTCGGGCGCGCGAGCGCCGCGGGCAAACAAGTCTTCATCGTCTCCACGCCCATGTCGGAACTGATCGGTGCATCGTGGACGACCGAGGGCGCCGACATCAAGGGCACCGCGCTCTTCTTCGACGCACACTCGCTCGACGACGACGAGTGGACCTCACGCGATCGCGCGCTGCTCTTCCTGTGGCAGAACCGCGATCACTTCGTGCGCCCCGCGACCGTCGCACCGCATCCGGCAAAGACCAAGCCGCGCGTCAACATCATCGGGCCGACCTACGGCAACTTCAACTCGTACAGCGATCTCGCCGAGATCGAACGCCTCGTCGCCGGCATCGGCGCCGAGATCAACCTGACGTATCCGTCGAAAGCCGCATCGTACGACACGCCGCACCTCGCCGACGCCGACGCATCGATCGTGATGTATCGCGAGTACGGTACGTCGATCGCGCGCGAGATCGGGCTGCCGACGTTCTACGCACCGTTCGGCCTCGAGCAGACGACCGCGTTTCTGCAGGGGCTCGGCGATGCGCTCGGACGGCGCGCCGAGGCCGACGCCTTCATCGCCAAGGAGAAGACGACGACGCTCGCCGCCTGGCGCGATATCTGGAAGTCGACGCATAGCGACTTCTTTGCGAACGCGCCGATCGCGATCGTCGCACCGCCGACCTACAAGGACGGCCTCGAACACTACCTCGGTGGCGAACTCGGACTGCCGATCGCCTTCAGCGCGTATCGCACCGGCCCGGAGAGCACGCCGAACGAGGGCGTGCGCGCCGCGTTGCTCGAGGCGAGCCCCTCGCCGATGATGATCTTCGGCTCGATCAACGAGCGGATGATCATCGCGCAGGAGCAGCTGCCCTCGCGCTTCTCGCAGGCATCGTTCCCGGGCGCCGTCGTGCGGCGCGCAACCGGCACGCCGTTCGTCGGCTACGCCGGCGCCGTGTGGTTGCTGCAGCTCGTGTGCGAAACGCTCTTTGACGTGCTCTTCGCCAATTTGCCGACCTCGTCGGTGCCGCCGGTGCGCGCGCAAGCGCCGACGCGCGATCTGATGGCGAGCGCGCCCGAGATCGTTGCGAACGAGGGCAAAGGCCGCAACAGCGTGCTCTCGTGGACCGACGATGGCAAGGCGGCCGCCGAGAAAGTGCTCAAGCGCGTGCCGTTTTTCGTGCGCGTGTCGGTGAACAAGAAACTCCGCGGCGAGGCCGAAAGTTTGGCGCGTGAACGCGGCGTGGACGTCGATGCTGCCATCGTCGAAGAGATCACGGCGAAATTTGCGCGCAATCGCTGACGCCCGACCGTCGACGACCCCACGAAGGAGCCCGTAGGCGTGTCCCCGGCAACGTTTGATCCGTTCGACCTCGAGAAAGCGAAGCGCGTCACCGGCGGCGACCTCGACGCGCTGCCGTTCGGCGTCATCGTCGTCGACCGGAGCGGCACCATCCTCGAGTACAACGCCTACGAGCGGCAACTCGCGCAGATGGGCGACCGCAAGATGGTCGGACTGAACTTCTTTCACGACGTCGCACCGTGCACGGCCATCGCCGAGTTCGAAGGTCGCTTCGCGACGTTTCTCGATTCGCCCGATACGAGCATCGAGCCGTTCGAGTTCGTCTTTCCGTTTCCACGCGGCGCGCAGCGCGTGAACGTCATCTTCGTGCGCACCTCGAACGAGTCGGACCGGGCGACGATCTGCGTCGCGCGCGACGACATTCCGGGGCAATCTCCGTCCGCTTGACCGTGGCCGATCCCGCGCTGGCCGGGGGCGCGAGTTCGCCGGTGCGATCGGGCTGGGCCGTCGGCGGCGCGCCCTTCGTGCAGGTGCGCGGAGCGGGAGCCTACGCCTTCGATGACGCCGGCCGGCGCTACATCGACTACGTCATGGCCTACGGACCGCTCTTGTTCGGCCACGGGCATCCGGCCTTCTCGAGCGGCCTCGACGAGATCGCGCGACGCGGCGCGGTCACGGGCTCGACGCATCCCGACGAACTGGTGCTCGCGGAGCGCATCCGCACGCATCTGCCGTCGATGGAGCGGCTGCGCTTCACGACGACCGGCAGCGAGGCGGTGCAGAGCGCGATCCGCGTCGCGCGCGCGTTCACCGGCCGCGACGGCGTGCTCAAGTTCGGCGGCAATTATCACGGGCACTTCGATCTCGCGTTGCAAGACGCGGGCGCATCGGCGCATACCGATCAGCCGCAGCGATCCGGCATCCCCGCTTCGGTCACGCGCGATCTGGCGGTCGCGCGCTACAACGATCTCGCCGACGTCGACGCGCACCTCGCACGGCTCGGCGATCGGCTCGCGGTCATCTGCGTGGAGCCGATCGTCGGCAACATGGGCATCGTGCAACCCGAGCCGGGCTTTTTGGAAGGCCTGCGCGAGCGCGCCGACGCGCGCGGCGCGCTGCTGGTCTTCGATGAGGTCATCACGTGGCTGCGGCTCGGCCTCGGCGGCGCGCAAGCGCGCGTCGGCGTTCGGCCGGATCTGACCACGATCGGCAAGATTCTCGGCGGCGGATTCCCGATCGCCGCTTTCGGTGGGCGGGCCGACGTGATGCGCGTGCTCGCGCCCGACGGTCCGTGCTTCACCGGGGGCACGCACGCCGGCAACCCCTTCGCCGTCGCGGTCGGCTTACGCGTGCTCGATTGGCTCGAGGCCAACCCCGGCGCGTACGCGGCCATGGACGCGCGCGCCGCGCGGCTGGCGGCCGGCATCCGCGACCTCTTCGCGCGCCGTGCATTGCCGTACGCCGTCGTGCAGCTCGAGAGCATCGTCGACTTCAAATTCCGCCCCGGGCCGCCGAATCGCAACTACGACGACGCGCGCGCCGCGGACAAAGCGCTCTATGCGGCGTATTATCACGCCATGCGCGACCGCGGCGTTCTGCTGCCGCCCTCGCAGAATGAAGTGATGTTTCTCTCGACCGAACACCGCGACGAGGACGTCGACGATACGCTTGCCGCCATGGATGCTGCGTTTGCCGAACTCGCGGCGCGCGGCGTGCCGGCCGCATCGTGAAGCCCGAGCCGCTTGGCGAGGATGCGATCGCCGCGGGGCTCGCGACCGTGCCCGGCTGGGTGCGCGAGGAGAACGCGATCGTCCGCTCGTTCGATCGCGGCGACTTCAACGGTTCGATCGCCTTCGTCAACGCGATCGCCGCCGCGGCGAACGCGGCGGATCACCATCCCGACCTCGCGATCTCCTGGGGCGACGTGATGGTGCGGCTCAGCTCGCACGACGCGGACGGCCTGACCGAGCGCGACTTCGCACTCGCCCGAACGATCACCGCACTGACGTGAACGCCGCGGCGCGTGCCGGCGTCACGCTCGCGGCCGTCGCCGTGAGCTGCGCCGCCACGGCCGCGCTCTGCCGGTGGGCGGGTGCGCAATCGCAACCGGTGATCGTCGCCGGTGTGCTTGCGGTCGCGCTGGCGCGGCGCGAACGGACCGGGCACATCGGCAACGTTGCCGCGGGCATCCTTCGTTTGACGGCGATCGCGGTGGTCGCGAGCGGCGTCGGTTTCGCCATGCACGCATTTCCCATTCCCGGCGCGGCGGCGTTCGTCGTGCTGCTCTCGGCGACGATCTGGCTGCGCAACTTCGGTGCCCGCGGCCGCGCTATCGGCGCGCTCGCTACGCTCCCGCTCGTCGCGCTGCTCGTCGTCCCGGGCGGACCCGCGCACGCGCGCGGTGGTCCGCTCGTCGACCTCGCGCTCGTGGTCGCCGCGGGCTGCATCGCCTACGTCGTGGTGAGCGCGTTCGGGTTCGTCCGGCTCCGCGCGGACGATGCTGACGCGTCGTTTGCCGGCGCGGCAGCAGCGCCGGGCCTCGAGCGCGCCCGCCGCCCCGGGCCGTCGGTGTCGACGCGCATGGCGCTGCAGATGCTGGTCGCGCTCGGCACGGCGTTTGCGATCGGCTTCGCCGTCTTTCCCTCGCACGTCGGCTGGACGGTGCTCACCGCCTTCATCGTGTGCGTCGGCGCGCGCGGACGCGGCGATGCGCTGTATCGCGCGATATTGCGTCTTGCCGGTGCGCTCGGCGGGACGATCGTCGCGGTCGGGCTCGCCCACCTCTGGCGCCCCGGCGGCCTCGCCGAGGTCGCGGTCATCTTCCTCGCGCTCTTCCTCGGCCTGTGGCTGCGCGAGCGCAACTACGCGTATTGGGCCGCCGCGATGACCGTCATCTTCGCGCTGCTCGCGGGATCGGGTAGTGCGCTCGGAGTCGACGCGTTCGCTGAACGGCTCGAAGCGATTCTCGCCGGTGCCGTCTGCGGCGTCGCCGCCGCCTGGTTCGTCACGCCGATCCGCACCGTCGACGTGATCCGGCGCCGGTTGGCCGACGCGCTCGTCGCCTTCGACGAGGTGGTCGCGCACGCACACCTCGCCGACGACGATCGTGCGGCGCGCATCGCGCGCTTCGAGCATCATCTCGGCGAGCTCGATCGGCTCGCCGTTCCGGTGCGCTGGCACCGTCGCGCGTTCGCGTTCCGCGCCCAGCCCGATCACCCCGCGAAATGGATCGATCTCGCCAACGATCTGCGCCCGCACGCGGGCATGCTCGCCGACCATCCGAATCGCGCCGCGATCCGGCGCGCCGTCGGCATCTCACGCCGCGCGATCGCGCAACACGGCGGCGCCGACGCACCGCCCGAGCGCGTGCCGATCGGCGACGCGCTGGCCGCCGTGCACGAAACCCTCCGTCGCGAAGCGCCGTAACGAGAGACGGTCAGGTGGCGGCGGCGGTGAGGAGTTCGTCGGCCGTTACGCCTTGGGAGACGGCGGTGCGGGCGGCGTGGAGCGCTTGCTTCGCGGTGATGTCGGGCGGTGCGCTCTTGAGCGGATGCGATCCGTTCATCCAGACGATGGTGCCGCGCACGAGCGCTTCGTAGGCGAGGCCGAGGTGATCGAGCGGCTTCATCGTCGCCATCTCTTTGAAGAGATAGCTGTCGAAGGTGTACTCTTTCACCTCGCGCGTCATGCACATCGAGATGAAGAAGTCGCGGCGCTTGTTGCTCGTGTACGACACGTTCTCGAGAAACTCGAGGAAGTCGAACATCGCGCCGTATTTCTTCTGCCAGAGCTTCTCGTACTTCGTGAGCTGCGTGCGATGATCGGTCGCGTGCATGTGCAGCACGTGCGCGGCCATGCGGCCCGACGCCATCGAGAAGTAGATGCCCTCGCCCGAGGTGTGCGCGACCATGCCGCCGGCGTCGCCGACGAGCATCGTGCGCCCGTACACCAGCTTCTTGTAGCGCTCCATCGGCAGCGGATGGCCCTCGAGCAACATCCGGCGCGCGCCACGCAACTTGTCACCGGCACGCGCTTTGACCCCCTCGAGAAAGGCGTACGATTTGTTCGCATGCTGCGGGCGGCAGCCGGTTCCGACGGCGACGTGGTCGCTCTTCGGAAAGACCCACCCGTAGAAGTCGGGTGAGATGTCATCGCCGAGATACAACTCGGCCGTTTCGAGATAATATTCCATCGCATCATCGGGCAGGATGAGGCGCTCTTGGATCGCCGAGGCGTGCTTCGTCGGCGCGCGGCCGGCCGAACGCGCGACCGTCGATCCGGCACCGTCGGCGCCGATGAGGTAGTCGAAGTTCTCCGTCTCCTCGCGGCCGTCGCGGTAGCGCAGTTTGACGCGCACGCCGTTCGGCGTTTCTTCGTGCGAGACGAACGCCGCTTCGCGCAGGTCGGCGCCGGCGGCGGTGGCCTTCTCACGCATCGTGCGATCGAGCACTTCGCGCGTGACCATGATGATGTAGTCGTCGGGTCGCGCCTTCGTGCCGCGCACCGCCATCGACACCTCGCTGCCGTTCGGTCCGATGACGACGGCCCGGCGCGTCTTGCGTTCGATGATCGAATCGGGGATGCCGAACTCGGTCATCGCCTTCGGCGGAATCGCGCCGCCGCACGGCTTCTTGCGCGCGAGATCGCGCTCGATCAAGGTGACGTCCCAGCCCGCTGCCGCCAAGTCTCCGGCCGCTACGGCACCGCCGATATTTGCTCCAACGATCAAGACGCGCATGAGACTAGAAACCTCCGTAGCGGGTGGCCAGGGCTGCTGCGAGCATGCCCCAGACGAAGGGGGGAATGGCGCTCGCGCAATACCAGGGCGCGAGCTTGGCGGGGTCGGTGGCCATCTTGCGTTGCATCGGCAACTGCACGAGGAAGAGCGCGAGCATCACGCCCGCGGCGATCCACGCGTGATGATACGTCACGTAGGCGATCGCGAGCATTTGGAAGACGTCGATGAAGGCGAACGCCGCTTTGAGCGCGCCGTCGATGCCGAGCATCGCGGGGATCGAGCGAAGGCCGAGCTTGCGATCGCCCTCGATGCTCTTGAAGTCGTTGAGCGTCATCAGCCCGTGCGAGCCGAGCGAGTAGAGCGACGCGAGCACGATCGTGCCCCCGCTGACGTGCCCGAAGGCCGCCGCGCCGGCGACCCAGGCGAAGCCTTCGTAGGAGAACGCGCAGGCGGCGTTCGCGAGCCAGCCGTTGCGCGCTTTGAGGCGCAGCGGCGGAGCGCTGTAGGCGATCGCGAGCACCAGGCCACCGAGCGCGAGCCACATGACGGCCGGGCCGAGCGCCCACGCGATGGCGAGTGCGGCGAGCGCGAGCGCGGTCGCGATGAGCGCGATCGTCCGCGGTGCCAGCAGGTTCGCCGCGGTCGGGCGATCGGGTTCGTTGATGCGGTCGACGTCGCGGTCGTACCAGTCGTTGATCACCTGCGAGAAGGCGCAGAGCAGCGGGCCGGCCATCACCATGCCCGCGAGCACGCGCGCGATCGAAGCGAGATCCCACACCGCGCCGCCCGCGACGCAGCCGACCAGCATCGCCCACATCGGGGCGAACCACGTGCCGGGTTTGGCGAACGTCTTGAGCGAGGCGTTGATGTCGGCCGCGCCCCGTGTCTTGTCGGTGAACGGCAGCATCATCGCGCCGAATCGTCCGACGGTCTGCACCGACGAACGCGCGCTCTCGCCGAAGACGTCGCGCTTAGCCACCGAAGTGCTCTCGTGCGCGCAGCATCACGGTCTCGGAGACGACGGCGATGCCGTGCTCGCGAGCGTAGTTCTCGACGTTGTTGCGCGCTTTCTTGCGCACGAAAAACGGCACGCGGCCGAGCAGCTTCTCGGCGGCGGGTTCCCACACGATCGTTTCGACCGGCGCGACGGCGACTGCGTTGCCGCCGCCGTCCGTTTGCGCGAACGTGGGAACCGCGAGCGGTGTGACCGGTTCGTCGCGCTCGGGCATCGCATCCGCAAATTGGCCCTGGTTGCGCGGGCCGAACGTCTCGATGAGGTGGTGTTCGAGGCCGAGCACCTGCGTCTGGTTGACCAGGTCGCCGAGGTGGTTCGCGCCGTCGTACCCGACGAACGGCGCATAGCCGAGCGGAAAATTCAAGATGTGCGACGGCGGCGAGATGACCGCGCACGGCACGCCGAACGCGGAGGCCGAGTGGCGTTCCATCTGCGAGCCGAACATGATGTCGGGGCGCGTCTCGTCGATCGCCCGCGCGACCGCGCGGTAGTCGTCGGTCACGAGCACGTTGTCGGTGATGTCGGCGACGCGCTCGCGCAGCCAATCGCCGTACGCGAGCACGTAGGTGCCGACGAAGTCGACCTGCATGTCGAGTTCCTCGCGCATCACGCGCGCGACGCCGGCGGCGGTCGTCGGCGTGCCGAACACGGCGACGCGTTTGCCCGAGAGCGCGTGCGCGTCGACCGTGCGCGCGTACCAGAGCAGCTTCGCATCGCGCGAGGCGATCGCGATACGTTCGGCCGGAATCTCGAGCAGGGCGCAGAGTTCGCGCAGGAAGCGCGTGGTGCCGGCTTCGCCGTACGGCAGCGACGTGACGGTCGGCGTGCCGAAGCGCTGCTGCAGCGAGGCCGAAAGCGGCGACGTGAGCTCGTGCGCGAGCGAGACGTTGGCCCAGGCCGCGCCGATGCGCGAGAGGTCGTCGAGGTTCGCGCCGAGCGGTGCCACGACGTTCACGGTCACGCCGAGTGCGGCGAAGACGCGCCGCAGCGATTCGACGTTCGACTGATCGTGAAAGCCGAGCAGCGAGGGGCCGAGGATGTTCACCGACGGTTCGGCCGTGCGCGGCACGTCGCGGGCGACGTGCATCACGAGTTCCTCGAGCGTCTTGCCGAAGGCCGAGACTTCGTTGTCGCGCACGGGATGCGTCGAGGCCTGGAAGATCTCGGCTTCCACGGTGCCCGGCGGCATCATCGCAATCTCACCGTCGAGCGGCTCTTGCAACACGGCTGCGGTCGCACTGCGCGTGATCACGAGCATCTTCGGGTGCGTGCGCTGGTCGATCGCTTGAAGCAGTCGCGGCAGATCGGCGGGCGCGCCGGCCAGCGTGAACTCGGAGAGGCCCGAGATCGAGAGCGGCGGCGTGATGCCGAGCCGTTCGAACATCGCGAGCATCACGGTGGAGTAGCCGTCGCCCTTCGGCGCGCGCAAGACCGCGTGCACGCCGTCGATCGACGCGGCACACTTGCACACGCCCACGTGCGCCGGCGCCTGATACGCCCAAATCGCAAGTTTCACGCGCGCGCGCTTTCGCGGAAGAAGGAGAGGTCGATCGGGCGCACCGGCGCGTCGATCTTCTTGAGCGCGTCGTGACGGCGCAGCGTGCCGGCGAACATCGCGAAGAGCGAGGGGGCGCCGCCGAAGCCGTGGATCGGCTGGAAGGTCAGCTCGGTCGACCACTTCACCGCAAAGCCCATGCCTTCGAGGGCGTTCGCGATGTTGATGTTCGCGACGACGAGATCCGGATTCGCTGCGGTGAGACGGTCGTAGACGGTATAGCGATCGGGGCGTTCCATCACCTCGATCTCGCCGAGCCGTGCCGTTTCGGCGGCGTGATACTTCCGGTAGACGTTGGGTGTGGCGACGAACGGAACGTCGACGCCGGCGGCGCGCAGCGTGCGCGCGAGCGGCAGTTCGAGCATCGCATCGGAGGTGAACGCCACGCTGCGTCCGCGCAACACCGCGAGCTCACGTTCGCAGGCGGCCCACGATTCGCGTTCGCGTTCTTCGTAGGAGACGGTCACGCCGAACGCGGCGCCGAGCGTCTCGTAGAACGCGCGCGCGCCGTCGGGACCGTACGGGAAGATCGTCTTGTGCAACGCGCAGCCGCGCTCGCGCTGCGCGTACGTGACGCTGCCGTAGAGAAACGGGTGCACCGGTGCGAGTACCGTGTTGGGGCCGATCGGCGGCACGTCGAGCGCGCTCTCGCCGGGCAGGAAGCGCGGCTCGGGGATGCCCATCGCCGCGCATTCGATGCGGATTTCCGCTTCCTCGAGCGGCGAGAGGCAGCCGAGGATCACGAGGTTCTTCTCGTCGGTTGCGGGCGCGCGCTCGATCATCGCGGTGAGGACATGGTCTTCGCCCTGCGTGTAGGCGGCGTCGAAGCCGTCCATGCGCGCGGGGTAGACGCGCACACCGGTTGCGGCTTCGATCGGCTTGGCGCAGCCGGCGATGTTCATCTTGAGGATCTCGGGCGTGCAGGTCGAGCCGAGGAAGATGGCCGCGGGGCGGTGTTCGGCGACGACGGCCTCCGCCAGCGGCATGAGCGCCGTCAGCGCATCGCGGCCCGAGAGGTCGTCTTCGTCCAAGACGGCCGTCGCGAAGCGGGGCTTCGCGAAGATCATCACCCCGAGGGCGGTTTGGAGGAAGCCTTGGCACGACTGCGTGCCGACGACCAGGAAGAAGCTGTCCTGCATCTTGTGGTGCAGCCAGCCGATCGGAGCAAGCGAGCAGAAGTCGTCACGTTCCGCCGTGTGCGTCGCGGTTTCGAACACCCGCTCATTGTCGCGCGACCGGCGCCCGCGGGTGGGTGATGGGCGTCACCCGGCCCGGGAGCTACCCCGCGGCGAAGCGCAGGCGGTCGCTTTCGCGGTTGACGAACCGGCCGAGCGTGACGGCGGTCCCTTGCCCGGGCGCGCTACGGACCGAGAAGATGTCGCTGCACCGGCGCATGATCGGGAGCCCGCGGCCGCGCTCCGAGAGCGAGTCGGGCAGGTGCGGTTCGCTCGCGGCCGTCGCGGACGGCTCGAAGCCGACGCCGCGGTCGACCACGGTCGCCACGAGCTGATCGCTGCCGACCAGCCACACGCTCACCTCGATCGGCTCGCGCGCCCCGGAATGCTCCATGGCATTCGCCAGCGCCTCACCGAGCGCGGTGAGGAAGTCGCCCAGGTCGGCTTCCGGGATATCCAGTGCCGACGCAAAGGCGATAATTTGCTCCCGAACGTACCGCCCGAGCTGCGGATCCGGTGGAACGCGCAGCCGGAGGCGGGCGCCCAGCGTGGCTGGGCGTTCCTCGATCCTCGACCCTTCCATTATTCGCTCCGAACCCGTGAGTGGTGCCTTCACTCGCTTGGCGTCATTGTACCCCATCGTGCGTTTTCATAACGGCGGGCGCTCTCGGCTCTCGTGCCGTAGTCGCCGCACATGGAAACGTACACGAAACCGACCGGCGATGAACTCACCACCTTGGCAAAGGAAGCGGAAAGCGTGCGCGCCCGCATCGCGACCGACAAAGGCGACATCGTCTTCAAATTCTATCCGCACGATGCGCCGCAGCACAGCGCCGCGTTCATCAAGCTCGCGCGGGCCGGATTTTACGACGGCCTCACGTTCCACCGCGTCGAGCCCGGTTTCGTGATCCAGGGCGGCGACCCGAGCGGCAACGGCACCGGCGGCCCGGGCTACCAACTCGATGCCGAGTTCAACGACAACAAGCACATCAAAGGCACGGTGGCCATGGCGCGCAGTTCGAATCCGAACTCGGCCGGTTCGCAATTCTACATCTGCCTGGAAGAAGCGTCGTTCCTCAACAAGCAGTACACCGTGTTCGGCCACGTCGTCGACGGACAAGACGTGGTGGATTCGATCCGCGTCGGCGACAAGATGAACGCGGTGACGATCGAGGAACCCGCCGCATAGCGCCCGCGCTTCCACCCGTCGCGCTCGGCACGCAAGGCTGGGCGTACGCGGATTGGGTCGGGACGATGTACGACGCGGGCACGCGTCCCGACCGCTTCTTGCGCGCGTATGCGCGCGAGTTCTCGACGGTCGAGGTCGACTCGACCTGGTACGGCACGCCGCCGCTCGAACGCGTGCGCGGGTGGCGCAACGCGGTGCCCGCGTCGTTCACGTTCGCGCTGAAGGTTCCGCGCGAGATCACGCACGAGCGGCGACTGATCGGCTGCGAGGCGTTGCTCGATGAATTCATCGTCGCAGCGCTCGCGTTCGAGACGCAACTCGAGGGCGTGCTGGTGCAGCTGCCGCCGGACTTCGCGCCCGACGGCATCGACGCGCTGATCGCCCTGCTGCCGCGGCTGCGCGACGGCATTCGCTGGACGGTGGAGGTGCGCGATCCGGCTTGGTTCGGTGCGCCGCTGCCGCGCTTGCGCGACGCGCTCGGCGTGCGCAACATCGCGCTCGCGGTGACCGACGGAACGTTCGTCCCGCTCGACACCATGCTCGCCCAACTCGAATCGCCCACCGCCGATCACGCCTACCTGCGCTGGCTCGGCGAACGCGACGCCGTGACGACCTACGACAAAGTGGTCTTCGATCGCAGCGACCGGCTCGCGCGCTGGGCGAACGCGGTGCGCATCGCCGCGCCGCGCTTGCGCAAGGTGAGCGGCTACGTGAACAACCACTACGCGGGCCACTCCCCCGCCGTGGTGCGCGCCTTCTACGCCGCCCTCGGCATCCCGCACGCCGAACCCCCACGCATCGAACAAACGTCGCTCTTTTAGCATGCCTTTCCGAGCGCGGTTTGCATCGTGTCATGCCGAGCGGAGGTTCGCGAAGCGAGCCGCAGTCGAGGCGCAGCGAGACGTACGCTCGATGGGGCTGCACCGATGTGGAGCTCGAGAACGACGGTTCGCTCCGCGCGCATCTCGCGTCGGCTTCGCCGCCACATCGCGTACGATCACGTTCCGCAAAGCCCTCGCCTAGCATCGAGCTTCTCTCCCCGTGCGGCATGACAAGAAAGCGAACCATCATCGCGTGACACAGAGCGAACCGTCATTGCGTGACACGGGAGCGGGCTGCTAGGGGCGTGGGGGTTAGCGGGCGGCGATGCGGCGCATGCCGGTGTCGATGCGCTTCGCGATGGCGGCGATGTCGGGGTAGGCGAGGCCCGGGTAGTCGAGCTCTTTGGTGAGGATCACGAGCACGTAGGGTGCTTCGCCGAACGGGTCGACGATCGCGGCGTCGCTGCGCACGAAGTCGAGTTCGCCGGTCTTGTTGGCGATCGGCACGTTGCGCGTGATGCCGGCCGGGATCATCTCGCGATATTGCTGGCGCAGCAGTAGCTTGATCATCGCGCGACACGATGCGGGTGAGGCGATCGTCGTCACGCCTTCGCGCGAGCCGCGCTCGATCTCGTAGAGCAACAGCGCGACATCGCCCGGCGTCGTGACGTTCATGTTCGCTCGCCCGGGCGGCACCGTGCCGGCGAAGTGGCGTGCGAGCGCCGTGCCCGTCATGCCGGCGGTGTGGATCGTCTGGTTGATCGCGGCGAAGCCGAAGTGGCTGATCAGCGCGTTCGAGGCGATGTTGTCGCTGTACATGATCATCGCTTCGAGCAGGTCGCCGATCTGCCAGCGCTGGCCCGAGTGCGCATCGCCGCCGAGCACCGGCGCGCCGTCGGTGATGTCGCCGGGCAGCAGCGTCACCTCGGTCTTCGGCGTCGCGCTGCCCGCGTCGAACGCGCGAAAGACCGTTGCGAGAATTGTCAGCTTGATGATCGACGCGGCGGGGAAGCGTTCGTGTTCGCGCACCGCGACGACCGGCGGCGTGTGCGGCACGATCGTGCGTGCGACGATGCCGACGATGCCCTCGAAATTCTCCACCAGATCGGCGATCACGATCGTCTGCGCGTCGGCACGCGCGAAGGTCGTCGCGACGGCAAGCGCCGACGCAGCGCCGGTGACGAAGAGCGAGCGGCGCATCAACGCAGATATCCCATCACGTACGTCGCGGTCAGCCAGCCGAGATCGCGCAGCCGCGGGCGGAGCCAGGCGGCCTGCGCGGGGCACGTGATCTCACCGTATTCGACGAGCATCTCGTACGGCGCGTCGGCCTTATGGAAGCCGTAGTAGTGCTCTTCGTTCGTGCTGATGTTCTCGCCGACGAAACGGAACGGCGGGCGGTACGCCTTCTCCCAGCCGGCGATGAAGCGGTGCGGCGTCGTGGCGGGAAAGCCCACCGATGTGCCGCTCGCGCATGCGGGCACCGCGCCGTCGAAGTGGATGGCCACGAACACGCGCGCCGTATCGTGCTCCGGGTAGTCGGCCGGACGGCGGATGACGCGATAGCCCGCGGCGCGCAGCTTCGTTGCGACGGCGTCGGCGACGATGGGCGTCCACGCCATCTCGCGGTCGGTTCCGTTACTCGCGCCGATGTTGCACGCGTGCACGTGATTGGGCGCGCACGACGCGGGCCGCCCCTGATGCCCCGCTTGGATCACCACGTCGGCCGTTGCGGCGCGGACGGCAGCGCTCGCGCCGAACACCAGCAATGCGCCGGCGACGGTACCCACAACGGCTCGCATGCCGCCGGAGTTGGCCGTCCTAACTGCCCGTGCCTTGATAGCGGTTGAGCCCGACGCGCCAGAACGCGTACGCCGCGCTGACCGCGAGCACGCCGACGAGCGGCGTGAGCAAGCCCACGGCGGGGTTCAGGTGCAGTCCGTCCTCGCTCTTGTGCAAGAGATACGTCGCCGGGAAGTAGTTCATGAACGCGAACGGCAGCACGAACGTGAGCACGACCTGCACGCTCTTCTGATAGATCGAGATCGGATAGCGCGAGAATTCTTGCTCGAGCGACATGATCGTCCAGCGCAGCGTGTCGATGCGCACGAACCAAAAGGCGGCGGTGGAGACCGCGAGGTTCGCGGCGCAGTCGATGAGCGCGCCGCCGAGCGCGACGAGCGGCACATAGAGCACGAAGAGCCAGTCGACGTGCACACCGCAGTACGGCACGATCACCGCGAAATAGATCAGCGAGAGCACCAACTCGTCGGGCCAGATCTGCTTGGGCGTCGTGACCGCTTGGAAAAGCGCGTCGAGCGGACGCACGAGGAAGCGGTCGAAGCGCCCCTCGCGCACGAAATCCGGCACGTCGCCGATCGTGAAGAAGAACGTGTTGTGGAAGCCGTGGCCGAGGAACCACAGGCCGTACATGAAGGCGGTGTCGCGAAAGTCCCAACCGTTGATCGAGGGGAAGTTGCGCAGCGTCACCCACAGCGCGACGATTGCGGTCGCGTGGTAGATGACGGTGAACCCCGCCCACATGAGGAAGTTCGCCCGATACTCGAGCATCGTGAGCAGGTTGATGCGCCAATAGCGCGCGTACGTCTCGCGGTACACGAGGGGAGCTTCGACGCCCGATGCACGCAATCACGCTCGCCGTCCGGCCGCCGTTCCGGCTCGACCTCACCGCCAACGTGTTGCGCCGGCTCTCGACCAACGTCGTCGATACCTTCGACGGAACGACGTACCGGCGGTTGCTCGGCCCGAGCGCGGATCCCGCGATCCTCGCGCTCGAACAGATCGCGCCGGATCGCGTGCGCGCCACGCTCGACGGCGACGCCGCCGTTCCGGCCGATCTGCCCGCTCTCGTCGCGCGCATGTTCGGCACCGCCGTCGATCTCACGTCGTTCACCACGGCCGCGATCGGCGTGCCGTGGCTCGCGCCGATCGTGCGCGGGGCGCTCGGCGTCAAGCCGCCGCGCTATCCGAGCGTGTGGGAAGCGTGCGTGAACGCGATCGTCTACCAGCAGGTCAGCATTCACGCCGCGGGCGCGATCCTGCGCCGCGTGATCGAACGGTATGCGGTGCCAGTCGCGATCGACGGTGCACGCCTGTTCGCGTTTCCGTCGGCGCAGACGATCGTCGATGCGGACGCGGAAGAACTGCGCGGGCTGGGGCTGAGCGTCAACAAGGTCGTCTCGGTACGCGCGGTCGCACGAGCGATCCTCGAGGGCACGATCGACGAGCAGCGGCTCGCGACGTTCTCGACCGTCGAGCTGATGGCGGAGCTCGCAACGCACCGCGGCATCGGTCCGTGGACGGCCGCTGTGGTCGCGCTGCGCGGGTTCGGCCGGCTCGATCTCTTTCCGATGAACGACTCCGGCGTGGCGCGCAGCGTGCGCGATCTCTCCGGCGCCGCCGACGTCGACGTGCCGGCGCTCCTGGAGCAGCTCGGCGAACAGCGCGGGATGCTCTACTACCATCTCTTGCTCGGGCGGCTGGCTGCCCGGGGCGACGTGGAACTGGCGGCAACCGGCCGCGGGTCATAGGAGGCATGGATACCCTCACCGCGCCGGTCTTCACGGTGCAACGCGCCGCCGATCGCGCGCACTTCGACTTCGGCTGGCTTTCGACCAACCACAGCTTCAGCTTCGCCGACTACTTCGATCCCGAGAACCTCAACTGGGGTGCGCTGCGCGTGTTCAACGACGACGTCGTGCAGCCGGGGAAGGGCTTCGGCAAGCACCCGCACCGCGACATGGAGATCGTCACCTACGTGCTGCGGGGCGAACTCGAGCACGAAGATTCGATGGGCCATCGCGGCGTCGTGCCGCCCGGCGGCGTGCAATACATGAGCGCCGGCACCGGCCTCTTCCACAGCGAGTTCAACCACTCGGCCGAACGCGACGTGCACTTCGTGCAGATGTGGGTGCTGCCGCGATCGTCCGGCGAACGGCCGGCGTACGGCCAGCACGTCTTCGCGCAGGCCGATCGCACGAACCGCTGGCTTGCGATCGCGAGCGGTGAGGCCGGCGTCGACGCGCCGATCGCGCTGCGCCAGGACGCGACGGTGCGCGTCGCGCGCCTCGAGGACGCCTCGCTCGAGGTCGCACTCCGGCCCGGACGGTTCGGTTTTCTCTTCGTCGCCGACGGCGCGGTGAGCGTCAACGGCGAGCGGCTCGAGACGGGCGATGCTGTACGCGCGACGGGCGAGCAGCGCTTCACGCTGCACGGAACCGCCGAACTCGTCGCCTGGGACGTGCCGCCGACGGACATCCGGCTGGAAGACGCGTGATCCTCGCGCGAGCGTTCGTCGTGGCGCTGGTGGCCACGACGATCGTCGCGTGTACGCGCGTCGGGACGACCCCGGTGGCGGGCACGGGTTCCGGCCCGCAGCGTCATCCGTGGACCGTGCCCGATACGCTGCGCGTCGCGTCGGCACTCGTGCCGCGCACGCTCAACCCGATCCTCGGGACGCAAACGGTCGAGGCGACGCTCGCGCGACTCACCACCGACGTCCTCGTGACCGTCGACGCGCACGGCCGGCTCGTCCCCGACATCGCGACGACCGTGCCCACGCAGGCCAACGGCGGGATCAGCGCCGACGGCTTGACCGTGACCTACCATCTCCGGCACGGCGTGAAATGGCACGACGGCGCTCCGTTCACGAGCCGCGACGTGAAGTTCACGTTCGATGCGATCATGAACAAAAACAACGACGTGATCTCGCGTCACGGCTACGACGTGGTGGACCGGGTCGACACGCCGGACGCCTGGACCGTCGTCTTTCACCTCAAGCAACGGTTCGCGCCGTTCGTCGCCACGGTGTTCGGCGATAGCGATAGCCCCTACGGCATCTTGCCCGCGCACCTGCTCGCGACGTATGCGAGCCTCAACGACGTGCCCTACGACGCCGCGCCGATCGGCACGGGTCCGTTCAAATTCGTGAGCTGGTTGCGCGGCGATCGCATCGAGTTCGTCCGCAACGACGATTTCTTCGGCGGGCGCCCGAAGATCAAACGCATCGTGTGGCGTCTCGTGCCCGACGAGAACACCGAGATCACGCTGCTGCGCACGCACGAGATCGACTGGATGTGGGAAGCGCAAGTCACCGCCTACAAGACGATCAAAGCGCTACCCGATACGACGGTGATCCTGCAGCCGGTGAACGGCTACGTCGGCATGATGATGAACACGATGCCGGGTCGCGCGACCGCGAACCGCGCCCTGCGCCGCGCGATCGTGATGGGCATCGACCGTCCGCGGCTCGCGCGCGATCTCACCGACGGCGCCGGCGTTGTGGCGACCGGTGATCTGCCGCCGTTCCTGTGGGCGTTCGATCCGTCGCTCTCGGATCTGCCCTACGATCCGGTCGCGGCGCGTGCGGAGCTGGCCACACTCGGCTACTCGCCGGCGCGACCGCTGGTGCTCGACTTCGCGTACGAGAATTCGACCATCATGCTCCGTTCGCTCGTCGTGCAAGTGCAGAGCCAGCTCGCGACCATCGGGATCGAGCTCCGCCCGCGCGGCCAACTCAGCTCGACGATCTACGGCGGGTACGCCGCCGGCGGAACGCTCGCGCGCGGCCACTACGACGTTGCGGCCTACGAGTGGGTCGCCGGAATCGACCCCGACGATTCGGCACAATTCGTGTGCGCGAATCGCCCGCCGAACGGCTACAACGAGTCGTTCTACTGCTCGCCCGCGATGGACGCGGCGCAAGCCCGCGCGCTCGGTTCGTACGATATCGCCGCGCGCAAGCCGGCCTACGCAACCATCGAATCGCTGCTCGTCGCCGACGCGCCGATGGATTTCCTCTGGTGGTTACGCAACGTGCAGGCGATCAATCCCGACCTGCACGGCTTCGATCCGAATCCCGTCGTCGAGACCTGGGACATCGCCAACTGGTCGATCTGATCGTGTTAGGCGCCGAGGGGTCCGGTCGTCTTCTCGAGCGCGTCCCAGCCCTTCGGATCGAATTGCGCGCGCCATTGCGTGTAGAGTCCGGCGCTGCGGATGATCGTGCGGAACGGTTCCGGTGCCGGGTGCGTGAACGTCATGCCCTCCTTGGCCAAGGTTGCCGCGATCGTGGCCTCTTGCACGGCGAAGGCGGTCGACGCGGTCGCCGCAGCCACACCGAACTCGTGCTGCACGAGATCTCGCAGCGGAACCGGCAAGCGCTGCCACGCGTCGGAATTGGCCAGCATGAAGTAGGCGAGTCCGGTGTGATTGGTCATCGCGCAGTACTTCACTTGTTCGTAGAGCTTGAAGTTCTGCAGCGTCGGTAGCGGTGCTTCGAGGCCGTCGACGAGGTGCGTCATCAGCGAGGTGTAGACTTCGGCGAGCGACACCACCGTCGGCGCCGCATCGAGCGCCTTGAACGTCGCCACGTCGAGCTGGCCCGGCGGCACGCGAATCTTCATGCCGTGCAGGTCGCCCGGCCCCTCGATCGGGCGCAGGCTGTTCTGCACCTGAAACGTGCCGCCGTAGAACGTGCGTGGAAATCTGTGCACGCCCAGCTTCTCGACCGCGTCGCCGACGTACGCTCCGAGCGGTCCGTTGGCCGCGTTCTGCAAATCGAGGCCCGAGCGGAACGCGAACGGGATGTTGAATAACGCCGCGGCCGGCAGGATCGAACTGAGGATGTTGTTGCCGGTCTGGAGCAATTCGATCGCGCCGGTGCGCACCTGCGCGAGCATCTGCGGATCGCCGCCCAAGGCACTGTTCGGAAAGATCTGGATGTCGAGCCGGCCCGCCGATGCGTCGAGGATGCGTTTCGCCGCCGCGACCGATTCGCTCGTCATCGGATGCGAGGGTGTCTGATCGTTCGCCAGCTTGTAGCTGAATTCGGCGGCGTCGCCCGGCCACCGCAGCACGGCGATCGAAGCGAAGGCGCTCGCAGAGGCGAGCACGCCGGCACGTGTCATCTTCATGCGCGGCCCTTCCGCACGCGAGCACCGCTCGCATGCTCGGCCGCATCGTTCGAGGGCGTGTAAGCGCGTGTGCGACGGCGTCGTTCGGGGCACCGTACGGCATGGCCAATAAACCGCGCAATGGAACGACCGCCCACGATCCGGTCGCCGATCATCGGGTCGACGCGAGCGGAACCGAACTCACCACGAACGTCGGCGTGAAGATCGCCGACAACCAGAACTCGCTGCGGGCGGGCGAGCGCGGCCCGACGCTGCTCGAAGATTTCGCGATGCTGGAGAAGATCCAGCACTTCGATCACGAGCGCATTCCGGAGCGCATCGTTCACGCGCGCGGCGCCGGCGCGCACGGCTACTTCCAAGTCTATGAATCGATGGCCGACATCACGCGCGCCGCGTTTCTGGGCGATCCGAGCGTCAAGACGCCGGTCTTCGTGCGCTTCTCGACGGTCGGCGGATCGCGCGGCTCGGCCGATACGGCCCGCGACGTGCGCGGCTTCGCGGTGAAGTTCTACACGAGCGAAGGCAACTACGATCTCGTCGGCAACAACATGCCGGTCTTTTTCATCCAAGACGCGATCAAGTTTCCCGACTTCGTGCACGCGGTCAAGCCGGAGCCGCACAACGAGATCCCGCAGGCATCGTCGGCGCACGACACGTTCTGGGACTTCTGCGGACTGACGACCGAGTCGGCGCACATGGTGATGTGGCTGATGTCGGATCGCGCCGTCCCGCGTTCGCTTCGCATGATGGAAGGCTTCGGCATCCACACGTTTCGGTTGGTCAACGCGGCCGGGGCATCGACCTACGTGAAATTCCACTGGAAGCCGTTGCTCGGAACCCACGCGCTGGTCTGGGACGAAGCACAAAAGCTGGCCGGCAA
>Ga0116229_10004886_pt1 | contig 21945 bp, 14 predicted proteins | sample S1TSphgellanicum_3_FD_87313 | JGI IMG/M metagenome (GOLD analysis project Ga0116229, IMG submission 87313) | Host-associated microbial communities from peat moss isolated from Minnesota, USA - S1T2_Fc - Sphagnum magellanicum MG | ecosystem: Host-associated > Plants > Peat moss > Unclassified...
AAAAAAAAAAAAAAAAAAAAAAAAAAAAAAAAAAAAAAAAAAAAAAAAAAAAAAAACCCAAAAAAAAAAAAAAAAAAAAAAAAAAAGGTCCGTGCTGGCGCGGGCAGTGCCCGGAAACTGCCCGGACAGACAGACATGTAACTTTAATATAAAATGGCACCTTTTATTTCAACCATCAAAATTATGACAAATGAAGGTAATCCATTTTTTTTGCAACAAGATAAACATATGCCATAGACTATCAATTTCAATATTGTTTCAAATCATAGATTTTGATTCATATCCATGTCTCGGAGGTATTATTCAAACTTCTACAAGTCAAAATGAGTTTTTCTTCAGTTAATCATCCCCAAAGTACGTGGATACACAAAGAAGGTGAATAAGATATTATAACAATATTTTTTATGTACAACCGATTACAATCAAAATGATTTATTGACCTTTTGCCCCTAGTTGAATTCACATATAACAATACATACCATTTATCATTTGGTCACATTTCATTTTTTGCAAACAATGGATAGTACCTTAAATTTGATACCTTGGAAGTGGTTAGATGAATAATGGATGATTATAGAAGATTTTATCAAAAAGTTAATCAAGATTCAAAGGTTGCACACCATAGAAAAAGTTAGGGATGCCATGATTAAAAATTCCAAGTTCACATTTGACACGTGACATTCTTGTGTGGGGTTTATTTTCCTAATTTTTGCATTTTTTGTACCTATTTTATAACTATATGTTAAATTATTTATTTTCTTATTACATTTAGGTCTATATAATTTATATTGTGTATCCATGCTTTGAATAACATTAAAAAAAAAACTTTTGCTAAATACACATTCGTACACATTTTGAAAAATAAAATTAAAAAATATATATATAAGACATAATTTATTTATGGTCCATTTATAAATATTTTATGTGGATCAATCAAATGAACATTTAAGATATGAAATATATATTTGATTTATTCTTATATTACCCACAAAATGTTTTTCCATTCACAAATCATGTGTTTGATTTGATTTTTTCAAAGAATGGCAATTGAAATATTATTCAATAAAAAAATTCAAATATTTTTCTTTTGAAGTGAATTTACATTTTTTTCAATTAAAAAAAAAATTGTACATTATTTAAGGAACCTTATGAATAAAATTTCAATTTTTTCATTTTTTCTAATGTTTAAATGAAATATGGTCCAAATAAAATAAACACTAAATTATTTATACAACAATTGGGGCGGTTGTGTGGTAAAAGAATTGAGCTCCATCCTTTGGGTTTGAAGATCAAATTTCACAACTAATATTCACTTGTCAATGATGAAATATTGATTGAATATTCCCTGCTTACCTAGATTACCTAGGTTAAATGTTTGCATATGTAGATTAGGTGGCCTACTTAGGTATTTAAACTAGGTTTTTGACCTAGCTTAGGTGATGACACATGTCAATAATTGAGAGGATGGAAAATAATTGAATTAAAATATATCTTATATATTATATTATATATAATAAATCTATAATAATATATATTATAGTTAAAAATGTAATGTTGCCCAAGTTTTTGGGTCCAATTTGTAGTAATAAAAAAACAATTAAACAATGATTAAATTATCACTAATGACTTCACATATATCATTTATGACTAATGGATGAAATGTTTCACATCATTGTATCACATCATGTCCTAAATGATTATTGTTCTAAACAACTCGTCTATAATGATTTTATGGTTATTAATCATTCTTGTCCTTCATGATTAAAATACTAATCATAAACTTAGTCATATATTTGAAGATTTCTTCTAGTGAAGATCCTCTCAACATTCTTACTTCTAAATAAAATTGAAAAGAAAAAATAAAAAAACCTCATTTCATTAAATGCTTGGTGAAAATTGATGTAATAAACAACTCCAACCAATGAAAAAACAACAAACAATAAACACAACAAAGTTATTAAACAAGGGGAAGTTGAAAGTTCTTCCCCCATGGCTCTGGCTTCAAGTAGAGTTGCAACTTGAAACAAAGAACCTCCACAATTAAACAAAGACCAAACAAGCTATTAATTCTAGCAATAGTCACCACAATGCTAGAGACATTTGTCATCCCTCACCTTAGAAAACAAAATGCAAGCATATACAAAATGATGGGCGCATAAAAGCAAAAGTTAGTTATTCTTTCACAATTTCTTTTAGTGTTGACAACTTGTGTGCATTTTCACATTCTCAGCCAAAATGCAAACAAAAAAAAATTTGTTGAAGGAGGAAGCTCCACAACCACATACCTTCTTGGAGTTCTTCACTTGGATTTGGATTCACCATGCTTCTTTAATAAGAAATGATTCCTTCGAAAGATCCATTAGCCAATATAGGGCATTCATAACTTTGATGCTTTAACAATGTTTTGATATAAATGAACATTGCAAAGATGAAAGAAAGTTGCGAAAAGTGAAGGAGATAGAAAAAAGTAGGAATGCAAACTGAAAATTAATAACCCTAAATACGAACTAGAAACTACAAAACCTTAACCATAAAGGGTATAAGCTAGGTATGAAAAGGATATAAGCCAAGTTTTTAGGAAATACCCTTTGCACATATCTCCTCCCATGGGGACCGATTACATATATTTGAACTTATGAAGTTCCGATTATGAGGTGGGAACAAGTACCAACTTTTTGAAAATGACCGGGTAGGATGCAGGTCCGGGTTTTAAAGAAAGAAAGAGGTAAGCGGCTGGGTATATATAGACATCATGTTTGATACCCAACAAATACCCAAAGGTAAGTTAAATACCCGCCCAATACTGGTTTGCACTCCAAAAGATGCAGGCCTCCACAATCATAAGATGCGCCATAGCTGTGAGATTAGCTACCTTCCAACTCCCACTGCTTTTGGACCTTACATTGATGATGACTATCATCTCATACAATTTATTCGGGGGTTGGTAGGCGAAGGATGGATGTCTACTACTTTTGTTCTTGAACATGGAGATTCACCAAATTTTGCCTAAGCTCAAAAATGAAACATGACAAATCTTGCCTTGCTAGGTAGAGAACCATAACACTTTTCTTAAATCTTTCTTTCCCTTCTTCTTTGATTGTCCTTTTTTCCTTGGGAATAAAGTCTTGTAGGTTCACAACAAGTTTGGTCAGTATGATGAATATTATACTTGGCCAAGTTTGGCCACTGATTAGCAACTGACAAAACAATACAATGCGGGAGCTCTCCCCGAAAGGGAGAGACACTACTCCACAATTTAGTTTTCATTTGGTCCCACATTTTTTGAGGAATGTTCACCAGGTGTTAGCTTAAGCATAAACATGTATTGGGAACTTGGGTAATTTTCTTTTGGTCCCACATTTTGAGGAATTTTCGCCAGGAATTTTCATTGGGTGTTTGTTCATTTTTTGGGAACTTGATAGAACATTTCCTCTTTTCACTACAGTTGCTGGTTTCAAGTTTCAACTTGCCATAAGGGGAAGAAGAGTCATTATTGTTTTCTCATCTTTATAATTATTAAGAAATCATTTCTTCATTTGATCAACCATCAGGAGGATGGTTACTTACATTTGGGTACAAAAATCAACTATACACACACACATATATACATAAACATAGGAATGTATGGAGGAAGGTAGTCAGATTAGAAGACCCAAAATAGAAATTTTGAGAAGCTCAGAGACAGATTTTGGAACTTGGCCTCCAAGCTCCTTGAAACAGGGAGAGGGAGACAGAATGGCAGGTCTGGGTGAGAGCTGACATTTGCAGAACAATTTGTAAGCTGACAGACACCTCCACCTCCACCTCCACCAGATTTGCATGCATGTGATTAGAATCAGTAAAAGCCTTTGTGGAACTGGCACTGTTGGGGGGGAGGGGTGGGAGGGTCTTCAGTGTGTATTTTAGGTAGGTTTAGAGCTCTAATATTTTATGTCTTCTAAGTTCACTGCACAAGATGCTAAATACCACTTCACAAGCTCTGTCCAAATACCCCTAACAAGCTTTGTCCAGCCCATTTTCAGGCTTGTTTCTTTGCACATTGCATAAAAGGTTCTTTTTTTTTTTCAAAAACATATATTTGACCCCAACCCATTTTGAAACTAGCACTTCTCAAGAGACATTGAACAAACCAGCCAGCAGCATCGATTTCAGCTTTGAACAACAATATTATTATTATTATTATTATTGAATATACAAGCAGCAAGCAAACCCTGCAGCAGAACCAGGCACTTTTTGTGCTTGTTAGGGGGAGTTTTTGGTGTCTTCTGTCCACCACAGTCCAAGAACATTTTGCCAACATTCACAATAGATGGTAGTAAATAACTACTGTCTTGCAAGGTGCTTTAGAAATCTTGCAGTTTACAGCCTAATTTGTGAAGTGAGTAGGGAGGAACCCAGTTTTCTCCTTTCATTCAAATTTGCTCAAGACAACCCACTGCACAACTTCAGAATCCTGGATAGGTAGTAATCTTGTGAATAAATAAATCACCTCACTCTTTGGGTTCACCTGAAGCAAGCCTCAATGAATAAAGGAATCAGAAACTCCAACCTTTCTTTAAAAAGAGTGCCAGGGAAACATGAAAATTGCAGTCTGCCGCATTGCTTGGAGCAGATCTGCTCAAACCTTCCCAAAACTCTGCCAAACAAGTGGAAAATTGCAGTTGACTGCAATGTTCACTCACCTAGAAAATGAACCCAATTTGGCATTGTGATTGTTCTGCTCTGTCAAGCAGCATGGCAGTTTGATGATGCTCCTCACTTTGTGCAGAGAGAAACATCATCAGATGATGATGCTTCACTTGTGAACCAAATCCATACACATGCTGCATTCCTGTCATGACTCTACTGACCAAGGAGCAAAATGCCCACCTGCCAAGGGGTAGGGATGCAAACCCCAACAATTTACACATAACATTCACGACGTTTGTGGTCACATGTATTGTGTCACAAATCCTGTGCAGAATGAAACACAAGTTTCTTCATAATCTCAAGACTGAACATCCAGATTATCTCAACATCCATTATAAAAGCATCAAAATCTTTGTCAACAAGCATGTCAACACAAAGTTTTAGCTCCAGCCCCCCAATGTGGGATTGTCAAAAGAAAAGACATTCCAGCTCCCGAGTCAAATCCAAATCCCTTAAGGGGTCATCGTCAGAACGACACAGGCTGGTCCATCTTCTTCAGAGAGAAAAAGGGCCAATAACAAAAGACTAACAACCACTTCAATAAAACACCATAAACATGCAGAATTGGGCATTACCATATATATATACATATAGATATACCTTGTTCATTGAAGCTGCTCAAGAAACAAAAGACGTTGCACAAGAGAGGAGGAAACAAACTCTTGGGTCACAGGCTGATTGAAAAAAAAGGTGGACACAGACATGACAGTCCAAGTTCCACGATACTTTAGTAAACCTCTCTGGATTCAAAGAATATAACAAAGGAATGTGGTTTCTTTTCCTATAATACATCATCAGCAGATCAAGGAGATGCTAGGTAAAAGAACATTAAGTCTCACTTGGCAAAGGATTGCCAAGGATTTTTATCACTGCGTGGCATCTGCTTGCTCTTAAACCACAGGCGGCTGAAGGTGTGGGGGATAATAATTATACCTACCTACCGACAGCCAAATCTCAAATGGAGGATTTGTTCTTCTTCTCTGTATCTTGAAGGGGTGGCATTGTGCACATCCATCCAGTCAGAGTTCCAGGGTTTGAAGGCAAAATTTGGAATCTGAAATTTTATGTAGGCGAGAAGAATCCTTACTTACTTACAATGATAATGACTGGGGTTTTACGGTTGGGAGTTTTGGACCATTTGATGTTGTTGAAGCCGCTGCCTGTGACAGCAGCAGCTCTGCCTTAAGCTGCAGAGGATCATCTGTATCATTCCTCACTCTCTTCACCTTCTTTGAGATGAGGGATCGGTGCTTGAAACCAAGCATTTCAAGAATCTGGTTATCACCAAAGTTGAAAGCTCGCTCCATCTGTGTCAAACATCTATCAGCTGAGTAATCACCCACCTTGGAGCAAGGCTTGCAACCGACAAAATGTGTCACAAAAGGCCATCTATGATCACCTAACCCCGGGTGATACTTCTCCATCATCTCCTCATAGTGATCAACCAGGATAGCCCAGTACCCATGCAGATAGTAGGAGTTTTCCAGAAACACTTTGTCAGCCCACTCATCCGTTTGTGTCACCAAGAGATAGACCAATGCCGATTGATCATCAGCTTCAAAGTTGGGTCTTCCTTTCAAAGCCTTGGCAAGCAATGCACCTGCAAGAAGGAGGAAGCAACCACAAAAACCCCATAAAACAAAATGTCGAAAAAACATAGAGAAAATGTGCAGCAGCGGCAGCATTCGGCCCCTGTGTTCTTGAAGGGGTTTGAGGAGGAGTTGAAGAAGAAAGAGGGAACAAAAAAACACAAACACAAACACATGATCTTCTTCTTCTTCTTACCTGCTTTGTCTCTGATGATGCCTTTGGGGCCCATGGGAGCCCAGGCGTCAAGGAGATCCAGAGTCCATTGACAGTTGCGGATGAGGAAGGAACCAGTATTGAGGCCGGTCCAGCTCTTCTCCTTGAACACAAGCTCATCAAAGCCATGCAGGACAAGATTGTATTTCTCGTATTTCTCAAGCGGAACTTCGAACAACATATCCGTGAACATGGCATCGCTATCCATCCACCAGATCCACTCCACCTGCGGATGCCCGAGCATCAGCTTGCGGATGAGCGGAAGCTTAGCCCAAAACCCAGCCATCTCTGCATCCAAATGAGCCATGTTGTAGAAGATTTCGATGTTGTGGAGACGACAGTAGTCGATCTTGTTCTTGATGGACATGAGAAGGTAGTGATCTCCCACGGGATTTTCGCAGGCGGTGGGTTGCGAGCCCGTGACAAGAAGCATTCGGGGCTTTCCTTTGGTCGTTGTGGCGACGTTGGGATTCTTTGCTTTCCATGCTTGTCGTTGCCGATCCCAGTCTGTGATCACAGGACCCAGTCGATACGGTTTGTTCGGATCGTTGCTGCTGCTTATCTGGTCTTTATCGTCTTTCTCTTCTTTGAGGAGGAGTCTCTTGGCAGGTCCTACTTTGTTCTCTTCTTCCACTTGAGCAAGAACTCGCCCCGACCCGAGCATCATTCCACCGGTTGCAGACTTGAGATGCATTCTGATTTCCTCAAAGTCCTGTGCTGGTGTCCCGAATTGTCCAGCTCCTATTGTTCCTCGCAGCACCAGGACCGTCATCAAGCCGCACATGATTGTCACCTTCAAGTTCCTCATTGTTCTCTGCAATCGTCTTCCTTTTGGCGTCGACAGGAGTCTACTCAAGAAGCTCGAACTCGAAGCAGAAGAAGAGGAAGAAGCAGCAGCAGCCGGCGACATGATAGATGGATGCAGACACTAGAAGAAGCCCAAGACTCCTCCCGCCTTTCCTCTACTATAAGTCCAGTCCTCCAAAACAAGAACACCAACCCAAAAAACGACGACGACAACTCCCCACTTCCCCAAACTCAAAACTTCACACACACATAGTCTCAAATTCTGTTTCCTCTAATGGAAATCCACCAAGAACAACAGGACCCACCATCCACTAACTTGTAAAAGAACTTCCTCTGCAACAACAACAACAACTACTACTACTACTACTTGTGAAAAAGAAAGCTCCTCACCAACAAATGCCAGCGAGCAAAAAACAGTGTTGTACCAACCAACCAACCAACCAACCAAATGCAACAAGAAACAGCAACTCCCCCCCCCAAAAAGAAAAAAAAAAAGAAGAAAACTCTACAACTTCTTAATAGTAGTAGCACTGGACACTCACCAGATCAAACTCTATAGCTACTGATTGATGTGAGACCAGAAAGATACCACCACTCCCACTCATCAACAACAACAACATTGAGAAAGAAAGAAAGAATGAATAAATGAACGAATGAATGAATGAAAGAATAATCAAGGTTCAATTGTTGTAGCAGTGGGAGGGAACACAAGTCTGAGCAATCATGTGAGGACTGTTGCAGGCCAGAAGGAAGTTGCAATGATGGAGATTCGGGAGGGAATGCAATAAGTTGTGAACTTGGGGTGGGAAGTAGCAGCACCAGAGGAGGAGGAGGAGGAGGAGATGGCAGAGAGAAAGAGAGAGAGACAGAGAGAGAATGGCTGGCTGGCTGGCTGGCTGGTGCTGCAGCAGCAATGGAAAGAAAGAAGGAAATGAGATGAAAGGAAAGGAAAGGAAGGGAAGGGAGAAGGTGAAGGTGGCGAGCTGGCGAAACGCGTCTGTCTCTTCTGTCGCCGCCGCTGGGCTGTCAATAGGTACCCTAATTCATAATTGAGCTATTAGTCAGCCCAGGTCAAAAAATGATTTTAAAATAAAATAAAAATTCAATAATTACATATAATTATATATATATATTAATGTTTTGACCTTATGTCAATTGATCATCACTGGTACTGTGAAGTAGCAGGAAGCCCAAATTCATTATTGAGATATTTAGCCAACCCAGGTCAAAATTCTACCAGGTAGCCTGGTAAAATAGATCTGTTGTTGTTGTTGTCAGGGTGTTATAACTATTATAGCTTTTAAATGTATTAATATTTTGACCTTATGTCAATTGATTGTCGCTGATAGTGAGAAGCAGCCTGGACAAACCAAAGAAAGACTCATTCCAAGAACATGATGTGAGCTCGGACGGGGGGGGGGAGGGGGGACTGACTCTCAGGGTTTTTTCTAAAGAAGACTTAAATATTTTAACATAAGATTTAGAGATATAGAAAATTTAGCGATTTTTTCTAACAATTTAGCAAATTTAATCGAATTTTTAATAGGAAAAATTCCCTTTTTTTTCTTTTTTCTTTTTTGGGGTGTAAAAAATGACAAAAATTTTCAGGGGAAAAAAACACTGCTTGAAGTTGAAAGCCCAAGCAATTTCTTTCTCTTTTTTTTTCTTTTTTCTTTTTCTTTTTTAATTTTGTAAAAGTGAGAAATTTTTTTGCTGGGGAAAAAAAACCCATTTTTCAATGCAAAATGGATACTTGCTTCCCAGCGTTTTTCAAACCAAAAATCAGTAAAGGAGGAAAACTTGTCAGCAAATTCATTGGCTGAGAGCTAGAAATTTGGTGCTAAAGTGCTCCTTCTCTTGATCTGACCACCCTCAAGGATCTAAGCAATGTCTTCAAGTTCACAACAAAAATAAGTAGGCTAGGTACCAATATGAATAATAGGTTACTTGAAAACACAATAAAAGCAATCCACTAATGGATGATGATTGAGGAAGGACAACTTGGGTTTGAAACATTTGAAATCAATCATTAAGGGCAAATGAAACTTAGGGATAACCTAACCATAGTACCTAACTAGCTAGATAGCTGCAAGACATGTTTGCCAATTAATTAATTAATTTTGAGATTTTCATTTTTGACAATTAAAATATTCTTGAAGGGTCAGTATTTCCCTTCACAAGTTTTTGTTACCTGAAAAAAAAGAAAATTTGCAAAAAAATTTAAACATTTCTGAAAATAATATAGTTTGTGTGGAAGCTACCGAGGTAGTAAGTAGGGTAGTAAAGCTTGCATCACTAGAAGCAAGATTCATAACTAGACTAATCAATTGTTCAAACAAAGAGAGAGAGACACATGATGAATTGTTCAAATAAAGGAAAGACTTTATGCTTATGTTATTAAAGTGGAGAAAATCTTATAAACTACATTCGAACATTGTTTTAGATGGAAACGCCCAATGTCAACATGAACCATAACATCAAAGAGGAGGGTGATCAATGATGAATCGAATAACTACTCTTGTTGAACTTGTTCAAGACACATTTACTAAACTAATCACCAAATTAATGTTTCGATGATGAAATTAGGCCATGCCTCTCTTCTCTCTTCTCCCCTACCCCAACCCCCTTTGATGATAGAGGTGGAGTGAGTTAATAACATGCTCAAGTTTCACAAATTTGAAAGAGGGTAGAAAACAATGTTTAAACAATGGAGTTAAGATCCCATATTAAGGAAAGATATCTCCGCCATCAAAGGAACAATTTATTAGATTCTTCATGGAAGGAGTTGTTGAAGAAAAGATATATGTAGGTACAAATGTGCTCCAAAAGGGACACTTACATTAATTTAATATCCTCTTCCAAGTGGCACTCGGAATAAAACTTAAAAAATGAAATTCGATGAAAATCATGCTTACATAATGCAAGGTTGAACTGACAAACTCATGATCGACAATTTAAAAGCAAACGACTTGTACGCTTAATAACACATCATGATGATGATGATGATGATATGGGTATGATGAATGGAGACAAAAACAAAAGGGCAACATGTTTGTGAACCAGATTGATTGAATGCGGGATTGAATTGAATGGTAACCCGTTGGATTGATGATGGTATGTCAATCCTCTTCAACATGCAAAAAAAAAGTCTAGCACATGAACGGCATGAAAAGCTTTGAAGAATCATAAGAATCATGGGGTTGCTAGGGCAATGGAGCCAAATACAAAAACCTAACTAATTGGGCATAATGGGAGTAGGAAAAACCAAAGAATATTTTGGATGGGTGGGTGACTTGAAGGCACAACAAAGGCATTGACATGACTTGGGTGGGGTATTAGAATTCACAAAGTAGTAACAATCGTTGGGTAAGTAATGGCACCATTGATGGGATTGAGAATTCATATTGTTGACCATACCTATTGTTGGTTCTATTAATGCTTGTGTAGTGCATCAGATCAAAGGGTTTTTTTTTTTTGTTTGTTTTTTTTTTTCCTTTTAGGGTTGCGATGAGCCTCTTTGATTGGCCCGTCATTAGTCACCCATTTTTGCATACAACAATTACCCCACTCCATGAGGGTGGGTACCTATTGTTAATTCTATTAATTACCATGGTACCTTGGCAGTTTGGACATTATATATATTATTTGTGGAGAGGCTCTATAAAAATATAGGGAAATACAAGACAACTCAAAACCAATGGAGGAAGGATTGAAAGGCATAAATAAACACATGATAATATACACCTCCAAATAATATATTTGGTGGTTCATCAATGGGAAAAGACCCTAGGGAAGCAAGGTATTTTGGTGCCCAAAGGCAAAAGTATCAACCAAAGGAACAAATGAATTATTGTAAAGAGAAGAGAACAGATTAACAACATTCCCTTCAAAACAATTCATCAAAAAGCAAAGACCCAACACAAGACAGCCTTGAAGAATCATGTCCCCAAAAAAACAAAACTCCCCAAAGCTTGGATTGTGCCATGAAAAAGCCTTTGAAAAATAACCTTTTTTCCAATAGAGAAGGAAGGATTGTAAAGTTTTTGCATAGAAAGAGTCAGACTAGGAAAGGTAATGAAATGAAATGAAATGAAAGTTATACGAAAGGCCATATTCATGAAAGGCAAGGTGAGGGAGGGGACATGAGGGAGAGATTACAAGGAGGCTAATGAGAGAAGGGAGGTCTTAGAAGGTAGAAAATGGATGGATGGATGGATGATGACTTGGATGATGACTTGGATAATTGAAGTTTGGGGATGTTAACAAGTAGGGGCTGTCTGAATAGGGCTGGAGTTCTGCAATGGAAGCAAACTTACTTAAAGTCCACAACAAACTCCAACAAATGGGTCTGACAAAAAAAAAAGCTCCGAAACCATTGACCATAGTGGTAACTTATTGCTTGGTCTACTAAGTTCTTGTAGGTGCACCTAAAGTTCTTCTTTTAATTTTAGTGCTGGGTGCCTCTCATTGGGCCATCACCCAAAAATAAATTAATTAAAAATAAATAAAATTTCGGACACTTTCAAAATAAATTTATTATGATTTTTTCTCCTTTTACCCCACCTATATAGGTTACAAGACATAAAAACTTTTGGGCAAAGGATACGACATAAAGTGTGGTGCTATTGGGAACAACTTGGGGAACATGATGATGGGAATTTCACCATAAAGAACTATCATGAATAGGTGGAAAAATGTTGTGAACATGTTGGGAACCATATAGAACACATTGGGAACGTCAAGATCCCTTTATACAAAGGTTTGGTATCTCTACATTTTTAGGGAGTCCAAAGCTTATTTATTAACCCACGAACATGTGAAAATGTTTTGTTGCATAAAACCAACGAACCTCAATTATCTCATGTGGAGGTCTTGGTTCTTGACTGTGGAAAATGTGTCATACATTTTCAATCCCATGGGTCACAGATCCAGCACACAAAGATGAAGAGAAATATGAACTTGCCCACGATGAACACACTCTCAACTCAACAATACATAAGGGCCAGCAAATAATTGCCACTCAATGGAACGGGCATGTGTTTGTTATGGGCCTGACAAGTCCAGCTTTAGGGTGCCCCCTAACAAGCAAGTTCCAAGTTATGAACCAGCACCCACCACCAGCACACCATCCACTGGATGCCCGTTGTTACTCAGTTGTGGATGAACCTCAGCTGAGTTAATATTTGGTTTCACCTCGGTAACCAATTGTGTATGAAGAGGGTTTCTCATATAGGTAGATAGGTAGGAAAATAGGTAAATTACTAGGTAAATAGATGGTTTATACATTGCTAAGGGGGCTGTATTTGCTACCTACCTACTAATAACCCACTTGTGGGTTGTTAGTAGGTAAGTAAAAAGAAACAAACGATTGAGCTAACCACCATGGTTAGCTAGGGAACTGGAACCCAACAGAAAACTGTTTCCTGACCACTTATCATTCATCCTTCAATGGTGCACTGGTGGGTGCTGGTTCACTGTGGCTGTTCAAGTCACAAGATGCTGTAACAAATTATAGTGCTTGGTATGATATCACCGAAAATCTCGGGAATCAAAATTACACAAATTGGCTGAAACCGAGCACAAGAATGGCCCCACTGCAAGCCAACCAAGCCCAATCTATCCTTGCTAGGGTTAAATGCAGTGTTGTGCATGCAAGTGTGAATTTTGTGTATTTAAAATTCTTTTTTTTACACCTACACTTACATGGTGGTAGTGTAAATGATTTTCAATATATATTTACACAATGTTGTGTAAATGTTTTGGGGTGTGCAAGTGTAAGGCGCCTTTGTGAAGCACCTTTGTAAAGTTGTAAGGCTCTAAGGTGAATTTGAAACCCGTGTGACCTTTCAATTTTTTGTAATTTTTTTTTTGTGTGTGTGTTGTTTTTTCAATTTTTCATATTCAAAAAAAAAAAATCCCATAAGAAAAACATGTTGAATGTGAAACAAACTATCAAAATAACTAGCATTCAATATTTCTCACCTATCACATGACCGGTGGTCATACACTTAGTCCAAAAAATTTAACACCGATCCTTGATCCTTTGCATTCTTCATTACGAAACTTAAAGTTTTTCCCAAACCCTAGTTTCGTCTTTACTTTCAAAAGCCCACACAGATGGTGAGATTTGCTCTGAACCACCAACAATGAACTTAGTTGACCCAGAATTTCCTAAAAGGAGCACCCATAACTTAGTTGTTATGGCACTAGTAGAATCTGAAACCTTGAGTCCTTGTAAAACCAAGTCCAGGATTTGCAGGCATTATAGGACCACTTCCACACACACACACACACACACACACTAGAAAGAGGGTCTTTTTAAAGTTTAGTCATGCTAGCTTTCTACTAGTGTCTATCTGTTTGCCTACAAACACTTTCAGTTGGAGTTGTGTCCTACCATACATATATTAAACTGGATGTTTACTTCTTGGCATTCGGACAAATGCAGAAAGTCCACTAAATCACCACGTTAGAGCATCTCCAGTTGTGCTCAGTATGTGACCCTGCCAAAAACATTTTTCGCATTCAAATTTAGTCATTTAATGTCCACCCATAAAACTGAAACTGGGGCAGCAAATGGGTGGTGGACTACTAGTAGCAAACCACCTCGACCAATCATTATGATGAACCAATCAGAAATAGTGAGCAGCAGTCAGATCATATTTATTACACTCTTTCCCTGCAAGTCCACAACATTGCTGCTACGTCTTTGACGAGCCACCGTAACCGTAAACTGTGCAATTATGCTGAGTCAACCGCGCATTAACGTCTGGGGTGGCTGATTATGTAATTCTCTTGCCCACATTATATGGCATAATCTTCTGATGATGACGATGATCATACACTTCCAATTATAGTGACCAAAATGTGTCTACTGAGCATGAAATAATTTTCACATCATTGAATTTGCCACACCAGACCTTAATTTCATGGAATGACCTTGCCCTGGCCATTATGTAGAGTGCATTGCCTAGCTGACCGTAATCCCAACAGAATGGGCACGTCTTGACCATACGATAATAGTTTCATATGGCCTTTTCCACCTTTTTTTTAAAAAGTCCCCTTACAACAAACAATGGACAGGTCTTCTTGGGTCTACATAACGTATCCATTATTTTTTTCAAAATCCACATGCCCATCGTGCAAATCATGAAAGTGGTTATGTTATGGAATATGCTAAGTACAGGCCATTGTGCCCATTTTGCTGCCCGTTCAGAAATTTTGACTCTCCCTACTGATCTTGCCCAAGTTTCTCCCACTCAACCAAATTACCCAACTGGTTTCATGATACATATAAGTAGTTAGCTAGGTAGGGGAACTATGGAACCTCTGGGTATGGTTTTGATAAAATTTTGAAGGATATGATGAGAACCTTCGCATAAGGATTTGGGTTGCATTTTAGAACATGGTGGTTCCTCATAGTGATAGTTTTCATTTTAATTTTTTTAAAGATGAGGAGATCCTAAGTGTACTTAGGAATTAGGGTTTTTAATTTAAATGATGAAATAGTTTAAAACAACGATTTTTTTTAAAAATTACATGAACATATAGTTTTTAATTTACAATGTGACATTGATCACAACAAATGTCCCATAAGTCCTAACCAAGTGGTTTAAGCATTGATAGGTTCTCATTTTTCTCATTACAAATTGCACACAAAGTTTCCTATTTCCTCAAAGTGGGCTTTTGTAGGGGTTCATATCATTCCCACAACTTGCAACTAAAACATTTTTGTTGGTTCTTCCCATATTAACACAACAACACAAAACAAAAAGTTTCAAACATTGATATAACACATAATCATAAAGATAACAAAATATTTATTGGTTGTTGCCTTCACACACCAACATAATCACAAAGGTCATGAAACTTTTGAACTATTGCCCCCACACATCAATATGACCACAAAATATCAAAACTTCTAACTTCTTGCCCCCTCACATTGACATAACCACAAAATATAGAAAATAATTTTAGCAAGTTATATCCTCATGCATTAACAAAGCCCAAAAACTACCAATGAACTTATGAGTTGTTGTCCCCCATGCATCAATAAAATTGCATCAAGTTGAATCCCCATGTGCATTAGCAAAACCACAAAAACAAAACACACAAAGCCTTTTCGAAATCAAACCACCATGCATAAATAGAACAAAAGAAACCAACAACTTTCAAGCTCATCACCCCACACATCAACAAAACCACAAAGATGTTTAGGTAATCAATAATCAACCTTTTATTTGAAGACTCAATTCTTTTCTTGCCACCTCATCATTGGGAGATTACCATGGACATTCTTACAATAGGAATAATATAATTTGTAGATATTTCAAATCATTAAAAACTTAAAAAGAACTTTTGAAGTACTACCTATTTGTAGGATACTTTTAAAACACGGGCAAAATCAATCAAAGTTTAAGTCTTATTAAAAAAAATCTTGTTTTTCAATGAACTTCTTGTGCTCCTCAATCAATGTGTCTTCACATAAGAAAATGATCTAGAGTGTTTTCCTTGGCCCCTTCACACCCAAGACAAACATGATTTGGCCAATGTTTAACAACAAAATTGAAGTGATCAAAAATATCAATTCCATGTTGAAACTATCTAAAATTTGTCATAACATTAGCAACACTATTTTATTTTCGAATTTCAACTTGTGAACCTATTGTGTCAAATATTTGATGAACCAAAAATGACAAATGCAAAAATTGCATTGCATATATCACCCGCCAACCTAAAAGATTCTTGATTTTTATCAGTTGTAAATATAACTATCAAAAGATTCACAAGGCCTTTATTTTCCCAATGAAAACATTCCTAACATTAACATCAATTAGTATGCAATGGCAACCAATACATTACATGATTTGGAGATTACAAAAATTAATTTTTGCATCATCATTCACAACAAAAGAACCCCTATTAACTTACAATGCAATGCCAAGGATACCACATGCTTGGGTTGGCAAAAAGTTGTGGAATAAAAAGTGCCCAAGATGCATTTCCCTTGATACTCAATGCTTTTTGTGATCCTTGAATAGTAGTTTTGGCCAAACACACAAATTCACCATACTCTTCATCATCTTCATACCTTATTATATTAAAGTGAATGTCATGATTGTAAATGCAATCAAAAGTTGTTATGTTTTTTTAATTACAATAAAAACACCACAACAACAACAACAAAATGAAAGGGATGAGAAAATATAAACTCGTTACATCCTTTTAGTTACAACAAAAAAATGGAAGGGGTGGGAAAATACAAAGTTTTTTCATCCTTTTAGATGTAATAAGCACACAACAACACCACAAAATTAGAAGGGGTGAAAGAATAAAAAGTTCCTTCATCCTTTTACCTACAACAAGAATACAACAATAATAATAAAAATGGAAAGTGTGAAAGAATACAAATCTATTTCATTCTTTTAGCTGCAACAAAAACACAACAACAATAACAAAAAAGGAAAAAGTGAAATAATATAGAATACTTGAAAATCACTGAAGTTATTAAAGTCAAATTTCATTTTTTAAAGGTTTATTGCAAACCTAAGCAAAATGTAGCAACAAGTTTGAGATGCAATGAACATGTATACCGTAATACCTTTTTAGGTTCGGCACCTCTATGCCAATTAATTAATTTAAATTTAAAATTTCAATTTGTTGGTTAAAATTTGAATTATGAAAATTTTGACACTTTGTATTAAATTTATTATAACCAAGTGTTCATAGAAGAGAAGTTTCATGCTTTTGTGGTGAGGTGGTCAATAAGTGATTGTTGTAAACCACTTAGAACGGAGGTTTAAGGATCAAACTTGGTTGGCTTCATGAAATTTTTAAATTTTCATCATAACTAACTATTAATATCCAAAAAATTCGGCAAATTAAAAAATAATTTAATTTATGCCGAACCTGAAAAGGTATTATAGTAACAACAACTTCAATTTGTGATAATACAAAAACACAAATAACATGAATTTAAACACACAAACAACAACATTAATAAATGTGAAAAAACTTACATGGAAGTCATGAAAAAAAATGTTGTGAATGCCAGAGATTTGCCGCAAATTTGAGCATGTGTAACCAACATCAACAAGAAACCAAAAAAGCAATGCCATGGGTTTGATATTTGGTTCTTACAAAAAAAGATGCTAAAAAAAGGTGGCCAAAAAGCACACAATCATTTGAAAAGAACAATGTGAAAATAAAAATGTCAAAAATGACCATGAAGACTCATTGCATAGATGAAAAACAACAACACATGTAAGCAACTTGGAAACTTAAACCAAGATGAACAAACAACAAAAGATATTGAAAAAAGATAACTGAAAAACACAAAACACACAATCAACCAAAGTAACAATGTCGATGAAAACTTAAAGAAGAAAGTTCAAAAACTCAACATTGTAAAACCTAAATCTAACCCTAAACCTAACAAGTTCCAAAATCAAATATTAAATAAATGGATTAATGAATGCTAGGTTTGATTAATCATAAAATTTCATCAAGTTTTTAAGTATGAGTCTAAAACATGTCTTCTAATTAAACAAATTCTAGTTTAGGTTAACATTTGGTTTCGAAATGTTGGATTGGGTCTATGAAACTAAAACTTTACCTACTAATTCTTCCTTGCCAAATTGAATACCCAACCAACACCTCTTTCAAGTTTCAACCACATTAACATAACAATAATGAAGATTCACAAAATGCTAGCAAGAACCCTAAGATCCTTCGTGTTTTGAAGAGTTGCCTTTGAAGGTGGAAGGAAAGCTTTTTGTATTGTGCTTGATGCTTGTGTTTTTTTTGAAAATTGCCAAAAATTAATAATAGTAATAAAAATTTTAAAAAACAAGTTTGGAGGTTTTCAATCAACAAAAGTGAGAAAAAATTAAAATGGCCAAAAGATAAAAGGATGATAAAAGATTTTTCAAAATTCATTTTTAGTTTATAGCCAAATTTGGTTAAATATTTCCTAAGGATGATTGCCACTTTTTCTACATAATCTCATAGAGGATATAGCCAATTTGGGCTACAAACAAAAATTCCTTAAAAAAAAGAAAATCACTACAAGTTGAGGGTAAGGAAAATACCACGTTTCCTCTCTTCTTCTTAATTTCCTTCTTTTGTCGAGAATCACATGTTAGCTTCACGTGATTGGGGATCTTGTTTCACAAGATCTGTTTCAAGTACCAAACAAAAAAAAACAAGTGGGGGAAGAAGAATAATTTAGTTTGCAAAGAAAGGACGACAATCAAAGCCCAGCAAGTCAGTCCATATTGCATGACAAAAACATTACAACCAAACTGAGTAGTAAGTTATCAACAGATGCGACAAAACTCTGAACCTGCTGCTCTCGTGTTGTTGTCACAAACAAACAAAGCAGGCTCAAGATGTGCACATCGACTTATGGCAAGTAATGAAGGAAGGAACTGGAACTGGAACTGGAACTGGGGCGACAAAGCATTGATGGGAGGAATAAAGGAGCCACAAACAAGTTTTAACACTACTTGGCTAACAATTCATTCATTCATTCATTCATTCTTTTATGGCTTTGAACATGCATCACAAATTCTTGTGATTGCTTTTCCCAGAGGATTTTTCATTTGTGCTGATAGACCCCAAAAAAAAAAAATTTGGGAAAAAATTGGGAATTTTTTTCTTTAGTAGTGTAAACTCAACTAATTTTTTCCTATTTTTGGGGGGAGGAAAAATTCCAATTTTTTAAATCTCCCAAAACTGATTTTTTAAATTAAAAATACTAATTAAATTTTAATTTTTTTAAAATAATAATTTATTATTTAATAATTTATTATTTTTTAATTTAAAAACACTCTGGTTTCAAGCTGGAACAAACAGGAGCATTTTCAGGCAATGGCAATGGGTACAGAGTACAGACCATACCACCATGATACTCCACCAACCTAACCTGGCATGGTAAATAACATCATGGCAATGGTTATCATCATTCTCATGGCTGCTGAGTTCCTTTTGCATTATTGGGTTGTAAGTTAATAATCAAATAAATACCTTGTAAAACCCACAGGTTAAATTATTATATCTACCAATATTCCATACTATTATTTTCCATGTAAATTATTTATTTATTTATTTATTTATTTATCTATCTATTTATTTATTTATTTATTTATTTATTTATTTATTTACATCTCTAGATATTGGAATCAAATAATTTGGAGTAGCATGCACACATACATGCCCTAATTTTATTGGCATCAGCCAACCAACCGCAATGAGGCCACCATCAAAGTCTAGAAATGTAAGTAAGTTATGATTGATGGTGGCCTCATTGGTTCTAATTTTGAACCATTTAATTTCATAAATTTTACATTTACTAAGTGGTTTAAATCACAATTAAATCATAATTCCAAGGGTTAGGCCCAAGGGCCATAGACAACCAAACTACTAATGGTTGGTTGTTCAATTTCATGGTAGGGTTTTCAGAGTGAACCAATGATCTTTTATTTTTATTTTTTTGGCAAATTTTCACCAAAAAATGTGAATGGAGTTTTCTTACCTATTTGGGCTCTAATAGGTAAACAGGTAATCAAAGTCCATGATTAATAATTATTTGGGCTAGTACTACCAATGACAATCTATTTATTTATTTATTTCCTTTACCTATAAGGTCTAATTTTGAAGGGTGCAAATTACCTTTATTTTTTCTTACCTATTTGAGCTCCATGTTCCTTCGCACTACAATCAATTATTTTACTTTTTTTCTTATGTTTTCATATGGTTCTCAATAATTCATCATTATTTATGTCAATGTTTAATTTAATTGAATTGAATTTAATATATATTTCAAGAACATGAAAAAGCACATGTTAATTTGTTTTTTTTTTATATCCATGTTGACGAATAGGGGTAAAGGGTGAGACAATTATCAAATGGAGGAAGTTATTAGGAAAGGTGGGAAATAGTTATTAAGAAAGTTAATAGGAATAAGAAGTAATTATTAAGAAAAAAAAATGAGATAGTTAGGTTTGAAAATTAAGGAAGTTATTTTCAAATTTGCCTTTGGAATAAGACATAGATGATCATATGAAGGATTCCAAAAAAATTGCCCATATATCAGTTTCAGTTTTGATTACTTGTCTTTGGAATTTGGGTGCACTATTAGGGACGATAAATTTGTCTTCTTATTTTTTCATATGTTTTTTAATAATTCATCAGTATTTATGTGAATGTTAAATTTAATATAAATTAATAATTAATTTAATTTAATCTAAAATATAATTTCATGGACATGAAAAAACACATGTTAATTTGCTTTTTCATATCCATGTTGGTGGGTTGGGGAAAGGAGTGAGAGGAGGAAAATGAGTGAGGCAGTTATAAAATGGAAATAATTATTAAAAAACAAATGAGATAGTTAAGCTTGAAAATGAAGTAGTTGACATGTTGAAAATTATCATAATTATCAGAGGCTACACTCTGAATAATTTCACTACTCATATCACAATATTATAGTAGATGATAGAAATTATATATATATATATATATATATATATATATTCAAAATTAAAATTTAAAATTAATTTTTTTGAAAAAAATAATTCTCTGTTTTGTCAATGTGGAAACTGACCCTAGGTTAAGGGTTTTCTTTCTTTTCTTTTCTTTTTTTTGGGTTAATTGCATTATGCTTGGACACCAACTGGGAATGGGTGGCCAAGTTATGTCCACAATTTTTTGCCATGCTTTAGAAGTTATGGCCCCTCTGTGTTCATTCCCTCTCTGACTGAAAGTGGGAAAGTCAAGTATAATTTATTATTCCACCACAAGTTTGCAATAAGTGCATAGTGTGGGGGGGAGAGACTTGATTGATCCCCACTTTCATTATTGGACATAAGTTAGAGCCAAGAAACACACAAAAGTGGAGGGATAATTGGACCACAAACTAGGTCTATATCATCAATCATATGACACCATCTCCCTCACAATTCATGCCCTTCCTTTAGTTTAGGCCAAAATTGGTGACCAACTTCCCCCCTCAAAATTAATTAATTAATTAATTAAAAGTTTAAAAAACCAACCCAAAAAAAAAAAACAAAACAAAACAAAAACAAACAAACAAACAAAATTGGTGACTAAACTTTCATTTCTGCCAAAAATAAAATAAAATTGGTGACTAACACAATTAGGAATAGAAATCCTAGCAAGCCAATGAGGTGAGCCAACCATGCACTAAAAGGGCCCCCATTTCTTTTTGGGGTGTGGGGAGGGGGAAGGGGGGATTGCAAGTTTTTTTGGAATTGGGGTGTTCCCAATGTGTTCAATATGGTTCCATCACGTTCCCAATGATTATTTATTATTTTCCTAGTACGTCCCCCAGGTTCCCAATGTTTTCCCAATAGCACCACACTAGTTTCATGCCCAAAGTTCTCCTCTTATATAACCTATAGGTAGCCCAAATGAGAAGCCTACAATGAATCTACTTTGGGAGTGCTCAAAATTTAATCAATTTTTTTTCCTTTTATTTCCTGTGATGGGCCAATCAAAGAGGCCTATCACCACCCCAAAAAAAAAAAAAAAAAAAAAAAAAAAAAAAAAAAAATAGAGGGGTTATAAGGGATTTTTATATGAAAAAAAAAAAAAAAAAAACAAAAAAAAAATAGGATAAAAAAG
>Ga0116229_10004887_pt1 | contig 21944 bp, 13 predicted proteins | sample S1TSphgellanicum_3_FD_87313 | JGI IMG/M metagenome (GOLD analysis project Ga0116229, IMG submission 87313) | Host-associated microbial communities from peat moss isolated from Minnesota, USA - S1T2_Fc - Sphagnum magellanicum MG | ecosystem: Host-associated > Plants > Peat moss > Unclassified...
CATTGCAAGGTGTTTCCATGATCATCATGGTGATAATCATCTCAGCCATGACTGTGCAAAATGCAGATTGGAGTGGCCACTGAAGATGATGAAGTTCCTCTTAGTGGACTGTGGAATCAAGGAATTGAGTGCAACAGTCACAGTTCTTCCTATTTTTCAAGCAGCTCGACTAAATGTGCTGCTTCCCGTCGTGCAATGTTTCCTAGAGCAAAACTGTTTTGATGCTTCGTTCATATATCTTGACATGGCAATTGTTTTCTGTCAAGGGGAGGCAATAGAATACCTTCTACATGCAATACCCAAGCCAATGGATATCATCAGCATGGTTGAGACTGTAAGATGTGCAGCATCAAATATCAGGGGGAAACCAAGAGGACCAGAGGGACTCCTCTTTGCTTTGCACTCCAACTTTCTCGATGACCCCACTGCAACTTTGGCAGAAGCAGCAATACTCGCAGAGTTACAAGACACAGACCATACTGTCAAGAGTCAACTAAGAAAACAATGGTCACAGCAAGCATTTGAAGTTGGGACAGAGGTAGGTCACAGGCATTTTCTGAATTGGATGCTTGTGAGAAAACGCAGTTGCTCCTCGTTTCGTCTTGGAGAGCTTCCCCATGAGCTTCAGGTAGCAGTCGGCTATCTATCTCTCTATAGAGACTGCTCCAGAACTCCAGGCAGTCTACTATCTCAAAGGCAACAAGGTGAGCTGGTGAGTGCCATCTGTCACTTATACCAGGGTAGTAACCAAGTGACTGAAGCAGAATTGCTGACAGCAAACAAGCTGTTGTTGTTACGCTTGCTCGCTGCCTGTCTTCCGGATTGGTGTCAACAGGTTACTGGCTCAGATGATGCATCCACCCTTTCTGCCTTTTTCAGGACACAAAAAACTCCTTCAAACTAATACGGACTAGTAATGCCAGATTCTCTGTAGGCATCCAGGTGCCCTCTGGTACTTAACAGAGGCAGTAGATTGCTCATCAGTATGATGGGCTGTTTGATATTATCTTCTATACATAATCCCTGCATCCGGCAGCTGAGAATTCAGCTTTACTAGTGAGATCACTTGTACAGTTAGAGCTGATCTTCATGAGAACAATGCATTGTCCTGGTTACTTGTAGAAATCAGGATGCTTGCAGAGGCTTCAGAGGTCTGAGGGCATTTTTGGCTTGATGGAGAGGTTAGGCCCAGATTTTTGCGGTTGTGAGCTGTTTTGCTACTTGGATGTCATACTTTTGACTCTTATGAGTAATTTCTCTCAAGAATCAGATTGGTGATCGGTTTAGGGGTTTGCAGTATGTATCTGCAGGGATTTGTGTGTCCTCGCCTCTCCTAGTTGAAAAGGATAGCAGCAACAAATGTGCTTCCTTGAAAATATTATAGACATTGAACTAGATCTCTGAAGGTTTCAGCAGTCCATGTGCTTTTTTTGCACTTGAATAGGTATTCTGTTTCGAAGACTTATGTTGAGAAGATGCAGGTCATCAATTGGTGTCTGATGATGTGTGGAGTTACATGCAAACTCTGAATGTGATTTTCACCCACATGGCACACAGGTTCCAATGTCAGGTAAGGTTTCTGTTGATTTCCAATGATGCTTTTCTGTGATATATAGATGTCGAGGGTCAGGTTGTATTGCAGATGCTTCAAGACCCCGGAGACCATCTGGAAGGTTATGTAGATCATGAGTAGTAGGAGGGGGAAGGGTTCCTACCCCTACTTCTTAAGAGTGGGATGCGTCTTATGCCTATTAGTAGACATAATATCCTAAGATCTGTCTCGCACACTTAAGGATTAGGCACAATATCCCTCCTCTTTCCTAAGAGGGATGGATATTGACAGAAATATAAGGTGGCCTCCGGGAAAGAGACCCAAAAAAAGAGGGCCAAATCAGCAAAGCCCTGACTTTAAACCCATACTGGATGTTCAAAAGATAGACATTCATTGGTGTGATACAGCATCATTAAAATCAAAAAACTTGCATACCAATGTGGAAAAGCATGGTATCTATCACCTGTTAAGAAATGAGAAGTGTCTGTTACAAAACGGATGTGGTGGGATGATCATTTTTTTGGAGCTGTCCATAACGAAAATTGATTATGACTGCATTTGTGGGGATGAAGAATGTGACAAGTATATTAAACGGGTTCTTCGGACTAACTTCAGACTCGGTTCCGTAGTGTAGTGGTTATCACGTTCGCTTTACACGCGAAAGGTCGCGGGTTCGAAACCCGCCGGGACTATCTTCACAAAATTCCCTGGACTTTTACGAAGTTGCAGTATTTTGTCTTTATTGTTTGCCTTCGCCCTGCAGGGCGAGGGGCATTCCACCCGGTTTTTCTGTGCACTAACTTGTGAGTTGATTTGGTGTCAACTTCATGGGACATTTACTATTTTTAAACTGTTGCTGCTTTGAACTCGCCCATAAAACTAACTCAACAATTCAATGGGTCCATTTCATGGGTTAACAGACCCGCCATTCAACCAGAACATAAAATTTAGGCTTTAAGATTGGTCACCTAATATTCACTTATTTATGTACTTTTAAGGCATCCAACATGGAATTCGCAACTAAGCATTTGCAGAGCATCTTCTATGCTAATGTTACAATGGAGAGATTATCATACCAGACCATTAGCTTCTAGTAGCAAGGGACTTTATATTCATCACCAGAACTTAACAAATACTTAAAATTGTGTCAATTAGGTACTCATTTTTGTATTGGAGGTTAATTTTACAGTTGAGGGTAATAAACCTCAGGGATGCAGAAGCAGAAAGCCCATTTCCATCACTGTGACTAACCTTCAGATTCAGTCATGGTTTCAAGGAAAGCTTAAGAGTATTGGTACAATTCAGACAACTGAGGATGAGAAAGAATCTGTACAGAGAGATCTGCAGCTGTCACTTGTAGATCAGTTCCTAGTTCAAGCCAGAATTGGATACCAAATCCTACAGACATAAAGTCTCTTCCCCTCTGCACAGAGCCAACAAAATGGAATTATAGAACCTAACACTCCAGCATTAACAAGTTGATTGCAGCTGATTCATCAGTCCTTGCAACTAGTCAAGGCAAAACATAAATGAGCAGTGAGGGTGCCCATCTCTGGCACAAGTAGAGGCAACCACTCTTCTACTGGTGACCAAATTACCAACAAAATGCCATGTACACATTTGAATTTGATGCTGGACAACCCTTATGAGGCACTCTAAACTGGATGCTCCCTACATTCTCACCAAAAGCAAAAAAGATCTTCAGACTACATTTATGAGTGTAAGTAAAACATCATGTAAGAGTAGACAGATCCCTTAACAAAAACAATGCTCAAGGATACAGGAAATCCTGAGCAAAATAATAAACTAAACACACCAGTTTCACTTTTGTCACCAAAGACAAATGTCGAAACATATTCAACCTTACTACCCTGAACCCTGAACCATAGCAAAATCTGAGGATGATTGATGCAAAATTCATAATCTGTTTTAAATATCATGTAAATCCTCTTCTCCAATCAAGCGCCAGTTGTCTGGGATACGTGGGATTTCCAGAATTGAGCAATTGCAGCCAAGAATATCTTTTTCATTCAAGTCATCACCTGCAAAATCCAAGCTGTCAACTACCATTAAGCCAAAAACCTGACTAGATATTCCAAAACTTCCAAGCATTTTACTGATCTTAGTATGTTTACTAGAAGAAATTTGCAGATGCCTTTCTTGTCTATGCAGCATAAAGATATCAGCATGATGTAGTATCATGCTCATAGTAATTGCATATGGTGCAGAAAGTGAGGAAAAATCAGGAGTTCCAAGAATCTGAATGTTCCACATTTCTGGACAAGGCCCTTCGGCAGAAGTACTGTTGTCCACATCTTGTAATTGTCCAGATCTATACAATTGCATGAACTTCACCATGCGAAAACCCATGAAAATACATGTTGCAATGGCACATTCACAACCCATTTGTTTCTGGTTGCCAAACTCAGCTACAAGACACCAAATTTTGTCAAGGGAGAAGAGGAAATCAGCACCTGTTAAGGGTGTTGCAAAGTCGTCTTTCTCCACAAATGGTCCACAAGGAACAGGCTCCAGGACATCCCCAATTTCCTTAATCTAAACAAAATAGAGGCCAAAAATTTCGATCTCAAGTTAGATAGGCTGTTCATATTCTGAACACTCTACTACAACTGGTTCCACTAATTAGCCTCTCCCACACCCATATGTTACTACCACCACAGACCAATTGGGACCTTACAAGAAGAAAAAGAGCCATAAGGTAATGATGTGGATCACCCTATCATTTCAAATTTGCCATAACAAAGAGAACACAGCCTCTCAGTTGTGTTCTCAGGCATATATGTGAGGTAGAAAGCCATGTTAGGAGTGAGATAGTGAATAGAATGCACATGAGAAAATTGCATGTCTGCATACTGTCACTATCCAGAAACAAAATGCAATGAACAAAATGTAAACCTAAAATGACCTTTAAATATTGAAAGTTATAGTTTCAGAAGAGCTCGATTCCTAACACTGTTATGCATCCTATTGAACTGAGGATGAAGGTGAGAAAAGTTCAGTGAGATAAAGACTGGGCCCCCCAAGTTGTTCAAATACAACTCTCTGAATCTTATGTTAGATTCCAAATGAGTGATCAGAGAGCTCCTAGCACTGACTGCCTTCACAGACTACCTTCTATACCTAGGAAAAACCCTTTGACTATATATTAGTCCTTTGTACCATCTAACAGTGAAATCATATGCAACACAGAATTGAGGGTGGCAAAGAGGATAATTAACTTCCCAGAGATGCAAGATTCAACAACTTTGACCAGCCCTCTCGGAAGAGAAAATGTTGCGTAGGAAGCACAAATTAAAGCCTAGCTGCAGTGGCTTTTGGAGTTTAGATCATGGTTGTCTTAGAGGGTTGGATTGTCAGCAACATGTTACAGGGTGAGATATGAATGCACCCTGTTGTCTAGACATGAGTGCTTTGGGAGGTGTATAAAGGAATCTCATAGGTACTTTAGAACAAGTCAATGCTGGAAGAAAACTTACAGGCTCAGAATGTTGAGGGAAGAACCGAGGCAACTGCATTCGGTATGCCAAGGATGCATTCACTCGTTTCTCTATTTCTACACACAAGATTATTGCTGTAAGTACCAAACACTCAGTATGCTTGTAAATCTCCAAAGACCTGTGTTAAACCCCCCCACAGTTCGGACACACATCTGCAGGACCATGTGGTTCAATACTCAATTTCACCTTCCTGCATTCCTTGAGGAAACCTGACATCAGGGCTCAGTCAAGATCTACTCCCCAGGAGTTTGGCCCAGCCTATATTTTGATTGGATTGCTTCTTCTGTGAGAGCATGAATATTATTTTGCAGGACTGTACCTTCAACCCACAAGCAGGAAACATAAACATAGAGCAGGTCAGGGTGTACCCTCATCTTCAAGCTTGAGTCGAAGGGCCTCCATATCATCTCCTGAGAAGTGCATGTGTTCAATGCCATCTTTTGCCCACAGGTCTGCATTCCTCTTCATCTCCTGACTGAGAGGTGGATAAATTTTAGGCCCCAATTTTGGTGCATCGCTCTTTGAAAGACCTAATCCACTCTTGGGCTTCATCTGCTTGACAACATCTTTCACCGGAGCAGTGGAGGGAGATGGCCCTGCAGTGGAATTTTCATTTGTTATGTTGCGAAGAGCAATTCGGGCTGACCCAGTAGGCTTTTTCAAGGATGAAGAAGAACCCGTTTTCGAGATCAGATTCTCAGAGCCTGATGATGGTTTGAGAGCGGGATTTGGGGTTTGGGAGTTTGGGAGCTTGTTGGTGATGTTGGACAGAGTCTTCCTCTCTGGATGATTACTGCCTTGCTGATTCTGCTGCTGCAATTTAAGCCCCCCTGCTTTTCCTGCTGTCTGCAACCCTCCTCCATTATTCCCTTGCAACTTTCCTGTAAAGATTCAACAGAGACCACTTCATGAAATTCGTTGAACCAAAGCCTCGAACACAGTATGTAAAAATCTCTCAAACACCTTATGTGAGCCTTGCAAGTTGCTCTTACCCATGAGAACCCATCAACCCAGAGCACTGTATCCCTTGATGATCTTTGAAACAAAAAACTGCAGCCATTCACATTCACAAGAACCCTAAGAGGAAATGAATGTTGTGCAAAAGGAAGGGAAGGAGGGAGGCAGAGAGAACCTGCAAGGAGCGGGTGGGCAGCATTCTCATCTTGGGGAGCTCTCGGCCTCACCCTCAAGGCCATCTTCTCGTCCTCCTATTACACTCAAATTTCTCTTCAGCTACACTCTTCTTGTACTACCTCACTCCCAGATCCTTACTTCTTTCAAAAGCACCCCTGTCCACCGACACTGTGCAATCAGCGACTGATCCAAGCCAAATTCAGGAAAAGCATTCCAATAAGGAGAAAACTTCACAAAAAAGCAGAACCAAACAAAGCTCATATATCAAACAAACAAACAAACAAAAAACTTCAATGCAAAAGAGAGAGGGAGCGAGAGAGACGAGACACGAGAGAGCGCTTCAGCAGCACCTAGGAACAAAGAAGCCTGAGTCAATGACTACACAAAAAAGTAATATGTAAGCGATAAAATGCATGAAACTAGAAAAAGGATCTTGACTCACGGAGCACAAATATAAGCCCTAAGAAGTGGAATGGAGCTGCGCGGACGACGGGTTTCGCGAAAAACCTCGAGCTAGCGAGCGAGCGAGCGAGCGAGCGCAAGAGACAAAAGGAGCCGTAGAAGAGGAGCAGCGCATTCAAACGCGCGAGAGCGGGAGCGCAAGATCCGGCCAACGGTCGCACGCTGTTTTAGCACCACCGGGAAGATGTCCAACGGTCGTACACGGTCTGGGATACAAAAATGGTTTTTTAGTTTTTACCCTAAATTTTCTGAACAGGTGTTTTTTTTTATAAATTATTGTGGAGAATTAATGATTTATTTCAGCTTCTTTTTCTCTTTAGCTGTTTCTTTTTTATCTAAATAGGGGGCTAGCATAGTGTGCAAAGCTGGATATTTATTTATTTATTTATTTATGTATTTCAGCACATTGCACACACCTTTCATGATTTTTTTCATCATCTTTTTGGTTTGCATTTTTTGTGTTCTTAAAGTCTTGTTTGCTTTGTCTCTACATGATTTTCATCATCATCATCTTTTTTTTTGTTTTTAATTGTTGAGCTCATGTTTCTTTGTTTTTACACAATTTCTATCATCATCTTTTTGTTTGCATTTCTTCTCTCTTGTTTTTCTTTCTTTTTTTGGGTCTTTTATTCATCATTTGGCTTTTCTTTTTTTAGTGCATCGCAAAGCTTTTAGTATTTTTTTTTCTCATTGGTGATGGTGATTTCTCCTTCTCATTCATGATGAGGGTAGGGTGTACGAGGTTGGCTTTGTGCTTTCAGCACATTGCACACCTTTCATGAATTCTATTGTCATTTTGTTGGGTGCATTTTTTTCTTTATGTATTAACAATGGCAATCTTTCCTTCTCATGCAACTTTTGAGTTCTTCATTTCTTGCATTTGCATCCCCACGTAGTGTTCTTCTTCTCACACTTGCTTTTGTCTTGCATTTGCATCCCCACATAGTGTTCTTCTTCTCACACTTGCTTTTGTCTTGCAATTTGCATCCCCACATAGTGCTCTTCTTCTTCTCACACTTGCTTTTGTCTTGCATTTGCATCCCCACATAGTGCTCTTCTTCTTCTTACACTTGCTTTTGTTTTTCATTGCTTTATGTTTTATGTTCAACATTTTGCATTAGCCATCACACATTGTGCATTTTCTTCTCACATTTACTTTTCTTTCTTTTGGAATTTTTTTTCTTCTTCTATGTTCATCAAGTTATGTTTTTTTTTTTAATTTTGCATTTAATATGTGTAAGCTCTTTTTGTTGCATTTTTTGTTTTTTGTATGTATGTTTTTGAACACCTCTATTTTCCACATCTTTATTCCAATGTTTTTATTTCCATTAACATTTGATGTTTTACATGCATCTCTTCCATTTATTTCTACATTCCACCTATGTTTGCATCATAACTTTTGTTACTTATACCTTTTTTTATTTTGCTTATACATCACAACTTATACACGTTTATTATTTCTCAATTTTTGTCTTCTTTTTTATCATTGCATTTTTTTTAGTTTTGTGTTTTTTTAATGTGTGTAGGTTTTTTGTTGTTAGTTTTTTGCTTGTTTATTTTTGTAGGTGATGGTGGTGTGGTTAAAAAAAATTTGCATTTTGTATTTTCAAGTATTGTAATCCACTTCTTCTTTTTAAAGAGTTTTCTTACAATTTTTTTTGTTTTTGTCTTTTTTTTTAAATTTGTTTCTACAATGTCTACTAATGTAAATGTCAAAAAGAATTGTAATGAAGGTTTTTGAAATTTTTTTTAAATCTTGAAAGATTATTTGCTTGCATCAATGTCTTTGCCCAATGAAAGTTTTAACCTCCATGCTAACAATAAAATTTTGCATGTGTTTTTAATTGTTATCGTTAGTGGGTTTTTGCCTTTTTCCTCTTCTTCCAAATGCCACATGTTGGAATAACCAAGGCATCCTTCGAACTCCGAAAATGGTTTCATTAACCTTAATATTATAGGATAACTAATCATGTATATTAAATAACATCATTTTGGAGCCTTTTGTTGAACTTCTCTTCAAAAGTTAAAAACATGATTTATTTTTATCATCATATTTTTTTTAACATGTTCATCTTGAATAAGACTTTTTGAAAATTTAAGGTTTTGTAACCACTATATTTGTGTCTACATACAATTAAATGTTGCTTGCAACTAATTTTGATTATTTTCACAACTATTTGTTATGTTTGGTCATACTTGTGAATATGCTACAACTATTTTTTTTCATCCTTCCAAAAGAATAACTTTTAATTTGGTCTTCATCCAAGAAAGGCCATATATGTCCCATTAGTTGCAAATGTTGCCAAATTTAGTTTTAGCCCTATGGATATATAAAGGTCCATTAAAATTACATTATGAAATATTAGGGGCATACTATGATGTACAAGTGAACAAGGTCCAAGTATATATGATGGGTGCATTAAATCTTAAGTAGCTTATATTTAAAACATATTGAAATATATCAATCATACATTAAAAATATATATGTGTACTTTGAGTATATTCAAATTGTATTTCACATATATAAAAAACATATTAAGGCCATATTATATTTGTATCCTATTTTTTATTTTTTTTATTAAATATTGATTCTTATAGTTAATAATACCTATAACTAGTATAATAATAATATGGTTAACCTAGGCTAACTATTAGTTAGAATAATAATTAATAATAATAATTTTCAAATTATAATTACTAAAACATGTTACTTACTATAATAATTAACATAAAAATAATAGTTCATCAATATTACTTATATAATATTATTATTTTAATAAATATTCAAAGAAATTTCTTATGATTAAAATCATTAATATGCAATTTATTAAAGGATTCAAAATTATGATTTCTTTTATTATTATTATTATCATTCAATATTTACTTATTATTTATATTTATAGCAAGTGAGATTTATTAAATTAAATATTATTATTGTAAAAATTAATCTAGGCTAACTACTAGCTACAATAATAATTTTATAAACATTGTTATTAATATTTTCAATATTTATTTTATCTTCTTATTAACTTAAATAATTATTATAATCGTTAATTTAAATATTAAATATAATTAATAGTATATTATTCCATTAATTGTTACTAAATGGCTATTATGCCTACTGAAATTATTTTATTATTATTATTTCTTATAATTAATAAGAGCTATAAAAATGAAATAATGATCAAATAAACTAGTTATAATAATAATTCATATTTTTATTTGTATGAATTAAAATATTTGGTTTAAATTAATTACAATAACATTATATATGTAATAAAATTATTGATATTATTATTATTGTTATTATACTGCCTTTAAATATTATTACTTATAATGACTAGTAGTTAATAAGTAAACTAGGCTAATATAAAATAAATACTAAGAAATAATTACAATTTGGTTTTGACTAAATTGGTCACATATGCGACTAAAACTGTTTAACCCATATCTTTTGTCTTCCATTTTTTTAATGTGGAATATATAACTAGGTACATTACTTATATTCAAAGTGTAAATGTCATTCAAAAGATGAATCAATAATGTTCAACCTTAAAGATTATACCCAAAATAAAATAGGATTATTTTAAACTTACCTACCTAACCGAGGCCTATCTACTTTCCTCCCTAGGCCTAACCTCCTTACCTAATTCAAAGATGCCACATGTGAAAATCTTATTGACCTTAAATTGAACGATCCAATTTTTAATTAATTAAAATATTAAATATTAAATTTCATTTAAATGTGTCACGTGTCACCAAATAATTGGCCTTTAAAATGGAGACAATTAATACGCCATGCGGCAAACTTTTATTGTGCCACATGTCATGATTTAAAACAATCCAGAATGGACGGTGTGAATTTTTCTCAATATTAAATAAAAATAATTTGGAAATATTCAAAGATGCTACCATATGTTAGTGCATCATTTGTTATTAGTGTTAACCAAATCAATCACATGTTAATTACAAAAGACAATAGGTATGGATTTAGTCAATGGATGAAAGTTTTTTTGTTGACTTTTATTTTTCATCCAAAAATTATGTCATTTGCGATTGTGGTTGCATGCAACTTGTTGAATGCGACCAATGGGATTTTAATCAAATATTTTGCTTGTGATTAGAAATTAGTCATAAAAATTAATCACAAAATTTCATTTTTCTTCTAATGATATTAATACCACCTTTTTTACCTTCACAAGAATCAAGGATGCCACACTCCTCTTTTTCAACTTGACATATACATGCATATATCATCACACACACACACAAGTGTTAAAAAATAATTGCTATAGTAGTCACAAAATTATAAAGGAATCAAGAACCCCTTTGCTGTTTAACTCTACCTTTTATATATTACATGTAATTAGTTACAATTGTTTCCAACTATCCATTTATATGCTAATAATTATTATAGTTGGTTATTCATAATATTCAATAGTTTAAGTTTGGTTAGCCACTAGATTCGATTAGGAAACAGTTTGGTTATCGAATCTCTTGAAATTTTTTCTATCAAATTCAACTAGTCTCTTTTCCCAACATTATCCTTGTTTTAAAATTAGCGTCCTCACACAATTTCTTTATTCTTGACCAAATTTGTATATCCTTCTCTTCCAAAATGTGTTTGAGCAAATCTAGAATTAAGTCTTGGTGTACTATATTGTCACCAAATTGTTGCCATCACTTCTAGACATTCCACCTTTTGATGAATTTATAAGCACTAAATTATGAATATTTACATGTGCCTTTCATTTTTCATGCACACCTCAATATGATCAAGTAGCTTTTCAATCTACACCATATTGAAGTTTGGTTTACCAAATTATGTAGTCCAATACTTATGATAATACGTACTTATAATATCATAATATGTCACTTCCAATTTGTAATGATATTGCATTATGTAGACCCCAAACAACTTGCAAGATATTCTAACCTTCCATAACCATGGGAATTATTGAAATAGAATCATAATAATGATGTAAGTCAAGTATTCCTAATACTCTAGATTGTCAAATTTTTACAACAATCAAAAATCTTGTAGCTTAATGATTATTTCCAACACTTGAGGGAAAGTCTAATCATTAAAAAAGTCTAAAGCTAATAGAACATGTAGTATGCTTTTAGATTGGGTACTAATGGTAGTAGATATTCTAGTTCTTTGAGGATATGCAACATGCCATTAAAAGTACAAGGTTTCAAACCATTACCTCTACATCACAAGGAAATGGTACCATGGGCATATTCTCATAACAAAGATTAATCTTGATATGTGTCTAATACAAGTTTTAAACTGGCATATGTGGTTCACTAGCAACACCGTCCTTACTTACAAAAGTTCTTCAATTAGAAATTAGATTTGAAGTTCTTGCAGTTGAAGTTGAAGTTGGAATTGTGTTTCTCTAGTGTTCCATTATCATTTGCCAATAGTTCTCTTGGTCAATTCCATCTCCAACCGCTTCATTTCTTGTATCACACTAGGTGCATGTCTTGACTTATTTGATAGAATTTGTACCTCGTCATTTTTTATTTTTTCTTCTTTTTCACTACTCTTTAATTGTTCCTCCAAATCTTATATTTGTGCATGAACCACACCTAATTGCCAAACCATATCCTCTTCTTCTTGGTAATTTAATTGAATCATGAAGGTTTCAACTTCCCAAAGGACCTCAACTAATCCAACATCCTAATTCTACAACATTATGTCATACAACAAAGTTTTTGCAACATTCTTCAATACCCTCTTCTTACTTTCCACTTCTTCTTTAATGCCTTCCTCCTTGTATTGAGTTATATTTGCAACTATTTTTCTCCTTCTATAATAGCTTTGATGTGATTCTTGAATATCAATATTTTTCATTAATTAACTTCTATAACAACTACCGAATGTTCTTGATGTCCCTTCAAACAAATTGCATACTCCTCATTATGCTTTTGCAAAACAACTTTTCTTTATCCAATGTTTGTATGGTTGTGTTCAGTTTGGTTGATGAATTAGGTTGAAATGATTTCATCATGATTGTTTTTGTATGCTAAATGCAAAGGCATTTCTCCATTCTCATCTTTTGCATTCACATATGTTCCTTTGTTAAAAAAAGAAAAAAGACAAATTTATTCGCAAAACAAGAAAAAAATTCCAAATGTTTTTGAAGTTCAAAACACTAATTCATTCCTTTAGGAAATTGAAGCACAAAAGGACGCAAAAAGGCTAGAATAGCCTATTTGGAATTGGAATATGGTAGCTATAGGACTCTAGGGCCGTCAAAGCATGGTTGGGGTACCAAATAGGACTATCTCATTAAATAATTGATGGACCCCCTCACTTGAACATGTCATTTCAAAACTTAGTGGCATGTTCATATTAATTAATTTATTTTTTCCTCATACATACATACATTATTAAGGTATTATATTATACATAACATTTTAAACTTGAACAAGTTTAAAGATTTCTAACAAGACCTGGAAAAAATTCAAGATTTTGTTTCATAAAAGAAAAAAAGTTTAAGGATTCATAAAGAATGTATAAACTAATTATTTAGGCTAAGATTTTTACCATAAACACCTTAGGTGCTAATGTGTATAAAATGTTCAAGTGTGACAAGAACTAAATGCCTTATTGTAATGTACAAAGTTTTAAGAAGTGAAATTTTAAAGAATTTTAGGCCATTGATAAAAACATGGCCCATATGGATAAATATGTTTATTTACTTTCATAAGTGAAAACATAAAATTTGGAGCAAATTTACTTCATTTGATATGAGAAAGAAAGGAAATTTGACACATTTTAAGTTATATGAAGAAAAAGGTGAATTTGGGAATCCTAGGAATGAATCTTTAGGTTTCAAATGGGATACCCTAATCATGTTTGGACCCCTTATAGTCCTTCTACCTAAACCACCTCCTATGAAATATGTCGTCACTGTAATTATAATCTTTATTCTTTCTTCAATTTAGTTGCACATTATCGTTTGTTGGACACCATTTGGAAAATAATATTGTTTGTTTCACCTTTTCATTCAACAAAATTACACTTTTAAGTTTAATGGCCTACTAAATGATATGTCATTTATGTTTTGAAATCTATCATCTATTATATGTTTGTGTTGACTAAATTATATTTTAAATGATTGTTAATTTAGCTACATCATAAATATGAACAAAAGTATCATGTAGTCATGGAAAAACATTTGGATTTTTATTGTCATGTAATAACAAGATTATATGGCTACTACTTGCATTATTTATACCTATGATTCATTTGGGCTTTGCCTTGTTTTGCACTACTAGTGATGATCATTAAATTAAGGTCATATATTAATATGTTTGAAAATCAAATGATTAATATATTGTATAGTAAATAATGTTTCCATTTCCATTATCCTGGACATTGGATATTGAATTCAATACAACCTAATAAATAATTATTCCAAGTTCCATTGAATTCAATCTTCACATATTGTGAAAAACATTAATTTTTTTGGTGCCCTCCTCATTTTGATGTTCAGATTTGATTCCTAGGGCATCTTTAATTCAATTTTTTTAAAAATTATATCATAAAATTGGAAAGAATTTGCTAATTTGTTGAAATTTTCATCAAGATTTGAATATCCCAAAACTCAAAAATAAATCTCGCATATAACGTCTAATACACAATGAATTATGTGAATTTATGGATATTATAATAACATGCAGCATAAATTAAAAAGGACATTTCTCTTCATATTAGTACTTTTGCAATTATGTGTATATATTGTGGATTTCTAATGAAATGTGATTTCTAATGAAAATTTAATTTTTTTCACAATGAAGTACCTTACATACATTGGTCAAATTGTTGTTGGCATCCCCCACATCAATACCTTTCTAAGTTGATTTGTTGTTTTCATCTTTAAAATTTTCTTTAATGTTTTTTGAGTTTGAAAAAAATGATTAAAATAAGCCTTCCAGTATTTGTTAACAAAATGTATAAATAAATTTAAACATTAATACAATGCATGCTTACAACACACAATAAAAATGACTCTTCAATTAGTTTTAATTCCATTCATGTTTACAAAAACATTGTTTGTGAATAATTAATGTTACAACTTAATTTAGTTTGAAAACAACCTGAGAATGGGCATGAATGCAATTAAAGTCAATTATTACGATATTTTATTTGAACTCCCCAACAAATAATCATAGTGGTAATTTACATGTTCAAATTTTTTTTAGGGTGTTAGATTTGTTTGGTTTGAAAATTAAATTCAATTATGTTTATTATTTTTGAAACATACGCATTTATTCATTCATTCACTACTATATGTAAATATGGATAAATATACAAATCTTCATGAAACATATATATCACACTAAATACTAACTATTTGATTTAAATATGAACTAAAAAAACAGTTAAATTGATAAATTGGATGCATAATTTGAGATCTTGCCTTGCTTTATACATGGTTACCTATTATCATAAATTTGTCATCAATGTCTAGATTGGTAATTATCATCTAAGTACAAAAAAACCAAATGAAAAAAAATACCATTGGTTCCATAACACACGTCTTAATGGGTGGGTGCAATTCACTAATCCTCATTCACTAGACAAGTGAATTCACTACTTTCCAACTAGTTCTTGTTTACTAAAACCAATGAATTCACTCAAAATCTAGTGAAATCACTTGGTGTACAAGGACACCTTTTGTTATAAAACTTTTCAACCTTGAAAGTTATGAAATATAAATGAAGGTGTTCCAGATGATCCTTCAATGAAATGTTAATCGGCACACAAATTCAACTTATTGATATATTAGCATGAATAAAAAAGATTCATGCAAACAAAAAAACACACAAGCAACAAAAACTGACAATTCAATTTACTGACATGCATATGTTTAACATATACATTGTAAACAATGCTAGGAAAAAAAAATAGTCTTACTTTTGTAGGGCTTACAACATGAAGGTCACAACAAGCCTCCAATGCATGTGCTTTTGTTTAAATACAACCAACTTGCCCCATTACTTTTTATGGTATCATTGCAATATTTACTGAAAAAGAATAATTGATCTATGACCTATTGGAATGATGAGATCAATATAACAAACATTGTGAGGTAGAAAAGGCATGATATGAAGGACGTTCTCTTAAAGTGAGCAAATTGGACATAAACCAACAAAAAAAATGTCATTCAAAGAAATCAATAAATTTGTTGCTTAAAGGACGATCATCACATTGATGATTGGTAAGTTGTTATGCTTCAAATTTATTTGGATCAAGCATTTAACAATCTAATTATCAAATAATCAATGCAGAATGTTAGTGCATAATGGAACATTACAAATATATATATGTATATATCAAAGTTATCTAATTTAACATACCATCAAGCAACCATAACACATAGGTGAAGGAGCACAAGCCATAGAAAATACACTTTCATAAGTACTAAACATTCTTCTACAATTATGGTTAAGTCTAAAATAACCCAATGACACATTTGTAAAAATTTCCGATTGGAAAAAATATTACATTACAAAAAATTTGCAAATATACAACTAGATTTTATGACTCATTTTTAATCATAATTACCACATGCGACTTGCTATATTGTTTAATCAACTTGGACAAATCACATAAATTCTAGTCGCAAAAGACAATACATGGCACCAAGATGTAATGGTAGTCACATAAAGATGCAATTTACATGAACTTTTCATCCATCCAAACCAATTTACATGGCATCTTCATTTTGTGACTGACTTTATGATTCGAGAATGTAGTCACATTATTATATTTGTTTAAATATTTATTATTTAAATAGTAAAATAGAAATATTTTGTATTTTATATTATTGTTAATTTCATTAAATTCAACTTGTACCATGTTGATATGTGTGATTACATAGGCTATGTTTTTAAAGTTAATTTAGGTTGCTAGGTAGGCCACCTATTGTGCTTACTTAAGGTCACCTAACATGCACCTAGCTTATGCTAGTTAAGTAGGTAAAAAACATTTGGTCAACGCTCCAATGTTGACCAAAACCCATGTCATTTGCGAGGATTGATCCTTTGATCCCAAGGATGGAGGTCAACTCCTTTACCACCAAACCACCCCATTTGTTGTGACAGTAATGTGCATTTTATTTAACCTACTTTATTTAAAACAATACACAAAACATCATTTTTGAACTTTGATATCTTATTATAATTTTATCCAAATGACAAGATTAAAGATTAAACTTTTTAAAAATTCCAACAATGTACACAAACATAATTTTTCCCTTTTTTAAATATAAATTGATTTGAAAAGAAAATATTTGAATTTCATTATTCAATACAATTTCAATGACAATTCCATGGAAAAATAAATTCAATTGTATGATTTATAAATGGATAAATTAATGATAAATACATAAATAAATTCCATATCTTAGACCTTCATTTGATTAAAATTATATTATACAATTCTTCTTTTGATATATCATATTTTACCAATAGAATTTAATTAAAATTTATGCATAGTATAATTTACATTTACATTTATTCACATAAAGTATTTATAAATTGATCATAAATAAATTCTAATATAATTATAATAAAAATTCTTTTATAAATTATATCATTTTTTACATAAAATATTAATCTAAATAATCAATTTTTAATTCTATATATTAATTAATTCCATATAATTAATTTATTTTATGGAACTATAAATTTTATTATGTTTACACATATTATATCTTACGTTTTATTTAAATTTATGATTAAAAAATTATGTAAAAAAATTTATTTTCACATTTCAAACATCTAATTGTTTAAGAAATTATATTATACAATTTTGCTTATAATAGATCATAATTGTACCCAAAAAATGTAATTTAAATGTATGATATTAAATGGTTCATAAATTACTCCTACTACCTAACATATTCAATAAATAAATTAGAAGCCTACCTAATCTAATAATTAATTCAAAAAATATCAACATGATAAAATACCTACTACTTAGCCACATCTCTATCATTAATGGTCATGGGTCCTTTGAAAATTTCACAAACCCACCAAATCCTACTACATATTAATGGTTAGTTCATTAAAGAAAGTTAAGGGAAAACAATTAGACCATTAAATCTAGCAATTACATTGGCCAACTCATTTTTATAAAAAAATAAAATTACATGTGCATTTGCAACTAAAATTTATAGTCAAAAATCAAATTGAAAAGATGCCACATGGTGTCCAATGGCCTTTGAACCACCTTCCAAGTCATAAAAAAATTACATTTTCATCTATTTTGGAATGCAACTAAAAATGGATGATAGAAATGTATTTTCATTTGCATTTTCATCCAAATCGACATTAGTTGCAAGTATTATAAGTTGCATATACAATTGCAAACCATTTTGTAGTCATTTATGTGACTACTAATCATTTTTACCAAGTGCCACAAAGGACAATCATATTTAAAGTCACAAAAATGATCAATTTGGATAAAAGTCACAAATGCATGGGTTGGAATGGATTGGGTTCCTTGTAGTGTTAAGCAACAAGAAAAACATGAAACTAAACCCTTAAAAAAATCACTTTGCACAACCATGATAGGCATACACACATTCAGAGACATTCAAATGCAACATGCCTAATAGTGACCAATTATTACAACATCCCCATTAACTTTTCAACTCTAGTAGTGGGCCAATGTCATATTAATTAATGTACTAAGTTTTTATTTCAAGACCCATAGTACTAGGACAACTTAGCCATGTTGAATTAGCTAATTCAATGAGACTTAAAAGAAACAAAGAAGAACACAAGAAGAACAAGAAGAAAAAGGAGCAAAAACAAAAACAAAAACAAAAAAAAAACCAAAGAAGAAAAAAAAAATTTAAAAAAAAAATGGGCGAGTTTTTTTTTAAATTGTTTCTAGGAGGTATTTTTCATCAAATTTATACTATTAATGCATCATAATCACCAAAGGGGATGATTGTCATCTATTATGGTTTGTAGGCGTGCATTCAAAAATATATACTAATTTTTTTAATTCAAGTACTCTTATAGGCTATGAAAGTATGGCCATGTGTTCTATCATGAATGAAAATTTGGTAGACTTACAAGTTCTTAGACCCCTTTCCCATACTATTTAAAAATATTTTTAACCAAGAAATGTTCACCTTGCAGAAAACACACGTTTATGAGCTTTAGAACACATTGCTTGATGCACATGTTTGCATTATGGGAAAATAACAAAAACAAAAGGTAATATGAATTTATTTATAACAACGATATTAGTTAATAGAATTTGGATTTGCAAATAACTACATATATACTAGTGTGTAACTTATGAATTTTCAATGAGTGATCCCCATATTTAGAAAATTCTTTTTTTATGTAACTTTCACATAATTGAATATTTTAGGATACTTATATTAGTAGCCTTCTAAAATATGATTATCCTAGCTACTAAGTTAACCTACCTAAGTTAGTAGCCTACTAAAATATGTTTATCCTAGCTACCTAAATTAACCTACCTTATAGGTAATTAACATTGGTAGTTTTTTGTATGCCTAGCTACTTAGATACTCACATGTAATTTGATTTACACTTTCCCATTCTAAACTATGAAATCATGTAATCATATAATGTCCTAATCAACTATCAACCAAATCATGGCTATAATCATAGTATTATATGAATATGAATTTATTCACTATCATTGTACTAGTTGAATTTTGCAACTATTAAAAATTTTGAAGGAAAAAAAATTGTTTGATACACATGTTTGCATCATGCATCATGCATTACACCATATATGAAAATATCTAGTAATATATTACATTATCTATCATTTTGATATTTTATTTGTTTAGTTTATTTTTTCAAAAAATCAAATGAAGGTAAAATGCAAATATAAATATTACTTTTCATTGTGCGATTCTTGAATTAACATCAAATAACCTATAATTAATCTAGATTTTTGTCCCCCAGTCATAGTGTTCTAGTTTAAAACATGTACACCTCTTGTGCAAGCTTAACATTCTTGTGCTTAACATTCACTATCAAATTTTTGATAAATTAAAAATGGGATTATCGAACCCCCTTTTGTTGACAATTTCAATTATTGTGACAAAAATTGCCATTCATTAGTTGTGGGTATCATACTACTTAATAAAATGTAAATGACATTATTTGAAATAAATATGTAAAGAAAACATTACATTTCTTACTTCAAAAAAGGACTTGAGGTGCTTTCTATTTTTCCTACCAAATTAAAAATAGTTCAATTAACATCATACACCATGTTCTACATTAATTGAATATTTAGAATGACAACACATCAATTAGTCATTCATGTGGGGAAGTGTTTGTGTGAAGGACTTATGTTTAGCCCAATACAAATAAAGTCAAATATTTATGGCATGGGCATCTCATGCATCTTTCCGAAATGTTTTCCCCTCCATTAATTTAAATCATTGGTTGGTAATGAATCATATTCAACATACTTATTCAAGGAGGGATCCTTTTAACCATTGTGAACATGGTTTTTTTTTCTCAAATTCCTCAAGTAAGTCCCCAAGATCCTTAGTATTAATTAGCACATAATGATTGTCTTAGGTGGGCTATAACATGAAATTTTTTGAAAGTGCCACTACAAGTGGCGACCTAGGGAGTGCCTAGGTCTAGATGTGGATCAAGAAAATTATTTTATATCAAAAAATTTGTGAAAATCCCTAAGTAATTGCCAAGTTGCAAAAATTCAACCAAAAAAAACATCAATGTAAATATGATGGCAACCCAAACAAGACAACTATGTTTTGAATATAAATGAGTGAAAGGTGAAAGAGACTATGCAACGGTTCAAAGAAATATCACCCATCAATTCTCCGAAGGAATGGGCCAATGCACATAGATCTAGCTAAGCCATATGTATGAGATGACCTTAATGGTCAACCACTTTCTCTTCACCTCACCCTCCTTTTCAATCACCATTATCTTTCAATTTTCCCACTCCTTAGCATCTTTTAGTTAGGCTTTTGTACAATTCCTACTCTTTGTCCTTCATTCATATGCGTTTGATACACTACTTACTTTCCATTCCTCACCATCTTCCAATTAAGCTTTTGTACAATTTTTTACTCTTGTCCTTTATTCATATGCCTTTGATACACTACTTTAAGGTCATGTGCATGTATTTTTGTCAATATGTTGCCAAATAGTTGTAAAATGTTCTTGTGTTTTAGGAATGCATCATTTACATTTGAAGGATCGACATGCTTACCAAACATTGATTATATATGTTATGTTGGCAAATCTACAAGCATTGCAAGTCTAAGGATACAAACATGATTTCCTTATACCAACTTCCACAACTCAACACATTATGTTCAATTTAACATTCATTTCCCAATTCTTTAAATAGACCCCAAAAAAAGAAAAGAAAGAAGAGGATATTTGAAGCAAGATATTACATAATTATATTATTGAGATCTTGGATATTGAAAATAATGAGGTTAAATGAATATAAATGTATTATCCAGCACAATGAAAATAGAAAGAAAAAGATAAAGAGGTTATGGAACACTTTGTGAATGCAAAAATTCAAGGATGTGAAGGTGCAATCTACACACAAAGCCATGTCCAAGCTCAATCCATCAATATCGGCACCTCATCTTTTCTTTGGACATCAATCTTTCCTTACAATTTTGGAAAAACATGCGCAGTAATCCTTCCCATGACCTTTTCACTATCTTATTTGAAGTTTTTTTTCTTACAATTTTGCATTTGATAGACCAAAAATTGAAAACAATTTGATTTTTTTTGTTTTTGGCAATTCAAATTTCAATGTGATGAAGGTTCTATTGAACTTTCGAAATTGAATATGAAAGAATGTTTTGTTAGCATTAAATAATGAAATATGCGTGGTCCACAAGGTCACTATAAAAATTATTAAATTAGACGCTGATAATTGGCATTTGCCATTGGTCAGTATTGAAGTATTATAATTTGGGGCGCATCGACTATGTTGAGCGCCTCTTGAAATTGAAAGAGAAGGTTGCCTCCATTCCTAATTTTGATTTTACTATTCAAGGCCAAAAGCCCTTGTTGTTCAAACGAATCGAACGATTGGACATAAATTTCCCCAATGTTCCTCCCATATACAAGAAAAGTAATGCATTTTCAGCCTTGTTTAGACATTCATTATAAAGAGATTTGATCTCTTCTATTGACAAGATCTTAAAGCAACCCTTTTGAACACATTACATCTATTTTCAATCAAAGAGGTGTCA
>Ga0116229_10004890_pt1 | contig 21936 bp, 18 predicted proteins | sample S1TSphgellanicum_3_FD_87313 | JGI IMG/M metagenome (GOLD analysis project Ga0116229, IMG submission 87313) | Host-associated microbial communities from peat moss isolated from Minnesota, USA - S1T2_Fc - Sphagnum magellanicum MG | ecosystem: Host-associated > Plants > Peat moss > Unclassified...
CTTCGGTTTTAAATTAACAAGGAGTGAAGATGAACAGAATGATGAACGCACAAGTCTCGGAACCGCCGTCGCAGCTCATGGGTACGCTGGCCATCATGGGCTTTGCCGCTGAGGCTAATTTGCGAGACGTGGCTGTGGCGCTCGGAAAGCGCGATCCTTCAGGACTGAGCCAGGTTGTCGAAAGGAATGCGAAGCAGTCCCGGCTTCGCGCGGAGATCGAGAACCAAATTATCGAAGAAATGGCGCGGCCGACGGTGGGCACTCGTGAGCGCCGCAAGCTCGTGCTGGCTTCGCAGTTGGCCTTGATGTTTGAGCGAATGGGTGCGCGGACGATAGAAATCTCACAGCTCTGCGCCCAGGTCATTCGTGAGCCAAGACCCAGTCGCGTCACCGAGCTTAAAAAACTTATCGAGCACGCTGTTTACATCACCGACCGGGCCGCCACTGGCTTTGTGGAGGAAGATCTCGAAATGGCGAAGATTGCCGCCGAACAAATGCAGGCCGCGACGGAACTAAATAGCCGGATCAACCGCGATCTTGCTTCGATGGTGGATGCGCGGGGCGATGCTGCGGTGCGGGCCGATCTTCTTTGCCGAATTGCCTGTAAAGCGCACAGCATTATCGAAGAAGCCGGTCGCTTGGCTCAGGACGTGATTTCTTTTCTCGAGAAGCCAGAGATTTAGTATTTTGTGACTTCATGGGTTCCTCATTGGAACTTAATTCACGACTCACGTTCCCTTTAACGGGACGATTTATCTTGCAGACATGCAAGGTAAATACTTATCGAAGGGGTGGGGTGCCGTTCTTCGATGGACACTCTTGGGCCTGACCCTTTGCCTTTTGCCAACAGGCTGCGCCAGCTTTTCCGATCACATGGATGCCTTCCCGAGCAGGACGGGAGCACCTCCTTATGCGGATGACCCCGAAGCCAACGGCAACCCTGCGAAGGCTTGGTACAACTGACGAACGCAAACCCTTCAGTTCGCGCTGACAACTAATTTACCGGAAAGCTCCCTGTCGTGCCGGTGAGCACTCAGCCGGACATTCTCATTGAGCACAACTTTCCGGCCGAAGATGCCGTCTTCCAAACGTCCGATCATCACTTTGCGGTCTCGGCTATCCAACACAAAAAGGTTGTTGTCTCGATCGAGCTTAATGTTAGGAAACGGAAGCTCGAGTACCCTGTAATTAGCTGGGTCTATTTCCTCATCTCCGCCCCCCGAAACAAGGCTGTAAGTCACAAAAGCGGATAAGGTCTGCGTTTTTGCGTCCCACCTCAACTCCTGCGATAACTTGTCATTTCCGGTTACGTCAAATGTTCTAGGATGGCGAGGGCTGGTGATTACTAGGAGCGGAGTCCCGCCGATAGAATCGCCTGTAAGTGGGCTATAACTTCTCTGACTCGCACATCCCGTTATGCATGTCGTGATTATCAGAGTTAGAAGGACTTCTCGTAAGCTCAATGAGTGACAAGTAGCTGGCATTTAATCCTCTCTCGGTTTCATTCAATCCAGCGACTTATCGATAGGAGGATTGGCGCAATAACCAAAGGAGCCAACGTCTTCGTTTTATTGAACAAGTCGGAGCGGGGTTGCCTCGTTTTTGTTTGACGTTGATTGCTTTTTGTCGAGCTAAGGTTCTTGGCGGGTTTAAGAGGAAGATGCTTTTTCATAAATTTCTAACAAGTCGAATGAACTCTGCCATTGTCGGGATACTGGCCTTACAAGTTAGACCCATCTTACGTCACGATGTTTGCAGTTTAATGCTGCGTTAATCTACGCCTAACGTGGCGACCTGAAGCTATGGGGTGTTCGCCCCATGGCAGCAATTTATGGATGCGATTAGGTTGAGATAATAACTCCGCCGAATTATGCCGATGCCGATGGCCGATAAGGCTACAAAAGTCTCCTTACCCACTCCGCCAGCGGTACAGCATACCGCGCCAAGCGGACTCACCAGCGAGGTGGCCTCCAGCCGTCTTAAAAAGGACGGGCCAAATGCGATGCCGGACACCTCGGATCATCCGCTTCAAAATGCTTTGGCCAAATTTTGGGCACCGGTTCCGTGGCTCCTGGAAGCCTCCATTGTCCTTGAGTTGGTACTGCACAAGTATTCCGAAGCCGCAATCATTGCTGGCCTTCTCGTCTTCAATTCGGCTCTGGCCTATTTTCAGGAGAGTCATGCCCAAGCTACCCTCAAAGCGCTGAAATCGCGCCTCGCCTTGAATGCGTCGGTCTGTCGGGATGGGAAGTGGAAGACGATACTCGCAACAGACTTGGTGTGCGGCGATTTGGTGAAGTTATCTCTCGGTGGCGTGGTTGCGGCCGATGTACATCTCGTTGGAGGATCAGTCCTGCTCGATCAATCGATGCTGACTGGTGAATCTTTGCCCATTGAAGCTGGTCCGGGAGTGGACACCTATGCTGGCGCTCTAGTCAGACGTGGTGAAGCAACCGCGGAGGTGACGGCTACGGGCGTTCATACCAAATTCGGCAAAACAGCGGAACTTGTCCGCACCGCGCATGTGGTCAGTTCGCAGCAAAAGGCGGTGCTTCGGATTGTGCGCAATCTCGCGATATTCAATGGCGTCATCATCCTTCTTATTGGAGGCTACGCTTATGCTCACGCCATGCCTTGGAGTGAAATCACTCCTCTGCTACTCACATCAGTCCTCGCAGCGATACCGGTAGCATTGCCCGCAACCTTCACCCTTGCGGCAGCCCTGGGCGCTCGTGCTTTAGCCCAGCAGGGCGTCCTACCGACGCGGCTATCGGCTGTCGATGAAGCTGCATCGATTGATGTTCTCTGCTCGGACAAGACCGGAACCTTGACTGCGAACCAACTTTCCGTGACCAGCGTACGACCTTTGCCTGGGTTTGATGAAGCCCATGTGCTCGGACTGGCCGCTCTTGCCAGCTCCGAGGGTGGCCAGGACTCGGTCGATGCAGCCATTCGCGAGGCGTCCTCGAAAAAGCCGGCATCGGACCTGCCCAAGCTGACCAAATTTGTGCCGTTTGACCCGGCCAAGAAAACATCTGAAGCCACAGCAACCGATGCGCAGGGCGGCGCTCAGCGGATTATCAAGGGCGCTTTTGCCGTCGTCATCGAGCTTACGGTCCCGTCGCCCACTGCTGCCGCTGTAGCTGAAGAACTCGAGAAACAAGGTTTCAGGGTTTTGGCGGTGGCGGCCGGTCCCCCGGCATCCCTGCAATTGATCGGTCTTATCGCGCTCAGTGACCCTCCGCGAACAGATTCAGCATCTCTCATATCGGAACTGCATGCCTTGGGCGTGCGCACCGTTATGGTGACGGGCGATGCACCAGCAACCGCAGCCATTGTTGCCCATGCCGTGGGATTGGAAGGGGCTGTCTGCCCGCCTGGGGCGATTCCCGACCGCGTCTCACCACAAGACTTCGCGGTCTTTGCGAGCATTCTGCCGGAGGGAAAATATAACCTTGTTAAGGCGTACCAGCAAAATGGACATACGGTCGGTATGTGCGGCGATGGCGCCAACGACGCGCCCGCGTTGCGTCAGGCGCAAATCGGGATCGCCGTATCGACTGCAACCGACGTGGCCAAGTCGGCAGCAGGCGTTGTTCTGACCAAACCTGGGCTGGAGGGCATTGTCGCTGCCGTCAAGGAGGGCAGGATCACGTTTCAGCGTATTCTGACCTACACGCTGAATTCGGTGACGAAGAAGATCGTTCAGGTGCTCTTGCTGGCCATCGGACTGATTATGACGGGGCATGCAGTCCTGACTCCTATGCTGATGGTTATCGTGATGATCACAGGCGACTTCTTGGCCATGTCGCTAACCACCGACCGGGTGCGACCGTCCCAGGCGCCCAATACCTGGCAAATCGGTAGCATCACCAGTGCAGGCGTCATTCTCGGCGGCTGTTTCCTAGCTTTTTGTATCGCAGTTCTTGCCGTGGGCAAATTCGAGTTGGGACTCGGAGTAGAAGCCCTGAGAACACTCTCTGTCGTCGCAATCGTCTACGGCAGCCAAGCCACGATTTACGCCATACGGGCGCGTCGTCGCATGTGGGGACTTCGCCCGACTGTGTGGCTCGTCCTTTCCTCTGTTGCCGATCTTCTGATCATCACGACGCTGGCCATTTTTGGAATTGCCATGGTCCCGCTGCCTATCGGGATATTGGCTGGCGAGTTCGTTGCGGCTGTCATCTTCGGATTGATCCTTGATGGGATAAAGATTCCGGTCTTTGCTCATTTAAGAATTTCGTAAGGAGTTTCTAAGCGTCAGGGTATTTCCAGAAGGGAGCAAATGATCTTCTTTCGCTCGTCGGACAGGGTTGGCCAAGCTGTGACCAAGCGCGCAAAAATCGGGTCGGAAGGAATTTGTGTGCCTCCTTGTGTGCCTTGACCCACAAGTGGTTGCTGTTGCAGAGTGGGACTTGCGGGTTCGAACCCTGTACCGCGCACCATTTCCAACTGCGATCCTATCGCGCTTCAGATTGCGCTATCAAGGTTGACATAGGGCATAAAATCCATGCTCAAACGGCATCGTTTGTGATAGTCTCCTGGCATGAGGGCACGCCAGCCGCATAGCGCGCTCCGCGCTTCTTGGTGCCTTCTTCTTTTTGCCGGCATGACTTGTCTCAGCGAGGGCTATGGCATTCGACCTCCGCCCACGATTGAAGACCTGGTAAACCAAGGTGTACTTATCTTCAAAGGCACTGCTCTTTCCAGCCAACCCGCCCAGAACTCCGACCTGCCTGGGGTGACGGGCCATTATGCCGTGGTCGAGACGCGATTTCAGGTCGTCTCCATGGTGAAGGGACGAATCGATGGATCGACAATCCGCTTTCAACACTATGATACGACTCCAAATCAGTTCTATGGCGTGTGGTTGCCGGAAACCCTGACTTTTCAAACGGGCCGCACCTATCTCGTCGTGACCGGTCAGCAAGAAGGCACCGACGGGGCCATTCAATTCAATCGAGGTTGGCCCGGCGGCACCGACGTTTTGCTCTGCGCCAATGCCCATCCGGTCTTGGGATCCAAACTCAAGGACATTATCTGGAACGAGCTCATGAACCTGCTTCAGGACCAAGATAGCAAAGACGCCGTCTACGCCATCACCCGGTTGAAGCAACTAAGCGTGCCGCTCTCCAGTTCGCGTCAGTATGATGCCCGGCATTTCCGCGGGCGAGCCGACTTCGCCCGGCGGGATGTCATGGACGCCGTGCACGGCCTGATCTCCAGCCCTGATGACGAGGTCGCGCAGGCGGCCATCGATGTGATCGGTAATGATAACCCTTACACTGTAAATGGCGATGCGCTGGGCTGGCTCAGCGCGGTTGGTGGCAATAGATCGTTTCAAGCGCTGCCGCTCGATTCCAACTACGTGAATCCGGGAGCCCAATTGTACGGGCAAGAGTTGCTCGCGGTGGCGACCGGCACGGCATCGCCGCTCACGCGGGCCAAGGCCATCGCCGCCATTGGGCCGGGGCGTCCTTTGGATCGCCGCGCTGATGCATGGGCTCCTCTTTTCGGCTGGTTGTCCGACCCGTCCCCCGACGTGCGGCGCTCTGCCGCGCTCATGACCGCCGACTATGACGAGAGTTATTACTTGTCCAATGATTTTCGCAGACTCGCCGCCGATCCTTCGCCGGAAGTGCGGCGGGCCCTGGCTTTGGCCATCGGTTTCGGCCAAAGGCTCCACGCCTTTCATTTATTGCCGCCGTTGCTGTCGGACCCCGATGCGAAGGTGAGACAGGCCGCCGCTGCGAGTCTCTGTTCCTTCCCGATCAAGAACGCAACCGCGGCCACCTTCTTTCGCGACAACCTGAATCAACCCGAGTTTGGCCCGCTCTTTCTCATCGCTCTGGCGGGAGACAACCCGGCGGATCACCTGGACGAATTGGCCCGGGCCGTGATGGCCCATCGATCCGTTGACAATTGGGACGGTGATCGCAACACCACGGAAGCGTGCCGGGAAATCCTCTTTGAATATCTCAAGACCGTTCCCTTCGACCAGTTGCACGCGAATAACTGCAACGGTCTGTTCGATGCTCTGGACACCGTGCCTCCGAATTACGAGGGGGAGGCAATCGATCTATACCGCTTTTACCTCAATCGCGGGTTGAAGGAACGCGCCCAAAAACTGCGCCAAAACCTGGAATCTAAAGCCCCAGCCGAAATGAAAGCCTCCTTTGATTGGGCCGAAAAGCATCCGGATCCAAGTCAGCTCATCGAGTAAGCCGATGCAAGCTCAGCCCTGAACATCTCTGGCGCAAAGCGCATGGCATTCCAAGGCGATCTGCCAATCCTCCCGCGACTTCACGAGCAGGACGCGCACGGATGCATTTGGGAGCGAGATATCCGAGTCGAGGGGCGAAGCCGCATTCTTTTCGGGATCAAGGTCCACCCCGATAAACTGGAACGGTTCGCAGGCGCGCATTCGAACGGCAGGTTCGTCCTCGCCGATGGCGTCGGTGAAGACGATGGCGTCAGGACGGCCGTTTAGCGAAGCCATCATCTGACCGATGCCAGCCTGCAAGCGATGAATGAAAACATCCATGGCAAGCTTGGCCCGCTGATTACCTTTGCTTGCCGCCGGGATTAAAATGCGGGTGTCCCCCGGAAGACCGGAAAGGCCCTGCAGCCCACTTTCCCGCTCGAGGGTCTTCTCCAATTTATCGACATCAGGATTTTCCCTCATGAGAAAGAGCAGGATACCCGGATCGAGCGCACCCGATCGCGTACACATGGCGATTCCGTCCATCGGCGTGAAGCCCATCGTGGTATCGACACTTTTCCCCCCAATAGTGGCGGCCAGCGAACACCCGCCGCCCAAATGGCAGATAATCAATCGCAAGCCAGGATCGTTTTCCCGTTGCAGCAGCCGGGCAGCCTGGCCGCAGGCCCAGCGAAAGCTGGTACCGTGAAAGCCATAACGCCGAATCCCTTTCTCCCGCCATTCATAGGGGCCGGGATAGGTTGAGGCTGCGTCGGAGAGCGTTCGATGAAAGCTTGTATCGAAGACGGCGATCTGCGGAATTTTCGACCCAAGGATTTCCCGCGCGGCCTGAATCCCCTCCAGATTTACCGGGTTATGCAGAGGAGCGAAGACCGCCAAGCGCTGGATGACCGATTCGACTTCGGCATTCACGACGATGGCCTTGTCGTATTCAGTGCCGCCGTGAACCACGCGGTGTCCAACGGCATTGATTTCGGGATTACCCTTCAAGATGGACGACTTATTTTCCTCAAGACGTTTCAGCAGGTATTCGATCCGCTTCTTCGAAGAGAGGTCGGCCGGAAGAACCTTCCGTTCCGTCTTTTCTCCCTCGCATTCGATGGTCAGTGAAAGCTCTTGCGCCGTGCTGCCGGGAGAAGTCGCCATGATCACTGCTTTCCAAACCGGTTCCAGTGGCTCGGCCGGCAGTGCTTTCCCAACACGGAACAGCGAACATTTGTGGCTTCCGCTTCCCGAGTTGAGTACCAGTAGATTCATGCTTTTTGTTATTGCCTGGCCGGCGCGTCTGCCGCCTTTTTACGAGGAGGCGGCTCCGATGGAAAAGCGCGCACCATTTGTGGGACTAATTAGGACAGAGCATTAAAACCAGCTATTTCAGAGTACGGGAATGCTTTGTCGCCGCTAATGGGGTGTATACCCCATGCAAAGTTTCTCCGCCCTTTACGGCTGGTACGTGCTGATGTGGCTGGTCTGGGGATTGATCGTCAGCGTCACATAATTCGCCGCCGGGCCGCTCGTCGGATTTTTCAGCGCCTTGGTTCCGTTGATGAGGGTGAGACACCACTGTTGGGTCGAGTCCAGGTTGACCGTGCCGTTGGCCAGGAAGGTGAATTGCACGTAGGGCAGGTTGCGCACTGAGGCCGGGGCCGAGGCTGCCTCGGTCGCCGCGATGGGCCGGAGTCCCGACGCACCCAGCCCGGTGTTAAGCACGGAGGAGAACGCCGTACTCGAGTCGATGATCACGTCGCCCGGCAGGCCCTGCGGAATGGCGAGGAATTCATCGGTGCTCGATTCATTGGCCGACGGAATGACCAGCGCCAGCAAACGGTACGGCGAGTTGCCGTTATTGTCCGGTGCTTTCGTGGTGTCCTGGTAAAGGCGAACAGCGACGGTGCGATTCCGTGCGCTCGCCGTCTCCCTCGCGAGGTCCAACTGTGCGATGATGTTGCTGGCGCTGCTTTTAAGGTTGGCGCTGCCGGTCAACCCCTGCAGCCCCGGCATGACGAGCGCGGCGACGATCACGAAGATCGCCAGCACCGCGAGCAGTTCGACAAAGGACATGCCGGCGTCGGTGCGCCGGGCAGGGGCGATAAGCATTTCCCATTGTATAATAGTCCGCCGCACGGTTCACTTCCTATCCGCCCGATGCCGTCTTCCGAGATTCCCGAGTCCATTCCGCCGATCGATCCCCAGTTCAAGGTGCCCACCATCCTGGGCAACGGCGCGCTCTTCAAGTTCGGCGTCGGTGGCGGCGACCTGAGCAAGGTCATCGCGTTTTACGAGGATGAGCTTCGCAAGCGGCCCGGCGATCCCGCATGCCAGATCGACCTGGCGCTCCTCTACCTTTTTTTGCAGCGCAAGGACGAGGCCTACCAGATGCAGGCGCAGGCGCTCGAGCGCCAGCGCGTCTTCCGCGTCGTCGGCACTGCGGGCAAGGTCGTGCCGGTTCGCCAGCGCGTGCTCGCCCTCGTCGCGCCGGGCGACTTCACCAACAACGCGCAGCTCGAGTTCATCCTCGACGGCGGCAACGTCGGCCTCGACGTGCTCTACCTCGTGCCCGGCCTGCCGTTGCCGGACGCGCTGCCCGAGCACGACGTCGCGTTCGTCGCGGTCAACGAGTCGGACGAAAATCTCCCGGTCCTGCAGCGCCTTGTCGACCTAGTCCCGCGTTGGCCGCGTCCCGTCCTTAACGCGCCGGAACGAATCGCGCGCCTTTCCCGCAACGGCGTGGCCACATTGCTCCACGCCGTGCCTAACGTCTGTGCGCCGGCGGTCCGGCGCATCACGGCGGCGGATGTGCAGTCCATCGCCAAGGGCGAAGTCGACCTCGGCGATCTTTTGCCCGAAGCATCGTACCCGATCATCGTCCGTCCGGTCGGCGCGCATGGCGGCAAGAACCTCGCGAAAATCGACGACGGTACGGAGCTTTCGGCTTATCTGCAGGATTTCAACGGAACCATCGCCAATTTTTTTATCGCACCGTTCATTGACTACCGCGGCGCCGACGGGCTTTTCCGCAAATACCGCATCGTATTCTTCGAGGGCGAGCCGTTCCTCTGCCACATGGCGCTTTCCACGAACTGGATGATCCACTACCTCAACGCCGGCATGGCCGAGGACGAATCGAAGCGCGCCGAGGAAGCGCGCGCGATGGAGACGTTTCACGAGGACTTCGCGCGCCGTCATCAGTCCGCGCTTGCTGCCGTTGCCGCACGGCTCGCGCTCGACTATTTCGTCATCGATTGCAGCGAACTGCCGGACGGCCGGCTGCTCCTCTTCGAGGCCGACATCGCCATGGTCATCCACTCGATGGACCCGCCCGCCATCTTTCCTTACAAGCAGCCCAACATGGTCAAGGTTTTCGATGCATTCCGCGCCATGATCAACCGCGCCGCCTCGCGTCCACCTGGAATTTCGTAGCCGCCGCCGTAAGGCGGTGGACGGAGAAAAGAAAATGCGGACTATGCCTTAACTTTGTCGCCGCCGGCCGACGCTTCCTTGATGTCAACGCGCAGGATCTTGTTGTTATCGCCGACGTGCACGACTTTCTGCTTCACCTTCGCCGCCTCCTGCCGCGTCATCTGCTCGAGCGAAAGCACGATCACCTTGTCGCCGGTGTGGAAGAGCCGCGCGGGGCAGCCGTTGAGCTGAATTTCGCCATTCTTGCCCTGGATCGCGTAGGTCTCCCAGTGGACCGCGTTGGACATGTTGTTGATGTGGACGAGCTGGAACGGCGCGATGTCGGCCGCCTCCATCAGGTCGCGCCCGATGGTGATGCTGCCCTCGTAATCAAGGCGTGCCGCGGTGACCTGAACGCAGTGAAGTTTGCCGGTGCAGACGGTGATGGCCATGCGGCAAATTAACTTCTACCGCGCGCGTTGTCGATAATCGACACGCATTCAAACCAGCTTCGCCCGCGCGAAAATCATCTCCCGCACCGCGGCATGAATCCGCTCCACCGCCGGCTTGCGGAAATCCCACTTAGCATCTTTCTCCGGCATGGGCGCGGTCATTGTCGCGTTTGCCTCGTAGAGCAGCACTTCGCCATTCCGGCCGAGGCTGAAATCGGCGCCGGCGTAGTCGAGTCCCAGCGCGGTCTGGATGCGTCCCAGCGCCGCCATCGCGCGCGGGCCGAGAACACCCGCCATGTCTTCAAGATACGCCGCGTCCTCCGCGCGATGCTCCGCCGAATGCGTCATCTCCGCCGTCGCGTAGTGGATCATCCACTCGCGCGAGATCGCCTTGTGCAGCGGGTAGAGCCGGCCGTCGATCATCATCGCGCGGAACTTGCGGATTTTTCCGTCGTTATCGCGCGCGTCCATGTACGAGATGGCCATCAGGTTCTGTCCCGGCAATCGCGTTGCGACATCGGCCAGTTCATCCGCCTTTTCCACCCGAACGAAATGTGAGCCCTCGTGAAATCCCGGGCTGCGCAACAAGAGCGGGAAGGTGAACCCCTCGCGCTCGAGCCGGGCGACTCCCTCACGTCCCGCCAACAGATCGCGCGGCACAACGACGATTCGGGGCGTTATCACATCCTGAAGCTGACCGAGCAGCCGCGCGTTATCGGCACGGCCCGTGGGCACCACGCTCTCCGGTCGGTTTAGAACCGGGCGCGACGTTTGCGCCAGCAGCGCGGGAAGCGCTTCGAGCGACGTGCCGCACTGGTCCGCATCGCCCACGGCATTGACCACGAGGTCGTGCGCGGGGAGGGGTGTGGACGCATCGTAAAAGTCGGGCACGATGTAGCAGCAGCGCAGGCCGAGGTTGGCGAGAATGCGGGTGATCGGCGAGTTGCCGCCGCACGGCGAGGCGAAAACCAGCACGCGCGGCGCGCCTTCCCTGCCATGCCACGCCGGTGCTGGCTCCGGCTTGATGCGCTGCGCCTGCCGCCGGTGCTCCAACGCCGCCTCTTTTTCGCGCAGGTACATGAGCACGTAAGCGAGTCCACGATGAGCCTCGGCGTGGTCGGGCGTGGCGCGCAGCACGGTCTCGTATTGCGCCCGCGCCTCGTCCAGTTCGCCACACTCGCGCAGGCTGTTGGCCAGGTTCACGCGCGCTTTCGTGTCGCCCGGAACGGCCTTCACGACCTCGCGGTGCACCTTCAGCGCCGCCTTGTGAAAGCCCATCATGCGCAGCAGCGTGCCGAGGTTGTTCAGCGCCACGAACTGCGTCGGGTCCTTCGCGAGAATGGCGAGGTAGATGTCCTTCGCTTCTTCGTAACGCTCCAGCTCGATCAACAATTTCGCGCGCTCGATCGCCAGGTCCACGCGCCCCGGTTCGCTGGCCAGGAGGTCCTCGATTCGCCGCAATGTGAATTCGCGCAGTACCTGCGTCGGCGTGCCCGTCGCCGCGCCGGGACGCGTGAACGCCTTCGCGAAAAACATCGCGCGCACCGCGTCGGCAATGCGCTGCGTTGCCTCGCGGCGATAGTCCCATATCTCGCCCGCTTCCGGCGGCGGCACGTTCATCGTGGCGTTCGTCTCGTAGATCATCACGTCCCCGTTCGCGCCTAGGCTGAAATCAATGCCGAAGTAGTCGAGGTTCATCGCTGTCTGGACGCGCCGCAGCGCCTCCAGGGCCTTCGGTCCGAGGACGCGATCCATGTCCTCGAGAAAATTCCGGTCTTCCGCGCGGGCCGCCGCGTCGTCGGGTGCGGAGGAACTGAAGAAATGCACTTTCCAGTCCGTCGCCACCGCCGCATGCGCGGGGAAAAGTTGGCCGCCGATCGACATCACGCGATACTTGCGGATCAAGCCGTCGCTTCCGCGCGCATCGAGGAACTCGATTGCGGCAAGCGTCTCGCCGGGCAGCGTCGAGATCGCCGCCGGCAGATCCGGCTCCGATTTCACGCGTACGAAATGCTGACCCGTGTGATAGCCGGGCGCGCGCACGAGCAACGGAAAGGCAAATCCCTGCGTGCATAAGGTCTCAGCGGTAAAAAGCTCCCGGGAAAATGTAGCGAAGCGTGGCGTGCGCACACCGTCCAAAGCGCAAAGCCTTCGCGCATTCTTCTCGCGCGTCGTGTTCAGAACAGACGTAGGCGGATTGACACACGGCGCGTTCGACTGCGCCACAATCTTCGCTGCCGCCTCGAGCGATGCGCGGCACGAATCCGCATCGCTGATGGCGTTGATCACCAGGTGATGGGGCGGCAGCGGCAACTCGGGATCATGAAGCTCCGCGATGACTTGCAGGGTGAGAAAAGTCGGTGTGTCGAGATATTGCCGGAATGGCGCGTTGCCCCATTCGGGCGCGACCAGCAGCAGCGCCGTGATCGGCAACGTCTGTCCGCGGAAGGGGAGCACGCTGTAGGCGCGCGTGGTCAGTGGGTATCTCGGCGCCTGGACGCGAAGGGCTGCCGCGTAAACCTGGGCAGCCTCCTTGCCACGGCCGAGCTCGGCCAGAAAATGCGCACGCTCGATTTGCAGCTCGACCACCGCTCGCTGGACCGCAATCCGCGCCTCGAGGCGGGACAGCATGTCCTCCTGCAGAAGACGCGTGTGAGAAACCGAATCGCCAGACGACACCGACACGCGCGGCAGTCTATCCGGCACCGGATCAAATGTGAAGGAAGATGGTTATATGATTGACATCGATCATATAATTTCCAAAATACAATTATGAAAGTTGCGGCCTCGGTCGTCGCCGCCCGGCGCAAATCGCTGGCTGCGCTGCTGGAAAATCATCGTTACCTGCCTTTGGCCGAGGTCTGCTCACGCCTGAAGATTTCCGAGGCCACGGCCCGGCGCGATCTGCGCGTGCTGGAGCATGAGCTGCGCGTCACCCGCACCTATGGCGGCGCGCTCAGCTCCTTTGATGCGACCTACGCTTCCTTCGCCGCACGGCGTCCGCTCCACCGCCAGGCCAAGGCCCGCGTGGCCGGGAAAGCGCTGCGTTTTATCCGGCCCGGCAGCACGTGCTTCTTCGACAGCGGCACGACCGTCTTCGCGCTGGCGGAGGCCCTCCATCGCCATCCCGTGGCGCGGCTGCGGGCCGTGACCAACAACCTGCCGGTGGCGGAGATGCTCGGCCGGTGCGCGGCGATCGAAGTGCACCTGCTCGGCGGCCGTTTCCTGCAGCGCCAGTCGATATTGCTGGGTGAAGCCGCTTGTGCCTCGGCGCGGCAATGGAAATTTGATCTCGCCTTTCTCGGCACCGAAGGAATCGGCGAGGAAGGCGTTTTCGCCAGCGACACCGAAGTCGCCGCCTTTCAGCGCACCCTTTTAGTCCGCGCCACCCGCACGATGGTCTGCGCCCACGCGGCGAAGCTCGATCGCCGCAGCGGCATTTTGTTCTCGCCGTGGAACGCGCAGATTCAACTCGTCACCGACGCGCCCGCGGCTCAACTTGACCGGTGTGGCATTCCACGCGCCAGCCGCGCCGCCTGATTTCCAAACCCTCCACTCCTCCAAAACCATGCCCTCCAAGAAAACCGTCTACCTCGTCGCCAGTGGCGACCTCCGTTCGTCCGCCAACCAAACCTGCCAGGCCGCGCAGGCCCAAATGGAACAGGACCTCACCGCCGCCATTGAAAAAGAAGGCTACAAGGTCCAACGCGCGCATCCCTTCGACAAATCGAAGGGCCACGGCTTCATCGACAGCCAGAAATACGGCATGGAAATCTTCAGCAAAATTCCCACCGACGCGCCGCTCATCGTGGCCGAGGCGGTGTGGCAGTACAGTCACCACGTTCTCGCCGGCCTCACCACCCATCGCGGGCCGATCCTGACTCTCGCCAACTGGAGCGGCACCTGGCCCGGCCTCGTCGGCATGCTCAACCTCAACGGCTCGCTCACCAAGGCGCGCGTGAACTACAGCACACTCTGGAGCGAGGATTTCACCGACGCTTTTTTCCTCAAGGGCCTGCGCTCATGGCTCAAGACCGGCAAGATCAAGCACGACACCTCGCACGCCAAGCCGCTCAAGAAAGTGAAAGTGCCCGCCGGTGTGGCCAAGCTCGGCCGCGATTACGCAAAAAGCGTGAAGCACGAGAAGCGCATCATGGGCGTCTTCGACGAAGGCTGCATGGGCATGTTCAACGCGATCATTCCCGACGAGTTGCTGCATCCGACCGGCGTCTTCAAGGAGCGCCTCAGCCAGTCCTCGCTCTACGCGAAAATGCAGACGGTGAAAGATGAGGAAGCGCGCGCGGTCTACAACTGGCTGCTCGATCGCGGCATGAATTTCCGCCTCGGCAAGGACGAGGAAACGCAGCTCACCGAGGCGCAGGTGCTGCTCCAGTGCAAGATGTACATCGCCGCGGTGCGCATCGCGGCCGAATTCGGCTGCGCGACCATAGGCATCCAGTACCAGCAGGGCCTCAAGGACCTCACGCCCGCGTCGGACCTCGTCGAGGGCCTGCTCAACAACGTCGAGCGCCCGCCGGTCCACGACGAAAACGGCAAGGAACTCTTCAAGGGCGAGGCGCTGCCGCACTTCAACGAAGTCGACGAGTGCGCCGGCCTCGACGGCCTCGTCACCTACGAGCTCTGGCGCAAGCTCGGCTTCGAGCCGGAGAACACGCTGCACGACCTGCGCTGGGGCCGCCACTACAAGAACGGCAAGCTCGACGATTACGTCTGGGTGTTCCTCATCTCCGGCGCCGCGCCTCCCGCGCATTTCATCGGCGGCTACAAGGGCACGAGCAGCGAGCGCCAGCCCGCGATGTACTTCCGCCTCGGCGGCGGCACGGTCAAGGGCATCAGCAAGCCCGGCTGGATCGTCTGGAGCCGCGTCTTCGTGGCTGACGGCAAGCTCAAGTTCGACACCGGCCTCGCCGAGGTCGTCGCGCTGCCGCAGGCCGAGACCGACGAGCGCTGGAAACTCACCACGCCGCAGTGGCCGATCATGCACGCGGTGCTGCAGGGCGTCTCCCGCGACCAGATGATGGCCAAGCACAAGAGCAACCACATCCAGGTCGTCTACGCGCCCGACAAGGCCGCGGCGAAGAACGGCCTGCTGGCGAAGGCATCGGCCATGGCGGAACTGGGCCTCGAAGTTTCCATTTGCGGCACCGTATGAGCGATCAAGTCGAAAAGAGCAACGCCCTGCTCAAGCTCTCGCACGACCTGGGGCGCGAGGACCGCGGACTGGCCATGCTGGGCGAGGGAAACACCTCGTGCCGGCTCGACGCGGACACGTTTCTCGTCAAGGCCAGCGGCTCCTCGCTGGCCACGCTGCGCGAGGACCAACTCGTCGCCTGCCGCTTCTCCGCACTCTTGCCCATGTTGCAGCAGCAGGCCATGAGCGACGCGGAAGTCGAGCGCGCGCTGCTCGAATCACGCGTCGACCCCAACGCGCCGAAGCCCTCGGTCGAGGCGCTTTTCCATGCGTGGTTGCTCACGCTGCCGGGAGTCGATGTCGTCGGCCATACGCATCCCATCGCGGTGGACCAAATTCTTTGCGCGGGCGATGAAGCCTGCCACCGCTACACGGAAGAACGCCGTTTCCCGGACGAAATTGTCTGCTGCGGCGCGCGTTCCGTGCTCGTGCCGTACGTTGATCCCGGCCTGCCCCTGGCCAGTGCCATTCGCGAAAAGACCCACGTGTTCATCGAGAAGGAAAACCGCCATCCGCGCCTCATCCTGCTGCGCAATCATGGTCTCATCGCCTGCGGTGCATCCACCGGCTCGGTGCTCGCCGCGACGCTCATGGCCGAGAAGGCCGCGCGCATTTTTGTCGGCTCCATCCCGATGGGCGGACCGGTCTCGCTCTCGCCGCAACATGTGGCCCGCATCGATTCACGGCCCGATGAGCATTACCGGCAGCGGATGCTGAAGTTGTAGCGGCGGTCTAGGACCGCCGTTCGTCGGACGGAATGCGACGGCTACCGCTCAGAGAATTTTTGCCACGCGCGCAGCTTTTGCAGCGCCGCGCCGGATTCCAGCGCCTCCGTGGCCTGCGCGATCCCTTCGTCCAGCGACGACGCGCTGCCGTGGGTCCAGCTCGCGATCGCCGCGTTGAAGATCAGCGTGTCGTGCGCCAGTTCCTGGTCCTCGCCCGAGAGAATGGTCTCGATGCGCGAGGCGCTTTCATCGGCGTTGCGGACGAGCAGCGAATCGATGTGCTCGTGCGGATCGTAACCCGGCGTCCGGGTCAGCTCGGTGAGGGGAAGCGTGCTGCCAAAGACGTTCGTGCCCTGCGCGCTCGCTTCGCCAATCATCGTGCCGCTCTCGGAATCCTCGCCGCAGACGACGGTGAAGCGCGGGCATTTCATCAGCGTCAACGCATCGCGATAGAGCGCCACGTTTTCGCGCGAAAAAACGCCGACAAGCCGCGCATCCGGCCGCGCGGGATTCAGGAGCGGCCCGATCAGGTTGAACACGGTGCGCTGTCCCTCGGCCGCGAGCGCCTTGCGCACCGGCGCGATGACGGCGAAGGTCGTATGATAGGCAGGCGCGAAAAGAAACACGCATCCAATTTCCTCCAGGCAGCGCGGCACGTCCTCCGGTGCGAGATCGATGCGGATGCCCATCGCCTCGAGCACATCGGCGCTGCCGGAGCGTTTGGTGATGCCGCGATTGCCATGCTTCACCACGGGAATGCCCATCGCGGCGAGCACGAACATCAAGCCGGTGGAGATATTGACGAGGTTCAGCCCGCCGCCGCCGGTGCCGCAGCAATCGAGCAGCGGCTTCCCGTTCCACGAGCCGCTCAGGCCGGGATGGATCGCCTTGGGCAGGAACGCCTCCGCGCAGGCGGCGAGCTCGGCGGCAGTTTCGCCGCGCCGGGCCCACGCGCGCAGGAAGTCGGACTTCACCGCGTCGGCCACGGCCGGATCGAGGAGGTCCGACGCCGCCGCGGAAATATCCTGCGGCGTCAGGATGCGCTCGGAAACAACGCGCGTGAGCTCAGGCAGCATAAGCATCATCATGCGCGCGTTTCCTGGAGCGGCGAGTGGAAATGACGCCTACTCGTGTCCCGCCACGGCATGCGGCACGTACGACTCCTCGAGCCGCGCGATTTCCTCGGCACTCAGCTTCACGTCGACGGCGGCGATGGCGTCGTCGAGATGCTGCGGCTTCGATGCGCCGACGATGGGCGCAACCATGGCGGGCTTGTGCAGCAGCCAGGCGAGCGCAACCTGCGCCGGCGGCACGCCGCGCTTCTTCGCGAGGTCGGCGAGCGCATCGATGACGCGCTGGTCGGCGTCGGCGATGTCCTTGCCGTACAGCTTCGTGCCGAAATCGTCCGTGCGGGCGCGCGTGGTTTGCCCCTGGCGGTTGCCGGCCAGCACGCCGCGCGCGAGCGGGCTCCACGGGATGAGCCCGACGCCCTCCGCCACGCAGAGCGGGTTCATCTCGCGCTCCTCCTCGCGGTAAAGCAGGTTGTAGTGGTTCTGCATCGTGACGAAGCGCGCCCAGCCGTTCGCTTTCGATAGCGCCAGCATCCGCGCGAACTGCCATGCCCACATCGACGACGCGCCGATGTAGCGCACCTTGCCCGCGCGCACGAGGTCGTTGAGCGCCTCGAGCGTTTCCTCAATCGGCGTCTCGTAGTCGAAGCGATGAATCTGGTAGAGGTCGACGTAGTCGGTCTGCAGCCGGCGCAGGCTGTCGTCGATGGCGTGCAGGATGTGCTTGCGCGAGAGGCCGCGTTGGTTCACGTCCGCGCCCATCGGATTGTAGACCTTCGTGGCGATAACCAGCCGGTCGCGGGAATGGCCGGAATCCTTCAACGCGCGGCCCACGACCTCCTCGCTCGCGCCGAGCGAGTATATGTCGGCGGTGTCGAAGAAGTTGATGCCGGCCTCGAGCGCGCGCGTGATGAACGGCCGGCTCTCGGCTTCATCGAGGACCCATTCACGCCATTTCTTGCTGCCATAGGTCATGGTGCCGAGGCAAATGCGGGAAACCTTCAGCCCCGTGGACCCGAGTCTGGTGTAGTGCATAGAACGAAAACGTAGCGCGGAATTGCGGCTGCGCCAGGGGGAGTCGTAGCCGCGCGCGTAAGCGCGTGGACGTCCACAGCCTCACGGCGGCGGCTACACGTTTTGGACAACAACCGCCGTGCCGTAGCAGAGCACCTCGGTGATGCCGGGCATCATTTCGGTCGCGTCGTAGCGGATGGCGATGACGGCGTTGGCCCCGACGGCGGCGGCGTGCTGACACATCTGCGTGTAGGCATCCTGGCGCGCCCGTTCGCAGAGCTCGGTGTAGATCGTGATGTTGCCGCCAAAGATCGACTGGATGCCCGCGCCGAACTGGCCGATGACGGAGCGCGAACGAACGACGATCCCGCGAACGATCCCGAGGTTGCTGGTGATGCGGTAGCCGGGCAACTCCTGGGCCGTGGTGACAAAGCGCGGGTCGATCATGGGCCTGAGGCTGACAAGAATCTGCCCGCGGTCACGCTGAAAGATGCCTTTGGGTGGCCCGGACCACTTGTTGTCCGGGTGCCTCGACCGAAACTTCGGTCGAGGCACAAGAAGCCACCGAGACGGTGCGCACATTGTCGGCTGCTTCTTGTGCGCTGCGTGCACCCGGACAACAAGTTGTCCGGGTTGCCCGAGGAGATCCGCATTTTCAATGCGGTTTGGCTGCAGCGTGCGGCGGCTAGGAATGACGTCGGCGCCGGACCTTGATCTGCGCGAGCGAGCGGGCCAAGGCGGCCTGCGTGGCTTCGAGTTCCTCGCCCTCGAGCGTATTCGACTTCAGCAATTCCTCGGCGCGCTTCACCGCCTCCTCGGCCTTGGCCTCGTCGATGTCCTTCTCGGCCACCGCGTCATCGGTCAGGATCGCGATGCTGTCGGGCCGGATTTCGACGAAACCCTCGCCGATGGCCATGGCCTCGACGCGGCCCTGGCGCGTGATGAGCAGCTCGCCCGCCTTGATTTCCGTCACGGTCGTTTCGTGCTGCGGGAAGATGCCCATGTCGCCCTCGACCGCGGGGATCTGCACGAAATCGGCGTCTTCCGAGAAGATCTTCGCCTGCGGCGTGATGATTTCAAGTTTGAGCGTGGCCATGGGAAGAAGGGTAAAGGTTAAAAGGCAAAGGGAAAAGGTTCGGAAATGGAGTCAGTCCCTTTTCCTTTTGCCCTTATCCCTTTGCCTTTGATTAGGACTTGATGCTGGCGATGTTGCCCTTCATGTAGAAGTCCGATTCGCCGACGTCGTCGTGCTTGCCGTCGAGGATTTCCTTGAAGCCCTGCACCGTGTCCGCGAGCGAGACCTGCACGCCCGGCGTGCCGGTGAAGACTTCCGCCACGCTGAACGGCTGGCTGAGGAAGCGCTGGATTTTGCGCGCGCGCGCAACCAGCAGCTTGTCGTCGGCGGAAAGCTCGTCCATGCCGAGAATCGAAATGATGTCCTGCAGATCCTTGTAGCGCTGCAGAATCTTCTGCACGCCGCGCGCGACCGCGTAGTGCTCCTCGCCGACGATCTCGGGCGTGAGCGCCTTCGAGGTGGAGGCGAGGGGATCGACCGCCGGATAAATGCCGAGCTCCGCGATGGAACGCTCGAGCACGATGGTCGAGTCAAGGTGCGCGAAGGTGTTCGCCGGCGCCGGATCGGTCAAGTCGTCCGCGGGCACATAGACGGCCTGGAACGAGGTGATCGAACCGTTCTTCGTGGAAGTGATGCGCTCCTGGAGCTGGCCCATTTCGGCCGCGAGAGTGGGCTGATAACCGACCGCGCTCGGCGTACGGCCGAGCAGCGCGGAGACTTCCGAGCCCGCCTGCGAGAAGCGGAAAATGTTATCGATGAAGAGGAGCACGTCCTGGTTTTTCTCGTCGCGGAAATATTCCGCCATGGCGAGGGCGCTCAAGGCGACGCGCATGCGTGCGCCGGGGGGCTCGTTCATCTGGCCGTAGACGAGCGCGACCTTGGAGTCCTCCAGCTTGTCCTGCTTGATGACTCCGGATTCGGACATTTCATGATAGAGATCGTTACCCTCGCGCGTGCGCTCGCCGACGCCGGCGAACACGGAGTAGCCGCCGTGCACCTTCGCGATGTTGTTGATCAGCTCCATGATGACGACGGTCTTGCCGACGCCCGCACCGCCGAACGCGCCGACCTTGCCGCCCTTGGTGAACGGACAGATCAGGTCGATAACCTTGATGCCGGTGGCGAGCACCTCGGACTTGGTGTCCTGGTCGAGGAGGGTGGGCGCGGGACGATGAATGGAATAGCGCTTTTCGAACTTCACCGGGCCGCGTTCATCGGTCGGCTCACCCAGCACGTTGAAGATGCGGCCAAGCACGCCTTCACCCACGGGGACGGAAATCGGCGCGCCAGTGTCCTTCACCTCGTTGCCGCGCTTCAAGCCTTCAGCCAGCGACATGGCGACCGCGCGCACCCAGCCTTCGCCGAGGTGCTGCTGTACTTCGAGCGTGAGCTGCGCCGGCTTGCCGTTGAGGGTGTAATCGACCGTCAGTGCGTTGAGCAGCGCGGGCAGGTGACCGTCGGAGAATTCCACATCGACGACCGGGCCGATGACTTGGGTGATTTTGCCGACGTTTGCAGTGGGGGAGGCGGTTGCGACCATAGGATGTTTGCTTGGGTTAAATGCGTATCGAAAGGAGGAGGGAGTATAAGGATGGTGCGCGTAATCGCCAGTGTAAATCTCGGCGCCTATTGGCCCGGAGCCGGGTCGGGCGGCGGCGCGAGGTTCTGCTGAGGATTGGCCGATCCCGTCGACGACGAACTCGGGGCGATCGGGCCGGAGGGCGTGTCGGCCGTGGGGCCGGAAGGCGTATCGGCGGTCGGTTCAGAGGGTGAGGGCGCGGGTTGCTGCGGCGCGGGATTTTGCGCCGGTTGCTGGGCATTTGGCGGAACGATGGGCTTGACCTCGCCCTGGCTCAGCGCGGGCGATTGATACGTCGGCTGCGCTTCCTGCGGCTGGAAAGGCTCCGGCGGCGGTTCCTGTTGCGGGGGCTGCTGCGCGACTTGCGGCGGAGCTCCGCCGGGCGCGCCATTGGTCGGCGGTACGACGCACAGAATGCGGCCGGCCGGTCCGGGCTGGATCAGGAGGCGAATGTTGTACGGCCCCTCGGAACCGATGGCGCGGGCGCGAAAGATGTACGGCGGCGCGGGACGGCGGTCGTCGTCGCCCGGGTACTTGGCCTTGCCCGTTTCCTTCACGTCGAAGTGAGCGCGCACGTAGTTGAGCAGGCCCGGCTGCATGCGCAGGATCGGCTTGGCGTCCTCGTCGAAGTCGGGGTTGGCCCCGGCCCACGCCAGCAGCGGCGCCGACAGGAGGGCCAGGCTCAGCGAGCAAAGAATCACACCTTTTTTCATATCTCGATTAGACGCTTCAGGAGGGTGATTCCGTCAAAATTAACTCATCGCCGCCGCGGCCGACGCGATCTCGAGGATCTCGTTGGTGATCGCTGCCTGGCGGGCCTTATTGTATTCCAGCGTAAGGTCTTTCACGAGCTGCTTGGCATTGTCGGTGGCGGCCTTCATCGCCACCATGCGCGCGCTGTGCTCCGACGCGCGCGACTCCAGCACCTTGTCGAACAGCAGCAGGTGGATGTAATAAGGCAGCAGGTTGCCCAGCAGTTCCGCCGCGTCGGGCTCGAAATTGTAGACCAGCGCCGGGCCGCCCTTGCCGTCCGCGCCATGGGCCTGCTCCTCGCGCTTGGCGGTGCCCAGCGCCTGGGCCGTGGCGAGATGCTCCGCACCGATGGGAATAAGCGGCGCGCGCGTCGCCACCTGCGAAAGCGTGTTGATGAAGCGGCTGTAGTAAATCTCCACGGCGTCGAACGCGCC